>Ga0208277_1000027_pt1 | contig 77675 bp, 69 predicted proteins | sample ETNtaG_5_FD_185782 | JGI IMG/M metagenome (GOLD analysis project Ga0208277, IMG submission 185782) | Marine microbial and viral communities from oxygen minimum zone, Eastern Pacific Ocean - ETNP201406SV205 (SPAdes) (version 2) | ecosystem: Environmental > Aquatic > Marine > Oceanic ...
GGATAGCCCAGCATCAGCCATGGGCCTGTAGCTTAGTCAGGTAGAGCACCGGGCTTTTAACCCGGTGGCCGGGGGTTCGAATCCCCCCGGGCCCGCCTGCTAAGCTACAGGCCCACGGTTGAAATTGGGCCGTGGGTAGTGTAGAAAATGGCAGTAAAAAGCTCAACAAAAAAGAGACTCATAGAACTAGGCGTTTCCGAAGAACATGCTCACAAACTCGCTGATGATGCAAACATGGATGCCATCAAGAGGATGACTGTCGAAGAGGTGGCTAAGAAGGTCGGATTGGAATCCGGTGCGTCCGAGCTAGAGAATATAATGGGAATCATCAGGGAGCAGGCAGCTTCCAGGAGAAGAAGCAGGTCTGGTAGGATTACAATATCAAGAACCGCCCTTTTAGACGAAGATATCCCGATAGGAGAAGACAGATTTAATGTCTTGAATCATCAACTAGTTCCGCATCATTCTCTTGTTCCCGAAGAGCAAGAAGCCATCGAACTCTCTCCATGGGGGCTCATGGAAAGGGGCGAAGATGGACATAACAGGCTGGCCAAGGAGCTTCTCCCAAAGATTCTGATTACCGATCCTTCGGTACAGGCCCTCAAGGAGATGGAAGAGGCAGACAGAACTGACCTGCCAGCTGGCTGGCTCAAGAATAGGGTTGTCAAGATTTTCAGATATAGCAGGTCTGCGGGTGCAAGTACCGCATACAGGTTGATTGTGGAGAGTAACTAAGGAGGAATATGTATGAAAGAAATTGTTGAGAGTTATTTCGCGCACAGAAGCATGGTAAATCACCAGCTGGCATCATACGATGACTGCATCCCAAGTGGTGATGGGAAAGGAAGCAGGATGGAAAAAATAGTCAGAGGAATCAGAATAGGCAGCGACGATCCTCTAGAGGACGTTCCAGGTGGTGAAGATGCGGGCGGGATGATCAAGCTTGACGTTCTGGATAAAGAAATCTATATCCGAATGAAAGGAATCAGACTAGGTGCCCCTACAGTTAGGGAGGCAAATGGGGCAGAGCACCCTGCTACCCCTCTGGAATGCCGTCTAAGAAAGTTAACATATTTCTCCCCCATCTACATGGATTTCAAGATTTACAGGGACGATCTACCGCCTTCTACCACCGATTCAGATATCGGGTTCATCGAGGAAGAAGGGGTCCATATCGGCAATCTTCCTATAATGGTCAGATCTGGTAGGTGCAACCTGCACCCCGATCATATCGCAGGAACTCAGGAGAAGTCGCTAAAACTCTCGCCTACCACCTCAGCTGAAGATGCTCAAAGGCACAAGGAGCTTCTTAGAAAGGCAGGGGAAGATCCTCTTGACCCAGGGGGCTACTTCATCATTAACGGAACAGAGAGGGTCCTAATTTCAATGGAAGACCTGGCTCCAAACAGAGTAACCGTAGAGAAGAACAAGAAATATGCGCATGAAACCGAGGTCGCTAAGATATTCTCCCAGAAGGATGGAGTGAGGAAGCCGATCAACGTCGAAAAGAGGCGTGATGGAATGCTTATGGTGAAGATACCAAGTGCGGGTACTACCGCAATCCCCGTCGTCCTTTTGATGAGGGCTCTGGGAATGGAGAATGATAGAGACATTTTCTCCGCGATTGCTGGCCCAGTAGAGGCAATGAAATACACGGTCGCGAACTTGAATGATGTCAAGGACAACCCCGAGTACGGAGTAGACAACACAGAGGAGGCAATGGCATGGCTCGAGAAGAAATTCGCAGCGGGTCAGCAAAAGGAATACAGGGAATCTAGGATCCAGAACTTACTCGACAAGGAACTACTCCCGCATCTAGGTTCAGACGACACAGTAAGGACCAAGAAGGCGATTTTCCTTGGCCGAATTGTAAGGCAAGTTCTTGAGATGGCCATCACAAACAGAGATCCAAACGATAAGGATCATTATGCCAATAAGAGAGTCAGACTCGCTGGAGACTTGATGGAAGATCTATTCAGAGTCGGAGTTCAAGGACTTGCTCGGGATCTCAAATATCAACTTGAAAGGCACCACAACAGGAAGAGAGAACTCAAGATCAACTCATGTCTGAGGCCTGATGTCCTTACCTCCAAGATTATGCATGCTCTGGCAACAGGTAACTGGGTCGGTGGAAGATCCGGAGTGAGTCAATTACTCGACAGAACAACATATCTAGCTTCACTTTCCCACATGAGAAGGGTTACTAGCCCACTCGTAAGGAGCCAGCCACATTTCGAGGCCAGGGATCTGCACCCCACGCATTGGGGTAGACTTTGTCCAAATGAAACCCCCGAAGGTCAGAATTGTGGACTCGTTAAAAACGCAGCACAGATGATCGATGTTTCCGAAGAAGTTCTAGAAGACGACGTCAAGGAGCTACTTATCGAAGCAGGAGTTAATCCGAACCCAGAGGGATGGGCCGATGGCTCAAGAATTCACGTTAATGGCGATATTTTCGGACTGCACAAGAGGCCCAACAAACTCGTCTCCCAATTCAAGAGGAGGAGGAGATCCGGTAGAATTAGGCCTGAGGTAAGTATCAGGCACGATACTGAGAACAGAGACGTGTTCATCAATACCGACAGAGGCAGGATAATGAGGCCCCTGCTGGTATTGGAAGATGGAACTCTAAATCTTTCCAAATTCCACCTAGAAGGTTTGAGAACAGGAGAAATCAACTTCTCAGACTTAGTCTCATCAGGAGTCATTGAGTGGGTAGATGCAGAGGAAGAAGAGGACCTTCTAATAGCTCCAAGACCTTTCGACCTACCTGAACTATCTCCAAAGAACAAGAGGCCCATCGATCCAGCTAAGGTCGAATGGACGAATCTTGGAGACGAAGAGATTTCCAAGGCCAAGTTGAAGGTCGACGTCAGAATGCCCGATGGCTCGACCGTATCTGAGAAGTTTTCAGTGCCGCTGAATTACCACCAGAAAGAGATGGAGTCTCTCCGAAAGAAGGAGAAGAAAGACAACACAGTACTTGTTTACACTCACGTAGAGATAGATCCCCAGCTAATACTGGGAGTTTGTGCGGCTTTAGTGCCATATCCGGAACACAACTCTACTCCCCGAGTTACAGGTGGAACTGCAATGGTAAAGCAGAGCCTAGGTCTTCCAAGTGCCAATTATCGGCTGAGGCCGGATACTAGGGCTCATGTTATGCATTATCCCCAAGTTTCTGTTGTTGGAACTAGAGCGATGGATACCACTAATTTCAACAGTAGACCCGGTGGACAAAACTTCGTTGTTGCTATTATGAGCCATCATGGCTACAATATGCAAGACGCCGTAATTATGAACAAGGCTTCCGTTGAGCGTGGCTTAGGGAGATCTTCATTCATCAGGACATACAATGCAGAAAACAGGAGGTTCCCTGGTGGTCAGGAGGAGAGGATCGAAGTACCCGGAACTGGTCTTGATGAGGTCAAAGGAATGAAGTCATTCGATAGTTATGCACATCTTGAGAGGGACGGACTTCCAGTTCCAGAGGAATTCCTCTCAAGTGGAGGAGGTCCAGACTCTGCTGTCCTCGTAGGAAAAACGAGCCCTCCAAGATTCTTGGAAGAGGCGCATGGAGCATTCCTTCAGGCACAGGAAAGAAGGGAGTCTTCGATGATGGTCCGACATGGTGAATACGGTTGGGTCGACAATGTTTTCGTGACCGAATCACTGGACTCTGGCAGACTTGTAAGAATTACACTGCGGACCAATAAGATCCCCGAGTTAGGCGACAAGTTCGCCAGCCGCCACGGGCAGAAAGGAATCATCGGAAGAATCGTCGAGGAAGGAGACATGCCTTTCACTGCAGACGGAACAATTCCTGATTTGATTATCAATCCCCACGCCATCCCATCGAGAATGACCGTCGCGCACGTCCTTGAGATGATAGGGGGGAAAGTCGGCTCCCTAGAAGCTAGGAGAATAGATGGAACAGCGTTTACAGGTGAGAAAGAAGATTCTCTGAGGGCCGGTCTGCTTAGAAATGGATTCAACCATACTGGAAGGGAGAATATGATTAGCGGCGAAACAGGCGAGCAATATCCCGCCGAAGTGTTCGTCGGAGTAATTTACTATCAGAGGCTCCATCACCTGGTCAGCAGTAAGTTACATGCCAGAAGCAGGGGAAGAGTACAGATCCTAACTAGGCAACCTACCGAGGGCCGTGCAAGACAGGGCGGACTGAGGTTCGGTGAGATGGAAAGGGACTGCCTAATCTCCCACGGAGCTTCAATGGTCATCAAAGACCGTCTTCTAGACGAGTCCGATGGTTGGCCACTGATGGTTTGCAATACCCCAAGATGTGGTCACATCGCCTATTATGATTGGAAGAGAAGGACAACAGTCTGTCCTTCCTGTGGCGATCGTGCCGATGTACATTCGGTCCAGACGTCATATGCATTCAAGCTACTCTTGGACGAAATGAAGAGTCTTGGAGTGGCTATGAGACTTGAACTGGAGGATAGAAGATGAGTGCCAAAGACGCAGCAAAGATTCCAAAGAGGATTGAGGCCATCAAGTTCACCTTGATGGACCCCAATGAAATTCGCAAAATGTCTTCCGTAGAGGTGAAGACTGCTGATACCTACAAAGATGATGGTCATCCATTCAAGCAAGGATTGATGGATCCAAAGATGGGTGTTATCGATCCCGGTGTCAGGTGTGAAACGTGCGGAAACAAACACGATGAGTGCCCCAGTCACTTCGGCCATATAGCCCTCGAATTGCCTGTGATGCACATAGGCTTCACTAACCTGATAAAGACATCTCTGAAGTGCACATGTAACGAATGCAGCAAGATACTTTTGCACGACAAGCCGGATACTCATCCTGTAGACCCAGAGAAGTCCGAGCAAGACTACTACAGAGACAAAGTCAAGGATGTAATCATCAAGCACGGAGTCGGATCTACAGAGTTCAAGAATACAATAAAGGATATCGAAAAGGAGTGTTCAAGCAAAAAGAGGACTATTTGCATGCACTGCGGTAGTGAACAGGGCAAGATTATACTCGACAAACCCTCTACATTCAAGGAAAAGAAAGAGAACAAGGGGGAGCACAAGCTCAATGCTAGGGATATCAGAGAGTGGCTAGAGAGGATACCCGACGAACATTTAATTTTCCTAGGGATGGACAAGGATGCAGCTAGGCCGGAATGGACGATCATGAAGGTTCTTCCAGTACCTCCAATTACAGTCAGGCCATCAATTACGCTAGACAGCGGTGATAGGTCAGAAGACGATCTGACGCATAAATTAGTTGATGTTCTGAGAATCAATCAGAGGCTAAGAGAAAATCGAGATGCAGGTGCCCCACAGCTAATCGTCGAAGACCTTTGGGAACTTCTACAGTACCATTGTACCACTTACTTCGATAATCAAACAAGCGGCATCCCTCCCGCTAGACACAGGTCAGGAAGGCCTCTGAAAACACTCGCCCAGAGACTCAAAGGCAAGGAAGGTAGATTCAGGAGCAACCTCTCAGGAAAGAGAGTCAATTTCTGTGCAAGGACAGTAATCAGTCCCGACCCCAATCTAGGCATCAATGAGGTTGGAATACCCGTGCAGACTGCTAAGGAGCTAACAGTCCCGATCAGGGTTACTAGCAGGAACAGGGAGCAACTAAGGCAGATGATCCTTAGAGGCCCAGATGTACACCCAGGAGTCAACTACATAATCAGAGGTGATAGATTTAGAGTAAGGATTACTGACAGGACCAAGTACATCTGGTCTGGTTTCAGATGTCTCAATCCTCAGTGCCATTCAGGCAGTGACGATGAACCATACACAGGTTACAGGCCCGATTTGAACGAGGTCCTACCTGCTCCTAATTTCCTTCCCGGCTTAGTATTGAAGCCTCAAAAGAGAAGAAACTCATTTGGTGAGCTCGAGGAGGAATGGGGAGTAGACCTAGACTCTACATTATCAAACCTCAGAGGCGAAGATGAGAGAGGACTTCCTCTCCCAGAAAATGATCCAAGGGCCTCAATCCATTACAGATGGAAGTGGGAGATGGAGCATCCAGACGAATACTTCCCAGATCATCTCGAAGTTAGCTGCCCACATTGCGGAAGTCCAGAGATTGAGGATGAATATGGAAATAAATCTGGTACTGATGTAGAAGATAGGCTAAGCACCTACGACATTGATGGAAATCCACGTCCGGGGGTTGTAGTCGAGAGGCATCTAATTGATGGCGATGTAGCGCTCTTCAATAGGCAGCCGTCCTTACACAGGATGTCAATGATGGTCCACGAGGTAAGAGTTATGCCTGGCAAGACCTTCAGATTCAACCTAGCCGACTGTACGCCTTACAACGCGGATTTCGACGGAGATGAGATGAACCTACACGTTATCCAGAGCGAGGAAGCTAGGGCTGAGGCAAAGATACTGATGAGAGTCCAAGAGCACATAATCACCCCCAGATATGGAGGAAGTGTGATCGGCGGAATACATGATCACATTTCTGGTGCATATCTGCTCACTCACGGTGATAGAATACTCCCTAAGAATCTAGTCATGCAAGTACTTGGTGACACTAACTGGGACGGAGAACTTCCTCCTGAGGTCGAGAAGGATGGAGTGATTGGATACAGGGGCAGCGATGTCTTGAGTCTAATAGTTCCCGAAGGCTTCAAGCTGGACTACATCAGTAGAATTGGCGACAACGTCAGTGTCTCTAAGGGAGATGTCACGGGAACTATAGACAAGAGAGGAATAGGCGCTGAGGACGGAAGGCTTCTCGATGCTGTTGTCCATACTCATGGCTCAGAGGCTGGAGCCGAATTCCTAGACCGAATGACCAGAATGACAATCTCGATCTGTACTGCATTAGGATTCACAACTGGTATCGATGACGAAGACCTGCCTCCTGAGGCTAAGGAGGAAATCGTAAAGATAAACAAGCGTGGAAGTGATGCAGTTGATGTTGAACTTGAGAAATTTGGAAAGGACGGTAGGAGATACGAGTCGCGTCCGGGAAGGACGCCATTGGAGACGCTAGAGGAGAATATCTTGATGATTCTGGACGAAGCTAAGACTGAATCCGGTAACATTGCTAAATCATTCCTCGGTTCTGACAACGCTGCGGTAATGATGGCAACTTCGGGCGCCAGAGGTTCCATGGATAACCTAGCTATGATGGCCGGCTCTATAGGTCAGCCCAAGGTCCGTGGAAAGAGACTCGAGAGAGGCTATCAGGACAGGGTATTAGCACATTTCCCCAGGAATGCGAAGGGGGCCCAGGAGAAGGGATTCGTAGGGTCCTCATTCAAGAGAGGACTTGAGCCAACTGAATTCTTTATGCTTTCAGTTTCTGGTCGCGAGTCACTGGTTGATACCGCTGTTAGGACCGCTAAGTCAGGATACATGCAGAGGAGGCTAATCAATGCCATGGATGATCTGAAGGTGGTGGATGACGGAATGGGTTCTGTAAGAAATACGGCTAACAGAATTATACAGTTCGAATATGGTGAGGACGGAGTAGATCCGGCCAGAAGTAGAGGAGGCCGGCCATTCGATGTTACTATGGTATTAGATGACGCATTAGGAGGTGAAAACTGATGGTCGTTAAGAGTGCAACAAAGAAAAAGCTCATGGATCTACAGATTGATGAGGAATATGCCCATAAGCTAGCAGATGACAGGAAATGGGATGATGTCAAAGTCCTGACGCCTGGGCAAATAGCTCAGATATGTGGTATCGATTCAGGCACCGCCCAAAGAATCAGCGACCTCATGGCGGCTTCTTCCAAGTCTGCTAGAAGTGCAGCAGCCTCTACCGAGAAGACTGTTGTTAGGAGGAAGTCAGCAGCTGCCAGAAGGAGGAGGAAGTCAATGCTACCTCTGGAGGGATTCGATGATGAATACAAGATGGGACAGATTCTCAGAGACGTAGACCATCACGATGAGATTTACCAGCAGCTACTTTCAGCTTCTGTTGATTCCAATGTCAGCCTCACTCCGAGAATGATCATGGATCTCACAGAGGGAATAAGGTCTAGGGGAATAAAGAAGATTACCCCCTCCAAGGCCAAGAAAGTTATTGAATCGGCCCGCAAGTCATTGGTTTTGTCTAGAGCTGATCCACACGAGGCCGTAGGGATCACAACAGCACAATCCATCGGTGAGCCAGGTACTCAGATGACCATGAGGACTTTCCACTATGCTGGTGTGGCAACTGTTAACGTTACTCAGGGACTTCCCAGAATCATCGAAATTGTGGATGCAAGAAAAACTCCAAACACCCCGACTATGAGAATATACCTCAATGAGAAGAATGCGAAAGGCAAGCCTCTGAGGACCAATGAGAAACTCGTCAGGGAAATTGCAGCGGGCCTTGAAGCAACAACCACTAGTGATATTGCAAATATTGACGTTGAGGTTGCTCAGAGGTATCTAAGCCTGAAATTGAACAAGTCAAACATGCGGTTGAAGAATATGACTGGTGCGGAAGTTCAAGATAAGCTAAGTAGGGCTTTGAGGCTTTACATACAGGCTGATTCGGATGATAAGCCTTCTGAATTGAAAATCATACCAGGTGTTGCAAAGAAAGAAGACCTCGAAACACTTGCCACGGACCCTCCCACATATACTGATCTTCTACAGCTCGAAGACAAAATAAAGAAGCTACAGCTAAAGGGAATTAGGGGCATTGCTAGGGCTAATGTCCAGGCAGGGGACAATGACGAGTACTATATCTCTACCATAGGTTCCAATCTCCCTAAGGTAAGCGAATTCGCAGGCATAGACAGATCTAGGACTTATACCAATAATATCAATGAAATTCAGGCCTATCTCGGCATAGAGGCCGCACGTCAGGCGATTATCAACGAGATGTATGATACTCTAGAAGGCGCCGGACTTGATGTCGATGTTAGGCACTTGATTACGGTATCAGATGTAATGACAAGCAGTGGAGAGGTAAGGGCCATTGGTAGACATGGTGTCAGCGGAACCAAGCATAGCATTTTGGCTAGGTCCGCTTTCGAGGTAACAGTTTCCCACTTGCTAAGGGCTGGTATCATCGGTGAGAGAGACGAGCTAAGGGGAGTAACAGAAAACATCGTAGTCGGCCAACCAATAGCACTTGGTACGGGCAGCGTCGATCTGTTCTATATTCCAGATGAGGCATAGAGGGTGAAAAAATGGATCTAACAAGAAATCTAAAGCAGGCTTTGAGCACAGGTAAAGTAATATTCGGCCAGAGGGAAACTATGGGCGCATGTTCCAAAGGAGATGCAAGACTGGTATTAGTCGCTGCTAACTGCCCAGACAAATTCCTATCCGACATTACAGAGTCCCATCCCAGCATACCAGTACATAGGATTTCCATGGTGAACAGACAATTAGGCGCAGCATGTGCGAGACCATTCTCAGTAAGCGCCTTATGTATTGTTGATCCAGGGCAGAGCGAATTACTTTCTCTGCAGCACAATCTCTGAATGTAGAAATAGGCGTTTGTAACAATCTACTAGCGGACGCTTCAAGTCCCAATACTCCTTCAGTGTATCATGGAAGACGCCGTAAGGCATCTGTTGCGGTCTAGAGGAATACGTCTCGATCACCCAGAAAACAGCGCATCAGACACTGGCTTTTGTCTATTGGGAGTTGCTGAAAGAGTTCCCGAATTCGGCGAAAAAAGAGGAGAACCAGTAAATATCTGGCATGTCAAATCCGATTTATTGCCAGTCAGTATGGCCGAATTTGAAAGATGGCTAGTCGATGCTCCTAGGGGCAGACACTGGCTACTAAGTGAGAGGAAGATGCCTGATAGATATGCAACCTTGTTGCCATCAGAATCAGAGATAGTCGTATGGGGCCCGAACGAAATGTCAGTGTGGCTCGGAGAGGCGATCTTGTCAGGGGACCTAAAGGTCACATCCCCAGTATCTCAGTCAGAAAATACCAAAATTGAGTACGATAATAAGGGAAAAACAGATCGAGATGTAGGTACAATAGAGCCGATAATCGACATTGAATCTTGGCTAATTCAGAAAGGGCTCGAAGAAGGAGCATTGACATATCCGATCCATCTGAATTGCATTATTTGGGATATAGAAGGAAATATTGTTTCCCCCTCTGGCGAGTCCGAACAAAAAACCTGGATGGTTCTTGAAGATCCTTGGACATCCTCAATATCGCTTTTCGACGGGTTTGACAACCCCTCTTCCCCTCCGAGTTTGAGAGTACTGGACCCACCCGTTTCAAAATGGAAAGCACCAGATGAACTAATTTCCCAGCTACCATCCATATTGGATACTAGAAGACAGGGGCAGATGGAAGACAACGATTCGTCTGTCAGAAGCATAATGCTTGAATGGTGGAGATTAGATACAAGCTCAACCAAAATTACGCCAATGCATATTGGGGTGCCTGCTTGGATTGTAAAAATCGCAGGAAAGGAAGACACTGTTCTGCATGGCATAAATGGTCGGACATTTCCATTTGCCTAATTTCTCTGCAGCGACATAAGCTCTTCCGTTGACAACGTATCCCCAGACATCAGTTTAGACATTAAATCCGAAACCTCAGTCTTCTCTTCTGATTCTCCTCCATCGGTTCTCATCTCCATCGCCTTAATTATATCCTGTATGGAGTGAATACATCTGAGTGATACTATGTACAGGCTGTGTACGGAATCAGCCTCTTTCTTGGTCTTGGTTAGTCCTGCATGCGCGGAATTTGCCTGATCTCTCAATCGGTCTACTTCTTCAGACAGCTCCACCATTAAGTCATGAGATTCCTGGGCTGCTACGACTGCCTGCTCAACTCGGTTGTGAGCCTCTTCTTGCAATCTTTCAGCACTACGGACTCCCGACTTTAGATCACTTAATCTGCCTCCATCTTTGTTAGAAGCCTTCGCCTCCTTCAACTCCTGGCTGAGCTTCTTCATCTCTCTAAAGAATCCCTTTTCACTAGCCCCTGTGAATCCGCCTCTTTCGTATTTTCTTTCCAAGGCGTCCATTTTAGCCCTAATTTTTGTAGGCGAAGGTCCTGATTTGCGAGCTCCAGTCTCTCCACTTTCCTCGAGCCTAGAAAGGACCTCTCTCAATTCAGTTCTAATGGCCTTAAGTTCATCCGACCTCTCAGCTCTTTCAATTTTCAAATCCTTGACTTTCGAGTTAGCATCGTCCCGTGTTTCTTTCTGAGATCGGACTTCGGAAATCAGTTCCTTGACTTGGCGATTAACTTCATTTCTTGTGTCAAGATAAGCTCGAACTTTTGCATTCAGCTCATCTCGAAGATCTCGTTTTTCTTCGAGCCCCGCCTCGAGGGAATCCTTCACAGGTGCGAACACAGCATTGATTTCGTCAAGCTCCAAGCGTCTTCCTCCCTAATCCGAATTTGAACTAACATTTAAGCACATATACAGCAATATCTCAATCTTCCCTATTGGTGGCAAGATTGCCTTTCCTAGGTCCTCTGCGAGATACTCCAATCTTCCGCCTTCTTTTTTGAGAATCGGATTTGGAGTCAGAGGATTTTACATTAGAATCTGAACTACTGCCAGCAAGATCCGAAAGGCTACCTGAACCCAATAATGCATCTAACTCTACAGTACTTAGGGAACCCCCAGTCTGTGCCTTGGCCTTAATCTCGGAGAATCTGACCTTCCTATTTCTTCCTCCGGTCACCCTTTGATATGACCTAATCCTGGAGAGATTTTTCCGTAGTGTTTTCCTCTCGCTATCGATTGACTCCATTCTTTTGTCAATCTTGGTTATCCTCTTGCTGATTTTATTAACTTCGGACCTATTCGCCTTGCCTTCTGGACCAGATTCCGAAATCACCTGATCTTCCAACTCCTTTTTCTCCTTCCTACCTTCATCCAGCTTAGTAGTCACGTTCCTCATTTCTTTGGCCTTTTGGACGTATTCAGAGTGTGCAACTTCAGATTCAGACTTCTTAGAAATTGAAGCTTGAATTTCGAAGAATCTTCTGAATGCCTCCAACTCCCTAGGAAGAGTCGGTACTGCTGTTAGGTCGTTATCAATGGTAGTTAATCTTCTGTAAGTTTCTGAAAGCCACTCTTTTAGGACTTCCATAGGAGGAGGAATCAATCTATTTACTTCGTCTCTTCTATTTCTCGACGAGTCTGCAGACTTTCTTAATTCATGGAATTGCCTAAGTAGCCCCCTCCTTTCAGAATTGGCCCCTTCCATCTCTCCGACAATATTTCTCAATGTCCTAACTCTGTTCACTAGGTCCATTCTCTCGGCCCTGAGATCCCTCCTTTCGCCTTCAAGCGAACCTAGAGAACGCTCTAGCTCACTTCTGAAGTCATGAATTTGATTCCCATCAAGCTCCTCAAGGTCTTGAAAGGAGCCATCTCCGATATTGTCACTCATTCCTCTTCCTCCTTCCTCTTCCTAGTCTTCCTCGAAGCAAACGAAGAAGGCCCTCCTGACAAAACCCTATTCATATCAACAAGTAGATCATCAAATCCACTCACTTCGTCTCCAAAACCAGTAGAAACCTTCCCTTCCCATAGAACTATTGCATCAGACGATTGAGAATAAAGCTCCTTCGCCCTATCTAATTGCCTTCGTGTATCTCTAATTTCCGATTGCAGTTCAACCATCTTCTCATACAAAGGCTGTGCCTTTTCTACTGCCTTGAGCATTCTCGAATGGGCATATTCAGAAGTCTTGAAATTCGAAACCATGATTTTCCTAGAATCAAGATAATTTGACATTTCCGGATTGGAGGAACGCCTTTCCTTGAGCCACTTCTCGTTCTGTTCAATCAACTTCCTCCTTCTGGCAATTAGCTTTCCTTCTTCTTTATGATCCAATGCCGAGGTCTCAATCGTGGACTCAATATTCTCTAGCTCTTCTAGGAGCTTAACCTTCTTCCATTCCGGATCCAAATTAACCATTCCTCCGCTTTTTGATAGCACCTCTATTGATCCTTTGACTTCACTTAGTTTCTCTCTGGCAATGGCCTTGGCCGAATCTCTCTCCTTCTTTTTCTCGGCCACCAATTCATTGGCGGTTCTGTGAGCTTCTACCGCCCTTTTTACACGAGGAACTAGGGCTTCTTCCTCAACCTCTAAGTTCCTGATGACATTGGGAAGCTGCTCTTCCAAAGCTTTCCATCGAGCAAGAAGGCCTTCTGCAAGCTCTTTCGGCTTAACCTCCATCAGTCGTTCAACGTCCATGATATTCCCGCCCACCCGGGACCGTCGGTTAAAGGTCACTATGTGACCTTGGCAGGGGTTTGTTTGATACGCCTTCACATCTCGCAAGTTTTGGGGGACAGGTATGAAGCATATCGCAAACTATGCATTGGCGGCAGTTTTCTTGCTCGTAATATCTGTCATAGTAACCGCCGATTCTGAAAATATATCTCCTCTGACTATACAAGATTCAGAATTATGGGAAATTACAGTCATCGACCAGTCAACATTATCGCCCAATGGAAATCTGACAGTATCCAATGGAGATTATGTTAGTATTTCCGTAGAGGTTTCCAGCGATGTCAACCATCAAATAAATGGATCATGGGAATTTAAATTCCTTTCAGCTGGAATCTGGCAAAATTCAGCGATTCAAAATGTTTCATGGCTTCCCAATGAGACAAAAAACCTACAGGCAACCATTGGCCCATTTACCGAAGGCACATCTACAATAATTTTTGATGTAAATGTGGAAAATTCCCTACTCAATATTTCAGAGATGAGAAATATTAGAGTGGCCCCGAATCCGGTAATTTTCAGCTCAGCTGGGGATTCTGTAATTGCCATCACTGGCGAGCCTGCATATGTTGGAGATACTTTGACTGCATCTATATTAGTTAAGAATCAGGGCGACACCGAAGGGCATGTATCACTCAGGCTTACACATGATGAATCTTCAGAATCATACATCGGGCAAAATGTCTCTATTAGCCCTGGATCGAGTAGGGAAGTATCAGTAGATTTCGATTTCACCACTCCGGGGGGGAAAGAAATGAGGTGGGATGTAATGAGTAACATTGGAGGAATTTCCCTCGAACTAAATGGTTCGCATTATGTAATGATCCTTCCTCAACAGCAAGTCGAACTAGGATTGGAATCCAGTGATTGGTCCATATCTGAAGGTTTGGAACTGAACTACTGGATCTCTCTGTCAGATGGGCCATCAAGGGATGTTGAAGTTTCCATCGGAGAGTACCAAGCAGGATCATTCTCCGAGATTCAAAGGTTCCCAGTTAAGCTGGATCAAGGCATCAGAAATCTACGATTTGAGATCCCCTTTCCCGATATCAATCTAGATAGAATTAGGATTTCGGTATCTTCGGTCGATTGGTCGCCAGGGCAGATTTCTGATTTGTACATTGAGCTCACAAGACCACAACCATTGATCCAAATTTCATCGTGTACCCAAATACCTTCTATTGTCGATATTTCCGAAACATTAACTTTAGAATGTGTATTTACCAATGTAGGTAATTCCGACTCGCTACCTGGTGATATCTCATTACTGAGGGTTTCTGATGGAATGATATTCGAAGAGTCGGGAAAGGACTCAATTTCGATAGCTATCGACGAATCGAAGATGATATCGATGGTCATCAGCGAATGGATGGATGAGGGCTCGACCCCCCTAGAAGTAAGGTATTCTTCAGGCGATATTGTGACTTCTGCAAACATCACCATTCAGGCCAATCAAATCCCGTCAGAAGGATTCAAGTTACCATTCGATACATCTGCTGCGTTACTTGGTGCAGTGGCCGGTCTCGTAATTATGATGGTCACATTAGTTCTATGGAGGGTGGCCACTGAAAGAACCCCTTCCACGGTGACTGACAGTTCTCCTTCCATTTCTAGGATTGAAAAGAGAAGGGGATCTGACAACATAGAGGTCTCTTGTCCGACATGCAGTCAGAGGCTCAGTATACCAGGGGGCCACATTGGAAGAGTTAGATGTCCAGCATGCACCAATAGCTTCGAAGTAGGAGTCAGGAATAATCCAACTTTGGAAGAAAAGCCTTCTGCCAGACAAGAGCCGGAAACACAGGAAATAATTTCAGAGGAGACACATCTAAAATCATCTTCGGATACTGATATTCTTTCATGCCCATCATGCGAACAGCTGCTTAAAGTACCATTAGAAAAAAGACCAGTTATGTCCAGATGTCCAGCATGCAGATCAGAATTTCAGGCACTAAGAGGCGATTAAATGAGTGAACTTAGCGAATACGAAGAAATGTATCTGAAGAGAATTTTCGAAATTTATGATTCTGAGCCAAGCACGATTATTAAGACATCACAGCTTGCAAATGTAATGTCGGTTAGTAACGCATCGACTACTGAGATGATTCAGAGACTTTCGGAAAGAGACCTCCTCACATACATCCCATACAAAGGTTGTAGGCTGACTCCCGAGGGATTCAAGATAGCCGCTCGAATTAAGAGGCGAGAGGGCCTACTACAAATCCTCTTAGCAGAGGTAATCGGTTTTGAAGGAGATGTAGATGAGGCCGCTTGTAAGATGGAGCATGATATGTCTCAAGACCTAGAGAAAGCCCTAGATAGGATGCTGGGATATCCGGAAAAAACACCCGATGGCCGAAAGATTCCCGTCATTGAGAGGAAACTAGAGGTATTGCCGAAGAAATCTTTACTTCCACTTTCATTCATTCCAGTCGGATCATCCTCTAGGATTGAGGTTATTGCAGCTAACTCCACGGAAATCCGAACATTGGAAACACTGGGTCTGAAAGTAGGCTCCACAGTTATGAAAGAGGACAGCGGAATAACATGCGATGGGGTACCATTGAAAATTAGTGAGTCATTGATGAAGAAGATATTATCCAGGATGGAGGAGTAAGATGGAAGAGTCAGAAGAAGTAAACAATGATTTGGAAGATCTAGCAGACGATCTCTCGGGGATAGCGCCACCAGCGCCTTCTGTTCCAGTATCTAATATTCCCAATTCCGACAGTAGCTGGATGGACGATGACCTAAGGTCAAAAGAGTCAAGCCTTCTTAGGATAGACAGGCTTCTAGTTAGTGGTGGTGCTAGACTCGTATTATTCCTCCCTCTTCTGGCAGTTATGTTATTGGGGGCAGCACAGTCATATGGCGCCAATGACACTGAGTGGTGGAATGAGACATTGAGAGATGCCGCAGGCGGACTCTCTCTGGTCAAAACCACATACGTGGCTGCACTCCTAATTTTGATTGCAGATGTATTCCTACTAACTATCCTTCTGAGAATGATGACATACACTAGGACAATCTTCCACCATGAGGCAGATGCTCTCACATCCTCGGGCCTGACTTTCAGAAGTACGCATGGTTATGCTGAAATGAGGGCGACAATCGATGGCTCAATCAGGCAAATTACAGCGACTTCATCATTGATTGTCATTTCATCAATCCTACTAGCTCTCTCTATGGGATTCCCCTCGGGAGACGAAGAGGTAAGCCCAGTATTACTCGCACTTTCAACCGGTTCTCTTCTTGCGGGCCATGGAGTTCAACTAATTTCTGTCCGGTCTAGATATAATGCTTCAGAGCCCTGGGGAATGCTCGAGGCATTTTCGCCACCAATCCACCCAGCACTTCTAAGTAGGCCATTTAATGATGTAATCAAAGCACATATTGATCCATTGTTGGGGATCAGGATTACTGAGTATCTGAAGACAGTTAGGTCAGAACTAATGGAGGGATGCACAATGTCAGAATTACAAGAGTCACTATTGCTACTTCTTCACCTTCGGAGATCATCCTTGATTTCCGAGTCCGAGTTCAGAACTAAACTAGCTACAATGGTGGAGCCAACAGCTATTGATGGACTTTTCAGACATCCCGAGGTCGGCGAAGAGACATGGGACAGGCTCCTGCAACATGCTAGGAGCCAGTGCAAACCATTCTTCAGACTGCATGATAGAATGAGGATGAGGAGGGGAATAAGCAGTTCTGATGGAGGATTTTGGTTTGATGTGGATATGGAGAATCTCGTCGTCGGACAAGCCAATCTTTTCGCATTTATCCTGAATTCGGGCGATGAATCAAAAGACCTAGTACTCAAAGTTCAGACTCCCGATTTCAAGCCAAATGAATGTGTTTATCGTTTACGCTCTGAACCATTCAAAATGAACTCAGATCCTCTAAATCCACCTCTTCTTTCGTCAATGATCCAAGAAATGACGAATAGTACTAGCATCGTTTGGCAGAGCCTCCTCCCGTCCATCAAGGGAGAGGCCACGGTAACCGTAAGGCTCGAGGACGATTCTGGAAATCTGATATCAGGACGGGTTCTGAATGTCCAAGTTGGAAGTGACCTAATAACGCGAACGAGAAGGTCCGTAGGCGCGATGTTCATGATTGGAGCATTAATCGCAATCATGTCTCCCTTACTTCCATTTGCAGGCTCTGTATTGGGACTACTCTGATGAGTTCCATTCAATAACAGCTCCCTTCTCCCGAAACTGTGAATGATGACGAACCAAGTCCTGATGATGATCTGAAAACCAGGCTTCATGCAATGGAAGCAAGACTCAGAAGAATGAGGGATCAGAGAACCTCGCATAACGAGGACGCTAGGAGGGCTGCAGATTCTAGGAATTCTGTTCAAGAACAATCGAAGGAAATTAGAGCTTCAATTCAGGAGAAAATGGATGAGCAGAAAGAGGTCCGAGCTAGGGCAAAGGCCCATCAGGTCCAGAGAGATGCCATCCAGTCAAGGATTAGGGAGATAATCAATAGTAAGAAAGGCAGAAGAAATGAGGCTGGAAAGGCCAAATCCGATGTAATAGAACTCTCCGAAGCAATAGCAGAGATATCCAGTATCGAGAACAAATTGATGACAGATGGCACATTAACACTCAAAACAGAGAATAGACTACTACGAAAGCTGAAGGTTCTTGCATCTAGGAGAGACGAACTCCTCCCAAAGGCAGCAGAATTTGAAGCAATAAATATCGACTTGGGAGATTTAGAAAGTACAATTCAAACCCTCAAAGCGGAAGCTGACTCACAGCATCAGGAGATGATCCGGGCGCATGAACAAGCCGATTCAATATGGGAGGAGGTGAAGCCCATGTTGGAAGAAAGGGACTTCCTTAGGTCCGAAGGTGATAGATTGCACTTGATCTTTGTAGAGTCAAAAGAACTAGCTAATGCAGTACATGCTGAGATTGAAATTTTGCTGAAAGAGGTCAATGAGGCTAGAGACGAGATGAAGGCCAGGAGGGAGGAGAGGGCCCGAGTTATCAGGGAGCACAATGAGTCTGTTAGAAATGCACTGAAGACCCCAGATAAAGATGAGACACTCGCAGAGTCTCTGACCGATAGACTTCTGTCAGAGGGCTCGTTAACTCTTGGGGGGTCAATGTCAGGCGACCCACAAGCATCCCCAAACGCGATTTCGTCGCAGCCGAGTAAAAGAAAGAGATCTAGGAAAGTGGGATCATTTAGGAAGCCCAGGAGATAGCTTACCAGCCTCTCTCTTCGAGCCTAACTTCCAAGCTCTCAATCTCAAGGCCCGGCATCGCCTCTCCTATCATCGAGCATGCTTCAGAAACCACTCCCGGATCATTATAGTGGTGTGTTGCAAGGACTATCGCTTCTGCAGTATTGGCTGGATCTGAACTCTTAAAAATTCCAGATCCAACGAATATTCCATCCATCCCGCTACTCATCATTAGAGCGGCATCAGCAGGTGTGGCGATTCCGCCGGCGGAGAATGTGACAACGGGCAAGCGTCCGATTCTAGCAACATCTTCCAATACCGAACCAACCTCCGCTCTAACTTCCTCCATTGTTCCAAATGGGGTCTCTCCATGTGGTAGTTTCTCCTGAGATAGTTCAAATGATGAAGACCTGCCAATTCTCTGAAAACCTTCCATAATGATATCGACCATATTTTCTCTGCCATCTTTCCCGACCGCTTGGGCATGAGCAATCTCGGCAGTCACCAATCTTGCATGCTGGACTGCGCTGACTACGTTCCCGGTCCCCGCTTCGCCCTTTGTTCTAATCATTGCAGCACCCTCAGAAATTCTCCTGACGGCTTCACCAAGATTTGTGCACCCACACACGAAAGGAATGGTGAAATCCTTCTTGGGAATGTGGAAGAATGGATCAGCAGGAGTCAAGACTTCAGACTCATCTATCATATCGACTCCCAAACTCTCCAGTACTCTGGCTTCTCCATCGTGTCCAATCCTCGCCTTCGCCATTACTGGAATACTCGTTGTCTCAATGATCTCTTGAATCATTTTCGGATGGCTCATTCTGGCAACGCCTCCCATTGCCCTAATGTCCGCCGGAACCCTCTCTAGTGCCATCACAGAAACCGCTCCAGCATCTTCAGCGATATGCGCCTCCTCGGGCGTCACCACGTCCATTACAACTCCTCCTTCCTGCATTTTGGCAAAACCTCTCTTCAGAAGCTCGGTGCCATAACGCATCTCTGTCAAGTCAAGCGTGCCACTCATGGACTTCGCTACGGATATCTACTCATGAACCTATGTAAGAAGAATATTAACAATCAGGCAAGAACCGGAGAGTCACCTTCAGCAACTGGTAAATCTGGTGCCTCCTCTTCATTCCTGTCTAGCCATGCTTCATGCTCATCTGGCAAATCAGTATCTGCAAATATGGCCTCGACAGGACACTCAGCGACACAGGCAGCACAATCAATACACTCATCCGGATCTATGACTAAGTAAGTATCAGCTTCTCTGAATGCCTCGACCGGACAAACGGCTACACAGTCCTGATACTTGTGGTCAACACAAGCGTCTGTAACTACATGAGTCATGTAAATTCGGATATAATAGGGGCATATAATTGCTTGTTATTGAATAAAATTTTTTAGGTTAGCCTAAACCAATTGAACCCTCGGCCTTAATCATAATTATCAAGAATTAAGTCATGCTTCTAACTAAATCCGTAATAATCTCAAGATGATTATCTCCAGGATAGGACTCTATCTTGAAAGTGCCCTTAACTGATGCCTCATTAGCTCCCAATTTGGACAACTTTACTTCTCCTCTGACAAGTCCCGAAAGAGATATTCTGACATGAAGATTTTTTTCATCATCTATTCTCATATCCAATCCGTCTTTTAATAGATCCCTATGTACTTCCTCTCCAAGCCTCTTCAGGCAATTCATTGCCATCTTCTTACGATTCAATCTAACTGAACCAATGTTCATTACAGGGCCATGGAAAGACCTATCTTTCGACCATACCACACAATCTTTTGTATCACAGAGCCAATCTAGTGAATCTCCAATCAACTTCAGATCGTCCAAGGCCGTTGCGTGTACTCTCCACTCGGCCCTAAGTACTCCCATGATTCTGGGAGGGGGAGGCAATTCATAGTCACTTACCAAGGCCAGCATAGTTAGGGCCTGTTTCAAATACTATGTGTAGGTCGCAGGGCTGCAAACGGGGAAGCCCCCGATGATGAGGTCGTTGTAATGGCAAAGGGAGCAAAGGCAAGAGCAGCGGCACGCAGGCAGAGGGACAAGTGGAAGTCCAAGAGATGGTATTCTATTAGGGCCCCCAGAAATCCATGGTCATTCAGAATCATTGGAGAGACTCTTGCAGAAGAGCCAGAAATGCTCATTGGGAGGAACTATGAGATTATGCAGAATGAGCTTGATGGTGACTTTTCAAAGATGCATGTTAAGATTAGATTCAGAGTCACAGAAGTTCTCGGCAATGATGCCATAACAGAATTCATCGGACATCAAATGATGCAGGACCATGTAAGAAGGCAGGTAAGAAGGGATAGGGGAAAAATCGACGATACCGTTGATGTAGTCACAGAAGACGGATTCTATGTCAGATTCAAACCACTAATACTCACTAGAGAAAGGGTCAAGTCAAGTCAGAAAAATGAGATCAGGGCCATTGCCAGGGATTCTATCTTGAAGGCAGGAGCATCTTCGACATGGGTCGCAATACAGAAATCAGTAATGGACGGGGAGCTTGAGGCCATGATTAAGGAAGAGGCATCAAAAATCAGCCCAATTAGGATGGTAATGATCAGAAGAACACAACTTATCCAATCGGGAGTCACGATAAACGATGGCCCTACTCTCGAGCAAATTAAGGCACAGGAAGAGGCAGATAAGGAATCCAAAGAAGAACTAGAAGACTCTGATGTTGACGAGGATATGGATGATGTCGAAGGGCCAGAGGAAATCTTGGATGAAGAAGACGGAGATTCTGCCGAATATGAAAATATGACAGTACCTGAGCTGAAAGCGATCCTCAAAGAAGCAGGAAAGCCGGTCTCTGGTAAGAAAGCGGATTTAATCTCCAGAATTTTGGAGTGATCTGATGTCCCGCATTGCGGTGATTTGCGGCACTGGTATGAGTGACTTATCACTGGAATTTGATACAATAGAACCGAACTCATCCGTCAGGATAGAAACTAACTGGGGCGAAGTCCCTGTCACTCTTTCTAAACTCAGTGAAGGTTCTGTAGCCATACTGGATAGGCATCATTCATCGGGAAGAAATAGGACTCCCCCGCATATGATTGAGCACAGGGCAAATGTAATGGCCATAGAGAGCCTAAAACCAGATATCATCGTTAGCATAAATTCTGTTGGATCTATGAGGAAAGACATGCCCCCTGGAATAATTGGAGTAACTTCAGATGTTTTGGATTTAGCGGTTAAGCCGTGGACTTTCTACGATGAGAATGCAGTTCACTATGACAGAACATCGATTTTTGATGATCAATGTTCTGGTATTTGCACAAGGTCATTGTCTTCATCTCAGGGTTTTTCTCCTGCAGGAGTAATAGTTGCACAATGCGTAGGGCCACAGTTCGAATCTCCTTCTGAGATTATTGCTCTAGAAAAACTCGGAGCAGATACAGTTGGCATGACACTCGGCCCGGAGAGTAGACTAATCTCTGAAATCGGAACTCCTTATGTTGCTCTGGCATGTTCCTCTAACTGGGCAGCTGGAAAGGACCCCAGGGATCCCAAAGCAAACATTGACCACCACTCAGTAGATAAATTAGCTTCGACAATGAGGTCACGAATATCAGAATGTATTACTTCTCTACTCACTGAATATCGCATCCATCAATCTCAAAGTTGATTTCTATCCCGTTACTAGGGCCACCATGGGCAGAAAGACTTGTGTTGAAGATTGGGTATCCGAAGACGTTTCTTTGATACCGGACGGATCATGGGAGACGATGATGATAAGGGTAGCTAACTTCCATGACAAACACTCATTCAGCAACTCTGAAAATAACGGTCACGATATGGGGTATAGGATAGCACTAACTGTGGAGGAACTAGGGGAGCTATCCGCGGCTATTACCAAGGGAAAGCCCAAATCAGAGGCTGCAGAGGAGCTTGCGGATTTACTAATTCTCATTCTTGGACATTCTTTGGCTATGCAGGTCGATCTGGAATCACAGTTTCATAACAAAATGGACAAGATCATGAAGAGAGAGTCAAGAAGGGGCGGACTGGGAATAAGAGTTACTGAGTACAAGGATCAGGGCTAACCATCGACAAGCTTCTCTAGCTGAGGAGTACTTAGCTGAATGCCATATTCATCTTGCAAGTCATATGCAGCCATATTGATGGAATTTCTAACCAATAGCAGTTGGTAAGGCCTCTCCAAGACGTAAGTAAGTCTCCAAATAACGGCATTATTCGAGTTTTCCCTGATGGTAATTTTTGGCTCCCTCAGTGCGTCAAGTGAAGAGCTGGAATTTGAAACCGCATTATATACAGCGTTTAGATAATCCTTGACATCACTACTGGGAATCCCATATCCAATGTGAAACTCAACAAAATCCTTGAAGGGGCCCCCTTTAGATTTCCTCAGGTAATCAGTCCTATATTGTAGAAGGTTGTAATTCGGAATCTCTATGTCATGTCCCTGAGCTAGATCCCTTATCCTAGTCTGTAGGCCCCTAATTTCTAAGATAATCCCAAGAATACCAGCTTCGGGTATCGAGATAACATCACCCCTCTTTGCACTATTTCCCCCGATGACCAGTATCCCACTCAAAAAGTCCCTCAACCAGTAGTCCTTGGTAGTGAAAACTATCAATGCAAGGAAGCCGATAACTCCGGTAGTCTCCAGCAGCCCAGTAATTTCCCAGACGTTGATTAGCCCGATAATAACAGTCATTACTATGACAGAAAATGCAACCAATTCCAGAGTTCTAGACGTAGGGGTCTCTACTTTTCTGGAAACTCCCATGACCTCTATGTCTTCTCCATATTTTGAGAGAAGTAAAGCCTCTATTGCATTGAAAATTAGGTATGATGCTAGAAGTGTAAGAGAGGTCCTGCTGACTTCATCGGCAGGAAATCCTTCGTCTACAAGAACTATGGAAGCGATGAAAGAAATAAAAACCAAAAGATTGAATCCATGCAGTAATCTAGTCCTTGACTTGATAGTGTCTTCGTCAATGTCTCTGTGATGTGACACAATGCTATTGGAGAAAAAATACACAAATATGTTGAATGCGAATGTAAAATATTCAATTCCAGTTAGGTCTGCCAACCTCTCTGTTAGGATCACATACAAGTCACTCATATACAAGCCATCGGACATTAATGAATTAAGATATTGCCTATTTTCGTAAACTCAAGCCGTCCTTCAAGGAATCAACAGAAACTCCAGAAATCCATAAACTAATAGCAATCCCACCAATTTGTAACAACAACCGGACAATATTACCGGTCTCAGATAGTGATTCTCCCCCTCCCAGCTCGACGTCATAAATCCACATGTATAGATTGGCGGGATAGAGGGCTACCAGTAGTATTGCACTCGAGATACCAGCTCTTTGACTGTAGTAGGTACCGCGATCAAATATAATCTCAAAGCCGGAAACAATAAGCCCCAATCCTACTAATATCTCTGCCAGTCCGCTAATTATCACCCAAAATCTCGGACTCCCAAATATTGGTGGAACAATGGGTTCAAACCATTCGGTGTCAGTAAAGTGACGCACGCCCACATAAAAAAAGAAACAACCCCCAATTATTGCCGAAATCCCCTTCATGATATTAACAACAATGTAAGAATCCATTTACTTCCGCTTCCATATTGAATATGTCGTCCTGAACTCGTTCTTATCATCAATCTCAGTCTCTTCTACCTTCGCCTCGGACCAATTTTCTCTATCCCAATCAGGGAAAATTACGCTTCCGCTATTTGAGGTATGTACGGTAGTAACATGAATTTCGCTTACATGTTCTAGAAACATTCCGTAGATTTGGCCTCCGCCAATTATCCAACATTCTTCGCATCCGTCCGCATATGCAATCTCTATTGCTCTTCCTGGGTATAATGCACTTTCAGCTTCTTCATGTTCCCAACTGGTGTCCCTTGACATGACAATATTGAGCCTTTCAGGTAGTGGCCTGAATGAATCAGGCAAAGAATCCCATGTCTTCCTGCCCATGATTACCGCGTTGAATCCGTCACCTTCGGTAAGCTTCTTGAATCTAGAAAGATCATGGGAAAGCCTCCAAGGAAGATCACCCCCATTTCCAATAATGCCACTTTCATCCATAGCTACAATCATAGAAATTTTCATCTTTATACCTCAGACAGAAATTGGAGCCGGTATATGCGGATGATGTTGATAATTTTCAATCTCTATGCAAGAATAATCAAAATCATCAATTGATAGGATATCATCTCTAAGTTTCAGGGTGGGTAGGGGCAAAGGATCTCTACTGACCTGCTCCTTAGCTTGCTCTATATGGTTGTTGTAAAGGTGGCAATCTCCCCCGGTCCAAATGAACTCTCCAGGCTCCAAACCACAAACTTGGGCCATCATATAAGTTAGAAGGCTGTAAGATGAGATATTGAAAGGCACGCCCAAGAAGGCATCCGCACTCCTCTGATATAGTTGACAGGATAACCTCCCGTCATTGACATAGAATTGGAAGAAAGCATGACACGGCATTAGAGCCATCTTTTCTAGCTCTCCAACATTCCAAGCTGAAACAATAATCCTCCTGCTATTGGGATTTTTCTTAATCATCTCTACGGCATTATTAATCTGATCAACTACGTCTCCATCGGTTGTCTCCCACTTCCTCCATTGTTTCCCGTAAACCGGGCCAAGATCCCCATTTTCATCGGCCCATTCATTCCATATCCTAACACCATTATTTTGTAAGTATCCGACATTGGTTTCACCCGAAAGGAACCATAGTAACTCATGCACCACGCTCGGCCAATGAATCTTCTTTGTTGTCACTGCAGGAAGGCCTTTAGATAAGTCAAACCTCATCTGATGACCAAAAATCGAAATTGTCCCCGTACCGGTACGATCTCCCTTCGGAGCCCCTTCGTCTAGGATGCGGCTCAGGAAGTCCAAGTACTGCTGCATGAGCCCACGTATGGATGACAGTCCTTCAAGGATGCGGAGATTAAGGCGCGCCCATTGATTCAATAGTCGCCATAAGCTGGTCTGTAAAATTACGATATAGGACCTTCATAATGGAGATCTTACCATGCTCATCTAACTCTGTCAGACTCTCTATTTGCGCGCTTGAAAAATTTCCACCACTCACAGAACCAAGCCACTCGCCAAATGTAACAGGTTCGCCAATATTGACCTCGACCCTTTTCCAAAAACGAATAAAATTTGCACCAGGGGGCATTACTTCTCTTGAGCCAATAATTGAAATTGGATAAACCGGGACGCTAGGGAAGCTAGCAGCGATCCTAGCAACTCCTGTTTTCCCACGTTGTAGGAAGGGTGGACTGGTATTCCTGGATCTAGTTCCTTCGGGGAAAATTCCTAGCGCATATCCGCCATTCAGAACATCATGTGCTCTTGAGAGTGCATCTTTGGCACCTTCTGATCTGAGCGTTTCAATCATCCCGTTACTTTTCATTATGAATCTGTTAGGTTGCTTCTGGAAGTGTCCTTCCTTGGCAAGATAGAATACCTGTCTCCTAGCTGCAAGTATTTTGAAAATTGGGTCTAGGTTTGAGATATGATTGGAAGTAAGGATCATAGCCCCTTTCCTAGGAATCCTCTCAATTCCTGTATACTTGATATTGAATGTAAATCTAACAATGGGGCTGAGGTATCTCACTAGAAACCTGTACATCAGTGGAACAGAGAACACTTCTCCCGTTCCACCAATATCGGATATTTTAGAAAACTCGTCAATATCTTTCAGACTAAGTTCTGACACGAACCCCCGAAGACGAACCCTGTTTCACTGTTTGGTATTCTATGACAAGTATTCTAGACATTTGCCCCCTCCCATCATCCATGCGGGCGCGTAAGATAGTCGGTTTTATCCTCGCATTATTGATGATGGTCCCATTTCTTGCTTCTCCGGTTGCCGGTGAATGGTCCGAAGACACGTGGCTAGAGAATATTATTGGCCCAGAGAGGCTAGAGAATGGGGATGAGTTTGGATGCCATGGTTATGAAGGGGCCTCTATCTCAGAAGATATTTGGATAATTGATGAGTGCAAAAAGTATCTGATGAAAGGTACGAATGCATCAAGATGGGGGGCGCCGCCAATTTCATTCGGGGTCCCCGGGCAGATTATCGATCAATATACTGCCTCTCAGTTGATTTCCTCAGGATTTTTGATAGTGGGGGATTCATTGGAAGAAGCTCCAGAAGGATTGATCTTGGCTAAGAGGAATGGCGCTAGTCTGGAAAAGGGAGTTGCAGACAAATCCCTGATTGAGTCTGCCGATGAAGACTCCTTGACAAGCATATATTGGAGGGCCAGAATAGATGATCTAAGAGTAAGGGAAGACAAGGATTTCATGTCATGGTTAGAGGAACAGGACATTTGGTTTACAACATGGGGGGAGTGGAATATGCATCAAATTTCTTCCGAAAATACTTCAGTTACTACAGACGGATCTGAGTTGTATTCTGTCTCAGAGAGCAGTGATTTATGGCAAGTTCCAGGGACTTCGCTAATTCTTTTTGACTCTGAAATATCTGGGGTATTCAACTCTGGAGGTGAGCCTTTCCCTGTAATTTCCCCATATACAAAGAAGCTGGAGTCCGGTTGGAGAGAAGTAGAGGGAGGAATTCTGCTGACCCAATCCCCGGGAACTACCATTACAATCAAACTCAATGAGTATCCAGAATCAGTTTCAATACAACCAGTTACAACATTCAATGGCCTTCGTAACGCAGTGACAATAGTGGGGCATCATACAACTAATCTTTTCCATTGGTCATCCGACTTTCAGGAGTCCCCGTTGACATTCACATGGCTAATTGAGAGGCCATCAGAGGAAGAGATCGACTGGACTCTCCCAATAATTGCAGTCGCTACATTAATTGCTGTTCCAGTAGCGGTAAAAAGGGCTATTGAATCAGATAGTAGCGATAATTAGCTATGAAATATTAGGGCCATAGATTTCAACACCATTTTCTTTCATCATACCCAATATTGATTTTACTACTTCTGCAGGAAGACTCTCAGGTGGATGTACTCCCGGAGGCAACATTTCCGGATTTTCAAGCCACGAGATTATACATCCCAAAGTGACCAAACCAGTAGTTCTCGCCATCGAAGAGTCGCCTTCATTTCCATGATCAATAATCTCCCATCTCATAACCTCGTCATTGCTATCAAAGGCGATTACCTCCATCCAAGTGAACTCTGCTATCTTGGGGTCAAACCACCATTCATTCAACAGCTCATCGACATTCAAATTTCCACTATCCCTTTCATCAATGAATTTCTGTATATGTCCGGGCCACCTGACTGTATACTCGGACATCTCTTCGGCCGGAATCGTCGTTAAAACAGATCGAAGCCCATCTGTAAGGAAAGCTTCCATACTTCCCTTGTCCTTCACCTGTAACAAATGTCTTTCCGATAGAGCTGGAACTGTGACGATACTTGAGCTCCTAACTACTCTGGCTGGACGGGTGTACTCAGCAATCACATCTTTGGGAGAAAATGGCGCCATGTATTGCCACTCCCCCTCAGGATCAGTGGGGTTCCCCCCCACTCTAATCTCAGCCTTAGTGAGGCTGCCCATTATTCTGCAGGCTTCGGCTAGTAGCATATTGGAAAGTCCGGGAGCTATTCCAACGTCCCATAGGACACGGGCACCCCGCTTCTCTATTTCATCGCGATAAAGATCGGGAGTGTGCTCACTAAAGCTTAGATCAACTATCGGCCACTTGGTGTCTAGAAGCTTCTTAGTAAGCTCATGACCTACTTCTCCAGGTAGCATATTGACAACTAAATCCACGCCATCATAGACAGATAAATCGGTCTCTAAAGCATTTCCTTGATGGATGATTAAGTTTTGGTGTTTTAGTGTCTGGCTTGGCTCCATATCATGCACGTGTACCATATGTCCTAGACTCGCCAATTTTCTTGCCACATATGAGCCGACTAGGCCCGCTCCAAAGCAATGTACACACTTCACGACCCATCGTCATCGACATCCTCTATTGCACCTTCGGTTCGTTATTTTGCGCCCTAATCCTGCGATGACTTGATTGAGTGGTCTATATTCCAAGGCTCATGAACGGTGACGGTGCCATAGATCCTTGGTCTTCCGAAGGGGATACCGATTATTCTCGAATAGTCAGTAAATTCGGACTCCAGAAGGTCGATATCTCACAACTTCCAAATCCGGGGATGCTCCATAGAAGGGGAATAGTATTTGCACACAGGGACATGGATGTTGCTGTACGATGTATCAATGAGGGAACCCCTCTTGGAGTTCTTACCGGACTGATGCCCAGTGGAGGAATGCACTTAGGTCACAGCATGGTAATAGAGCAAGTTAAGTGGTTTCAGGAACAAGGCGCCGATGTAACTGTTGCTGTAGCGGATCTCGAGGCACTCGCTACAAGAGGCATTAGTCTATCCAAAGGGAGAAAGACTGCAATCGAAGAATATATTCTGAATTATGCTGCTTTAGGTCTAGACCCATCAAAATCAAGTGTATACTTCCAGAGTGCAAGGCCAGAGGTTCAGAGGTTGGGATTCAAATTAGGAAGAAGGACTAATCTTTCCGAGTTTGAGGCCATTTATGGTTTCACGGGAGAGACTAATTTAGCACATGTTCAAGCTCCAATGGTACAAGTTGGGGATATCGTTCATCCCCAATTAGAAGAGTTCGGCGGCCTCAGGCCGATCGTTGTTCCAGTGGGCATTGATCAAGATCCGCACCTCAGACTAACAAGGGATATTATTGGCAAGACGCATTGGTTCAATATCAATCCAAGAAAGTCAGGCGGACTCATAATATCACTCTCGATTCAGGATGATAACTCGAATATTTTTGGCGTAGGCAAAGGAGGGAAAATTAACAGGGATATTCGAGCAAATATTTTTGATAGGGTAACGAGAATAATTTCATTACTCGGATTTGCCGACTTGATATCTAACCCAAAACACGGTACGTTGGAAATACCAGGTGCAACTAACTCGGATAAGTTCCCTATCAGGATCAGATTACTAGAATTGGAGAGGGAATTAGGAGGACTTGGATTGATGGCCCCATGTTCCACATACCACAGATTCGCACCTGGGATGACTGGTGGCAAGATGTCGTCCTCCAAACCTGAAACGACTATCTTCATGAACGATACATTCGATTCCATGTCCAAGAAAGTCAAGAGGGCTGTTAGTGGTGGAAAATCTACCATCGAAGAGCATAGGAGGCTAGGTGGTGACTGCGGGAAGGACGTTCCATTCCAGTACTTGGAATTCTTCTTCGAACAAAATGACTCGGCTATTATTGAAATAAAAAGAGAGTACGAAAGTGGGAGAATGCTTGCAGGTGATATGAAGCAACTCTGTATCGAAAAGGCGGCTGATTGGCTTTCAGAAATCTCTGAAAAAAGAGAAATTTGGCGAGATCGACTCGATGAATTTTTAGCGCCCGACTCTAATTAGTTTCTTCACTTCCTATGTCAAAGACTGGATATACTGGACCTGGGTCCAAAGCTTTAGCTACATCATCAGAAATCTTAGTCGAGACTGCATCTTCATGCAGAATTTGACTGTGACCAACGGGATCGAGTAATTCCAATGTTACAACTTCCTGTGCACATTTCACTTGTTCAATCCTTTCCAAAAGCTCATCACACTTCAGTAACGTCTCATCATCACTATCCCTATCCGCTTGTCTCCTAATTGTGCCAATTGCGGCACAGAATCTTTCCAATACGCCCTCTACATTTGAAATATACCCTGTCGAACTAGCCCCGGGCGAGACCTCTAGGCCCAATTCGGAAATTCTGACTGTACACGAAGACGACCTAACAACTCTGGCACTTACATGCTCACTATTCTGAATTTTGAGACTCCATGAACCGGGTTTTTTTCCTTCTGCGGGTATGAAGTCAGTCACTCTCCATCCACAGCTAGAGCATGACATAGTGATCTGGGTATGTTCGCCAAAATAGGGTATCTCAGATGTGTGTGCAAGCATCCTCAGAGCATCTTCTGCCCCACACACAGGGCATGACTGTTCAACTACACTTTCCATATTGACCCTCATTTTTCTGTCCGGCTAGTAAAATTGGGCGGCAATAGTAAAAGCCTCCTCTCTCCCAATCTCAGGACTTCCCCTGAGATGTCATCCTCTACAAATCTTTGAATTTTGTTTACAGCGACATTTAATTCAAGATCATTTTTTATTATTTTGCCCATCTTTACGATAACTATGTCTCCGTCAGAAACCCAATCCATCAATTCAGATATTCCAGTCAGATCTTCAAGATCAGCCCTACGGATAACTGTATCACCACTTATTCTTGGGACTGGAGCGTCCGGATATGAGGACCCCAGATCGTGATAATCCTGACCAGGGCCCAAACTTTCTCTTTGAGGGTCAGAATCACTCACTTCTATCCACTTTGGACCGTCTCGTTTACCCCTTGCCACGATACTGCTGTAGACATTTACTCCTTGATATATCCGGTTATTTGCTTGCTCACTTGTCTGTATGTTCATGAAAATATCAGGCCACAGTCCCGTCGGATTCATAAGGGGCTGACCTGAGAACGTATTGCCGGGACTCACCGGCGGTGATATGATGGATTCTACTTTAGACGCAGTTAAGACAGGCACCAGTACCATTGGAATAACCTTCGATGGGGGCGTAGTTGTCGGGGCAGACCACAGGGCTACAATGGGGCATTTCATTGCAAACAAAAGTGTGAAGAAGCTATTCGACATATCTGATTATGTTGCTCTCACGACTGCAGGATTAGTCGGACATGCGCAATCACTTTCAAGAACGTTAGCCGCCGAATTAAAGCTCTATGAGTTAAAACAGGGCAAGCCAATGACAGTCAAGGGCGCCGCTACTCTTACTGCCAACATCCTAGTTGGTAGGCCTCACTATGTGCAGCTGTTGATTGTAGGTGTAGACAGCTCAGGATCTAGCGTTTACAGCATAGACTCTGCTGGTGGCTCCATCCCTGACGTATACTGTGCCACTGGATCCGGCAGTCCCTACATGTATGGCGTTTTGGAGGACCAGTTCAAGCAGGATATGTCGGAGAAGGACGCTCTCAAGGTTGCCGCTAAGGCACTTCTAGCATCAGCTCAGAGGGATGCAGCTAGTGGAAACGGAATGGATCTAGCTGTCATCACTCCAGAAAGAGGCTATCGACAATTAACTGAGGATGAGGTATCAGCCCTTATCCAATCTCTATGATACTCACCAAATGAATCTCCTGTTAATCGCAGGAAGAATAGCGTGAGCTGGAAGTGATGATTTGAGATTAACATTCTCTGAGATAAAGAACAAAATTTCGAAGATAGTCCCCGAAGGCTTGGACTATGAAGTTGATTTAGAGGCTGGTTCCATATCCATCATCACGAAAGAACCATCTTCATTTGGGGGCGCTGGAGGGCAGAGCCTTACTGTGAAAATCGCTAAAGCGATAAGAAGAAGGGTAGTCATAAGACCCCATCCAAGTATGCTTTCTACGGAAAAAGAGGTCAATGAAGCGGTTTCTAGAATAATGCCCGAAGAAGCACAGATAAGAAGGATCTGGTTGGATCCTGCATTATCGGAAATCACCATTGAGGCCGATGATCCAAAATCTGCGGTTGGGCAGAAGGGCTCCAATATCCTGCAGTTGAGAAACGAAATCGGATGGCTAGTAAATATCGTGAGAGCTCCTGCCAGGGAAAGTAGGACTCAGACAGATATCAGACGTTTCAGAAAGGAGTTGGCAGATGAAAGAAAGACGCTTCTTAGGAAATTTGGAACTAGAATTTACAGGCCCCAGAGGCCCGGACCTTCTTGGGTCAGGGTAACTGCATTAGGGTCATACAGGGAAGTTGGAAGGGCAATGCACCTTGTCACAACAAACGAGTCGAAGGTTCTAGTAGACTGCGGTGCCAAACCAACTTCCAATAGGAGTGAAGTACAACCATTTTTCGCAGCTCCGGAGATGCTCCCACTGGATAACATTGATGCAGTCGTAATCACGCATGCCCACGTAGACCACATTGGCATGTTACCTGTTCTTTTCCGATATGGCTACAAGGGACCAGTATACTGCACTCAGCCAACAAGGGACCTAATGACGTTACTCCAGATGGATTACATCAAAGTAGCTCAAGCCGAAGGCAATGAAGCCCCATACTCCAAATCAGACATTCAAGAGTGCATAAAACACGTAGTTGACGTAAATTGGGGCGAGAAGACTGATATTGCCCCGGACATCAAGATGACCATGGAAAATGCCGGCCACATTTTGGGTTCATCAAGTGTTTACATGCAAATAGGAGAAGGTAGGAATGAGCATAAGTTACTATTCTCTGGGGACATAAAATATGAGAAATCTTGGCTTTTCGATGCAGCCACCGTTCGCTTCAACAAAGTTGACACCCTGGTGATTGAATCGACATATGGGGGTCCTCAGAGTATTCAGCCAACAAGGCAACAGGCGACACAAGACTTACAAGATCTAATTATCGATACTCTTTCCAGAAAGGGAAAAATATTCTGCCCAGTATTCGCCGTTGGAAGGTCACAGGAAGTAATGATGGCAATAGATGAGTTGTTCAAATCAGAAAAGGTAACGCCTGTTCCCGTTTGGCTAGATGGGATGATTTCCGAAGCAACCGCTATACACACCAGCCATCCTAATTATCTCAACAAGGACCTACGGGCAAAGATGCTAAGGGGAGGGGATGAAAATCCATTCAATTCTAAGTGGTTCAGGCAAGTCGAGTCTAGGGATCAGAGAGAATCGATTCTACTCGATCCATCTCCTTGCATAGTTCTGGCGACTAGTGGCATGATGACCGGAGGCCCAATTGTTGAGTATTTCAAGTACTGGGCACCTGAGCCAGGAAACACCCTTTGCTTCGTCGGATACCAAGCCTCAGGGACTCTAGGTCGAAGGCTTCAGGATGGGCACTCTCAAGTTCCATTGGTGGATAAGGGACAGACTCTAATGGTCGATGTCAGGTGCAATATGGTAATCATCGATGGATTTAGTGGGCATTCTGATAGAAACCAGTTAATGGACTATGTTAAGGCTCTGAACCCTACTCCTAGAAAAATTATCTGCCATCATGGCGATCCACAGACATGTAATGCATTCAGGAAGGGACTCAGGGAGAGATTCAAGGTTCAGACTTATGCTCCAGACAATTTAGAGACATTAAGGCTCCTTTGACACTATAAGATCGGAGTGTCATATCCGAAATCTCCCGCACTAACTTCGCTCCCATCGGACAACTCTTCTTCATCATCTGGCCATTCGAACGTTTCTTCGATAGAAATGGAACGATTTTCGCTCTTTGATAATGCCAAAGCTACAGTGAATGGTATCAATAATAGGGCAATCCAAGAGTTTGATCCAACCTCTCCCGATGAAAAAATGCTAGATAACGAAATAAGTACCAGTAATGTTGTCAATAACCACCCAACATTCCGCCTGACTGAATTCATACCACTCTGAGGGGGGGCCGACTAATCAGTCAAACTCTTGAACCTGCGATTCTACGTAGGTTCATGGAAGGCCGTTGGGCTATGATCAAATGTGAGTGCGGAAGATATTTTGGATCCAGCTCAAAAAATGTCGGGGGCTGTCCTCGTTGTGGATCTGACAAAAATCTCAAAATCATGAAAAAATACTCATCTTCAAAATCCCTTAGAGATGATATTTCCAAAGCAAACACCCCTCCAGAAATAGAAAATGAAATCTCTGTGAGGTTTGAAAAATACGATAGTAAGATCCGAAAAAGAGACAACGTTAGTGCCGATATAATCCAAAAAATAATCAAAACATCCACTACTGATGAAAATATCATCACTATTGACTCAATTTCAAACTCCATTAGTAAGCTGGCGTTATCCAAAATCACCGCTGAGGACATTATTGAGATACTTGAAGCATCATCACTGGTGCTGAGAAACTCCAATGGGTCATGGACCGTTCTCCAGTAACGTTCATTCAAGAGATGCCCTGCGGAGTCACAGGGGCCCGTGGGTTAGTCTGGTCTATGCTAGATGCTTTGGGAGCATTTGACCCTGGTTCAAATCCAGGCGGGCCCACCATTATTCTACTCTACTAAGGGCCTCAATGTCAAATATTGATACCGCCTTTTCAATGGCATCAGGGATGCTGAACCATCGAGCCTCTTCAATCTCATCATCCTTCGGAACTATCTCAGACACATCGAAGTCACCTTTGCATTTGTATGTGAAAGAAATCCAGTTAATTCCATCTTCGTTAAAGATCTCCTCACGGATAAAGGCCCCATCTTGCTCGCCATGCGGCACCCCTGTCTCGCCCTTAGGATCATCTATGACGATGGAGACCCCCAGTTCTTCCATTGCCTCTCTAACTGCCGCCTCACGCGGATGCTCTCCATAATCAACGAATCCTCCAGGAAGTGTCCAACACCCCGTGAAAAAACCTCTTGAAACCTTTGCCATGAGTACTTGGCCTATAGAATTCAGAATCAACACCTTGCTGACAACTCTATGAATGGTTCTGTAAACAGATTCTCTGGCAACAGGGTCGACAGCGTTGTCACTGATTACTGAATCCTTCCATGCCCACTCGCCCGGCCAGTCAATCAAAGGCTTGCCATGTACAACAATGTGATCTTCTTGCCCCACTCTGAATTTGTTTGTTCTGATTTTCTCCCACTCTATCCCAAAATTGACCAGCTCTTCTTCTGTAGGGAGACGTATAAATTCTGAATTCGAATCAAACCCGACTCTGCCGGATCGAGGGATTGCAGGACCAGTTCCGTCACCGTAAACTAACAATAATTTTCCATCAGACTCTAGATAGATGTGTTTTCTCATTCACACACCTAACTAATTTACAAAAGCCCGCCAACAGCTTCTCTCTCTTCCATAAGTACGGCCACATTCTCATCTATCTTAGATTGCGCGAAAGAGTCAATTGGCAACCCCTCTACTACTGTCGCCTTTCCATTTTCACATCTGCATGGGAAGCTGAAAACCAGTCCTTCTGGGACTCCATACCAGCCTTCTGAGGGTAACGCCATCGACACAATCCTGCCATTTGATCCCTGCCACCAATCACGCATATGGTCCACCGCAGCCGAAGCGGCCGAAGCGGCCGAAGATGCACCCCTTGACACAATCACGGCCTTTCCACGGGTTGCTACTGTATCCAAGAATGCACCTCTCAACCAGTCTGTTTCGAATACGTCAGTTGCCAATCTGCCATCAACGGTCGCGAAGCGTGGATCTGGATACATTGTGTTGGCATGGTTCCCCCAAATGAATACATCATGTATCTTAGACGCCGGCACTCCTGAATGTTCTGCCATTTGTCCGACAGCACGATTCTGGTCGAGCCTTGTCATTGCGCTAAATTGACTCGATGGTATCCTTGGTGCATTCGCATTCGCAATTAGTGCATTGGTATTACAAGGATTGCCCACAGTAATGACCTTGACATTAGCTGAAGCAACCGCATCTATTGCTTTACCTTGGCCAACAAAAATCGGCCCATTCGCGGCCACGAGGTCTGATCTATCCATGTCCTTTGTCCTAGGCCTCGATCCGACTAGGAAAATTGCATCAGCATCACTGAATGCAATATTCGAATCATCAGTGCCGATTATGCCATGGACCAATGGAAAAGCTGAGTCCCTCAATTCCATCATTACTCCGTCTAACCTTTGCATTCCAGGGGGTATTTCCAGGAGCTGTAGGATGACCGGCTGATCCTTGCCAAAGCAATCCCCACTCGCTATTCTCCATAGCAGAGCATAACCAATATTTCCAGCAGCTCCGGTTACAGCAACTCTAATCGCTTTTTTCTCATCAGTTTCATCTGTCACTTTACTCGCGCCTTCTTCCGAATCCCCAGACATTATCTTCCCTCAGTCAAGCGAGCAAGACCATGGTATTAGCACTTTGTGAAGTAGCGTTCTTCTCCATTCCAAGAATATCTGATAAGGCCAATGAGAATAGTGAGCCGACGGCTTCAATAAGCGCCCACATCTCGCAGGTTCATATTGGTCTTCGGACTACAGAGGGATAGTATGGAACTCGGCATTCTCAAGGAGCCAGAAGGGGAGATGAGGGTGTCCATTGTCCCTAACTCAATACCCAAGCTCGTCAAGTCAGGTATTGAGGTAATTGTAGAAAATGGAGCTGGGGATCTTGCAAACCACTCTGACGATGAGTATGTGAAAAAGGGAGCGAAAGTAGCATCTAGAGATGAAGTATTGCAATGTAAGTCATTCATCTCCATCAATGTCCCAGATTTGGATGAAATCTGTAAGGGGGCTACATTGATGTGTGTAGCCGACCCATTCAGGAACCCAGATGTCGTAAGAAAGGCAATCTCTTCTGAAATCACTCTGATTAGTATGGATATGATTCCAAGAAGACTTTCAAGGGCTCAATCTATGGACGTAAACTCCAGCCAAGACAATCTCTCTGGATACAAAGCAGTCCTTCTCGGAGCCTCTCATGTGCCTAAAGGAATACCAATGATGACTACCAGCGCAGGCACAGTCAAACCTGCTAAGTTTGTAATTATGGGTAGTGGTGTGGCTGGATTACAGGCAATAGCAACTGCCAAGAGAATGGGCGCTATTGTGTATGCTTCAGACGTGAGAAAGTCCGCTGCAGAACAGATTGAATCTGTAGGTGGTAGATTCATCGAGGTGGAAGGAATGGATGATTTCGAAGATGAATCAGGTTATGCCAAGCCATTAACACCAGAATTTATCCAAAAGGTCAATGAAACTGTCTGTGAAGTTGCTAGCGATGCAGATGTAATTGTAACTACGGCCAGAATATTTGGTAGGCCTGCACCAATAACTATCCCGGAAAACGCAGTCAAAGAATTCAAGACAGGGGCAGTAATTGTAGATATGAATTCTGATGTTGGCGGAAATTGTGAACTGACAGTTCCCGGCGAAATTGTAACAAGTCATGGAGTCAAGATCATCGGAATAGAAAATCTAGCTGGTACGATACCGTCAACAGCGAGCATGCTTTACTCAAATAACCTAACCAACTTCGTAATTTCACTAATGACAGATGGCAAAATCAACCTAGATCTGAATGACGATATTCTAGTCGGGCCATCAGAAGATTCAGATTTCTTTGTTGATGGCATGGGCGGGGTTCTGATATGCATGAATGGAGAGCTCCATTCTAATCAGAAAAGACTTGGGGGGATTTTGTAATGTCCTTGACACTTTCCGCTCTAATTGGAAGCATCACCGTATTCGTATTAGCAATTTTTCTAGGCTTTGAGCTGATTAGCAAGGTCCCCCCTACACTCCATACTCCTCTAATGTCGGGTGCTAATGCTATATCGGGAATAACAATAGTGGGGGCCTTGATTCTTTCAAATGCGTCATTTGAGGGTGCAAATACATCCTTCGCGGCAATACTAGCTTTCATGGCTTTGATTATGGCTACCATAAATGTCGTTGGTGGATTCATGGTTACAAATAGAATGTTGGAGATGATTGCCGGCCGAAGAAAAAAGGGGGGTAACTGATTGGTAGATCCTGTTGTATGGGATATTGGATACTTGATATCCGCATCAATGTTCATTGTTGGCATCAAGAGGCTTTCGAGCCCTAGGACGGCACCTTCTGGCAATATGCTAGGCGCACAAGGAATGCTTCTTGCCGTTATCGTAACATTGCTGAAGCTGCAATCTGAGGGCATTATCGGTTGGGAGCTGATTGTCGCTGGATTGGCTATCGGATCCATAATTGGTTATCTGATGGCTACACGTGTCGAGATGACAGGAATGCCAGAGCTCGTCGCTCTGTTCAATGGTTTTGGAGGCGCGGCATCGGCTTTAGTCGGACTTTCCGAGGCCCTCAAGAGAATATCTGAGGGAGTACCGGACCCAGGGGTCGAGCTTTATGCGACATGGACAGCGATCGGGCTTTCCGCACTTGTGGGCTGGATAACTCTATCTGGGAGCTTAATGGCTATGATGAAGCTAAAAGGTGGATTTTACATTCCATTCTCTAAGAAAGACGACAGAGGAAGGAGCAGATGGGTTTCATTTCCAACATGGGGCCCCCCATGGTTAAATTACGTCAAGGCCACATTACTATTGCTATCTGTCATACTCATTGTTATGACTATTCAAAATCCAGAAGATAAAATGTACGTTTACTGTCTGGTAGCTTCATCCACTGTTCTAGGTGTATTATTCGTTCTTCCAATCGGCGGCGCTGATATGCCAGTTGTGGTCAGCCTGTTGAATTCACTTTCAGGCATTGCAGCCGCATTTACAGGATTTGTAATAGGCAATAACGTTCTGATAATTGCAGGGTCGATGGTTGGTGCAGCAGGGTTGATACTAACCTTCATCATGTGTAAAGCAATGAATAGGGAATTATTCGATGTTCTCTTCAAGGCATTCGGTGGTTCTGGGGAGAAAGACCAGTTAACTCGAACCAAAGTCGGTAGCGACCCGGAAGAAGTCGCCATGGTCTTGGATGGTGCACAGAAGGTAATTGTAGTTCCAGGATACGGTATGGCCGTTAGTCAGAGTCAGCACGCAGTTAAGGAATTTGCAGATCTTATGGAGTCTTTTGATTGTGAAGTCTTGTATGCCATTCATCCAGTTGCAGGAAGGATGCCGGGGCACATGAACGTACTATTGGCAGAAGCAAACGTGCCGTATGAGAAGCTTATCGAGATGGATGAAATTAATTCTGAATTCCCTGAATGTGATGTTGCAGTAGTTATTGGAGCCAATGATACCACTAACCCCGCTGCTAGGTCTAATGAAGGGCCACTCGCCGGAATGCCGATACTAGACGTCGACAAATCATCTGTTGTCGTGATAATCAAGAGAAGCTTGTCAGTTGGATATGCAGGTGTTGACAATGACCTCTTCTACATGGATAAAACAATGATGTTGTTTGGGGATGGTAAAAAGATGATGAATGAACTTAACTCCGCAATTAAGGAACTGTAAACGTAGGTAAGCCAGCATGTCTCCGAGCAAGCGTTATTTGTCCCCGGCTTCCGAAGCTCTAACAGGGGACCGTAAGATGGCTGGTTTGAAGAGAGCCCTCGTCGTCATTTTGACACTGTCGATCCTATCAATTCCAGCAATGGGTATGAGCTCAGGACCTGGTTATGAAAATGCGGATGGCGATCCCACAGTGAAGTATGGATGTAATTGCCATAATAACGGAGCGGCCTCCTCAAGAGCAGTAGTAATGGTCACTGGAGTGCCCGTAATGTATGAATTAGGCGAGTCATATGATATGACTATCAAGGTAGCTGACTCTCTCACTTTATCGGGCGGAAATGGAAACACTCAGGGTGGTTTCCTAATGACTTCAGAGGGTATTGGAAATTTCACTTGGCCTGACGACCAAGAAATCCGTGAAGCAGAGGGGGCACCCTCAGATATATCGCATTCAGATACGGATTCAGATGGCATATGGCAAATTTCATGGACAGCTCCCACCGAGGACTCAGGGCCAGTTCATTTTTGGGTTGCAGGAAATTCAGTTAATGGAGACGGTGCTCCCGGGGATGAGGACTGGTGGAACATACTCACATTTACTGTAAATGCCCCAGGGACAATAGAGTCTGGTGACTCAGGAGCAACCCTGGAAACTAGGACTGTCTCTGTAGGCGATTATGACACTCTATTCTTGATTGAGGAGTCCGAGGCACAGAAGGAGGCTGAGAGGCAGGAGGCTCTCTCGAAAAGAGTATTCACACAAGGTAACTTATTCTTCTGGACCAGCCTTACTGCATTACTCGTAGGTGCATTGGTGCAAAGGGAGATTCTTGAGAGGAGGTATGATGATGGTCCAGAGTACTTAGCTATGGAGCTAGCATATCCACAAGCTATCAGAAGGTCACTGATGAGCATAGCTTCTTTCTGGATAGCAATTAGATGGGCCTCCTCAGAAACTCCAATCTATTTCCCACCCCCTGCGGTAGTCGAGGAAGGGACCAAGATCACTGATTTGACCGACTTCCTGACTGGATGCGCATTTCTGGCTAGCGCTTTGTTCGCCTATGGCGTATACAGGACAATAATAGCCGCTAGAAAGGACCCGGAAGTCAAGGATCGTCTCTAGATGTCAGAGCAACGAATAATTCTCGAATCTAAATCACTGGATAATCACTTTCAAGATCTATATTCTCTTGTCAAAAATACTGTAATATTGTCATCATTAACAGGAATTTTATGGTCAATATTTGCAACAGAGATACTAACCGAATGGGTTTCCTTATTCACTTTCGAAGATAATACAGGAGATCTGTCCATCTACGCCCCATTCAATTGGGTCGAGGTAAAATGGTCGTTTTCAATATTGATGGGTGTAATCACAGCAATTCCATTCATTTCTTTAATGCTCTATAATTTTGCCAAACCAGGCTTGTATCCGAATGAGACAAGTCCAGTCAAGTCAATCCTTATTGTTAATGCCATCTTTCTTCCACTTGTCATATTTGGAATCTGGGCATGGATGGTTCCTGAAATGGTCGATGTAGCAGATGAACTCTCCAAGATAGATAATGTAGAGGCCAAGTACGATATATTTGAGATAGTCAACCTTGCTCTAGGGATTACATGGATGGCCGTCATATCATCTATTCTTTCGACCTCACTACTTCTAGCTAGGATAATGGACGATTCTGGCGGAATCTATGACTGGATTAGGCCCAGGATCATCCTCATCTCATTTGGATTGTTAGTTTTCACAATGCCATCGGTCTTTGAAGGACTTAGAATACCTATTTCTCTGCTAATATTGTATCTTTGCGACCTCTTTTCGAGATTATTCCCTGTTTGGGAAAATCGTCCGCACTCTACCAAGATGTCACTGCATTGAAAGGTCGTACATTGTAGCGCTCCTTGTGAAATCACTCAAAGCCGTCATGGCCACACTAATCCTGATGGGCGGAATTTGGATTAATTTAAATCCAGATTTAGTAGACAAAACCTATGATTTCGATGATTCCGAAGAGTCAACAAATCTAATTGGGCTACAAGATGAAGAGAATTGGCTCGTATTGAGGGTGTCATTTCCATCCATGCCCCACTCTCTCTCGAAAACAGATTCTCTATTGCTTGGAGCAGGATCTGCGCAGGAGTATATTTACCAACTATCTGGTGGAAAATCCAATTTAGAGGTCACAGTATCTAGCGATGTCTGGGTTTCAGAATTCGATGAATCATACTGGGGGGCCGACTCCCTGAATGAGCGTGACGTCGGCAATAGTGGCAGGGGGGTAGACAAATTAGTTGAGGAATCTGCTACAAATCTACTTAGTGGCATGGATCTTTCTGAATGGGACATTGATGGAGATGGAATTATTGACAGATTACTAATTCTACATTCTGGAAGTGCCCAAGAATCTGGAGGATCTACAGATTCAATATGGAGCCATTTCTCAACGTTGATGACCCCAGTAAAAATCGATAATTGGGAGATACAACATTATACAATTTCATCCATGGAATCCGGACTTGGTACCCTTATTCACGAAATGCTCCATCAAATGGGGGCATACGACTTGTATGACGTACATTCCGATTTACCTACGAGCTCTTGGAATGGTCTCGGTGATTGGGATATTATGGCAAGTGGTAACTGGAATGGAAATTCCATGTCTCCGGCCATGCCTGGTGCTGCCACTCTAATGTCTATCGGAGGATCTGGAATCAATCAAATAGATACTACTTCGGCTCAGAATATCTCTCTATTCCCTATGTCCTCTACAAATAACAGTACTCGTGTCGTCTACATAGAAACAGCTCCAGAAGAGGCAGTAATGCTTACTTTCCGTGCTGATATCGGCTTCGACTCAGAATTGCCAGGCTCTGGAATAATTGTAGAGTATCTAGATAAAAACAACGGAAACGTAGATGAAAATACTGTGAATAAAGATCCCAATAATCCGTGGGTGATGATCATTGAGGCCGATGGCGACCAAGCTCTGGTTAGGAATCGCGATAGTGGTAGCCCGGGCGACCCATTTCAATCAGGAGACTCATTTGGAAGTGAAGGCCACATAATCAGGGATAACAGAGGAAGATTGGTTCCATGGCAAATCCAGATTCAGAGTATAAGTTTGGAAATGGCCACAATAAATTTTATTCCTACTGAAAATCATACAGAAAGAGTTCTGACACCTAGATCGCCCATCCAAATGATTGACGGGGAGAGTGCATATGCAACTGTGCATAGTGATAATCCATGTACATTACAAGTAAATACCAGCATTGACCTAACAACCCCCAAATTATTAGAGATTGAAATTCCCTCGGGAACTTCAATAATTCCAATTATAAGAAGCTCCGATGTATCTCAAGAATTGGGTGTCGTCATAGGAAAAATTGGCTGTAAAGACACGACTCCTGAGGACATCAGGATAGAGTGGCAGAAGATAGGACACAGAATTGATACTGCAAAGATAACTCAAGTTGTTCCGTGGAATCAAGACTCAACACTTTCACTCCCAATTTCTACGACTGGATCCGGAGACAGAAATTATGACATTGTTATTGAGGGAGCTGTAGACAGAATCGCATACTCGACAACACAGGGAAAATTTTCTCCGGGCGATGATATCATACTGCGAATAGAGCCAAACGGATTGTTGACACCTGGGATGTACGCCAGAGGAGAAATTGTGATCCAAGATGAATACTCCGTTGAACAGAGGATTCAGATCACATTGATTGCCGAATCTCCTTTCACTGGAGATGGCCTATTAGGGTGGATCTCACAACCATCAAATGGGATTCTTGTAATTTCCATTCTTATGGCTTTCAGTATTTTAACTGGAAGAAACAGGGAATCTACCTAGGATTGCTCCATCTGGAATCCGCAGGAGGACGTGATACACGAAGGAATCTCCACTCCCCAGTTCCTACATCTACCGGACATATCCAATGTTTATTGACGCCTGAAGCTAGTCTGGATGTCAGACATGCTTTCGACCATACGCCGATTGTCTTATGATAATCTTCTGGATCATTAATTAGCCACGGGGCATGATCCTGCCCGACTGATCCGGAATAACATCTCCAAGTAGTTCCAAATTTGAATCCAGAGCGAGTGTTTAGTCCTCTATTCCAGAGTTCATGCAATAAACTAGCCGTCTTAGTCATGCCCAAGTGCGGATTAGTAGGGCCAGTGGAGAAATCCTCAATATTGTTATTCTTAGACGATTTTCCAAAGAAATGGACCAATTCTCTCTCGGCCCAGTCAAGTTGTCGACCACCTTGAACTGGTATTCCCACCGCTTCTAACGGCCAATCATCAGCTCCCGGAAAATAGGCCCCTCCATTCATCGTCTCTGCATATTCATTATCAGAGATAATCAAGAATTCTTCTATGGAAGGGGGTGTTAGATTACCCCTTGGATCAGCAATTGAAAGGCGGTATGTGACTACAGACATCTCTTCATCTACTACAATTGACTCTGCTATTCTTCCCGAATCTTCTACCTCTCTGACCCATTCATACAAGTCATCCACATCAAACTCCTGCTCAGCCGTAAACCACCTAACTTCAGATACTGCTGGGTCCTTGCTTGGATGTTTGTCGGACTCCCACCTAAGCCCCCATGATCTTTTGCTATGCCCTATTCCTAATTTTCCTAGGTTACATCCTAGGACAATTTTGTTGCCAGGAGTCCTAAGTGCCTCCATTACTGCATACTCATAAAATAATGCAGGATCGTCTTCAAGGCCCCCGAAAAGAAAGCTAATTCCCGGGGATTCAATATTTCTATGATTGATGCAGAACATCATTTCAACACTTGTGAGGCTTATCCCCCCTCCTTGGACAGGTATGCCAATCGCAGATTTATGCCATAGCCTATCGCTGGACTTTTCATCAAAGTGCCAACTCCCGCCGTCACTCTGCATAACTCCTGCCAAAGGTCCTAGAATTTCATCCCTCGGTCCAGAAATATCATTTCCCTCCACCCGTTCGTCACGTCGTGTCAGACTACAATGAAGCAGACTCACTTCAGACTCTAATCAGACTATTACATGAAGTTGAGGGTACCAGAGTGACATTAATTGGCGACGTGATGCTTGATAGGTATCACCATGGCTACTCTAATAATCTGAACTCAACTGCACCAGTCCCAGTCCTTAGGGTTACTAACTCTGAAGAGTCCCCCGGAGCAGCAGCACACATTGCCAGAGGACTATTCTCCTTGGGCCTGAGTGTTGATTTCTTCAGTTCAGTAGGTGATGATCAAGAAGGGAAGACAATAATTGACACCCTTGCTAAAGAGGGAATAGCGACGAATGGAATAATCCGCGCGGCCCAGAGAAAGACACTTACGAAGATTAGATTTTATGGCAGCAGGGAGAATTTACTAGACCAAAGTCAAGTTCTCCTCCAAGCTGATAGGGGCCCGATTGAGGAATTAGACCCGACTATAAGCGAGAATCTGACTAACATGGCTTTGAAGTCTCTCGAATCCAGCCAGGCACTAGTTATATCTGATTATGATAAAGGAGTAATTTCCGAATCAGGGTCTAAAAAGCTAATTTCATCCGCAAAGAAACTCGGTATTCCTTCCATAGTCGATCCAAAGCTAACAGGCTTATCCAGAAGCTCTGGGGCTGACATTGTCATTTTCGGAATGAGGGGTCTAGAGTTACAGAACAAGAGACTCATGACAGATTCATTGGATGATGCAGCATCCCAACTAATTGATACTTACAATTGGGGGTCTCTCCTAGTTCTTGGGGGTGTTAATGGAGTAACATTGCATTCTTCAGATGGTGCTAAGATATTTTTCCCTTGCAGGGCGAATGCTCCTAGGCAGCAAATAGGACTCAATGATGCGGCAGCTACCGCACTTGCAGCAGCACTTGGAAATGGACTCGATGTCATGGATGCAGCAGCCCTTTCTGCAGCGGCTTGTGAATGCGTACTCTCCGCAGAGGCTAGTCAGGAATTTGTAGATAGCGACACTTTACAACTTTGGCTCGAAGAGCTTTCATGGAAATTACGTATTTCAGATAGATAATCACGTTTACCAGAAGTTCAAAACACATATCGATGCGCCAATACTCATGAAGCGCATGGTTGCATTGGCTCTAGCGTCAATACTAATCTTCGCAATCCAACCTCAAATATCGGGATTGGAACATCAAGAGGTCCAGTATTTTTCAGATAACCAAGATCCTCCCATAATCGGATTCAATGAAGACAATGGGGTATTTTTAGATCAAAACTCTACTGTATCAGGTTTTATTGTTGCAAGCAGCATTCCTGACTCATATGTGTGGCAAGTTTCAGAACTTTCACATTCCGGGGTGTTGTCCCCCCTCACTCTGCAAACTCCTTTGTACATCCAAGAAATATTTTCAAACCAAGACGACGGTATGACAAGATGGTCATGGAATATCTCCAATTTCTTTGAGTTTCCATTGCCCAGTGTCAGTACAGTTCTAAATTGCACATGCTACCTTTCTGTCAAAGTAAATTCAGGAATACACGAATCTAGCAAATCCTTGCCTATATTTTTTGGCAATCCCGTTTCTCCTGCACTTATCTTAGACTCGCCATCAGACCAACACAGCCATACCGCGACATATTCCAATATAGTCGAGATTTCTGGTTGGGTTTCATCTCCCTCTGGATCCCCCGTCTTTACTTCTATTAATGTAATCAACGAGGAAACATCACCTAATACATGTTTGACATTACCAAATATTTCCAGTCCAATATCAAATTCAACGACTTCCGTTACGTTTTCATCGATGTTCAGTGGCCATTTTTCTGTGAGCATTGATGTCACGGAATTGGAAGATGGGTGGTATTCAGTCTGGGCCTCTATTCAATCTCCAGATATTCCAGGGGAAATCAAAAATATCTGCCTAGACTCCAGAATTGACAATTCAAATCCAGTGGCACTTTTAGAGGGGCCGCAACAAGTACAGGAGGGAGATGGCGATTTAATTTTTGATGCCGGGCAATCCTTTGATCCATACTGGGGCAAAGAGAATCTGAACTACATTTGGACCCTAATTAAAGTAGAAACGGCAGGTAGCTATCTTGTCGATAATTCTGAGGGTACTGAATCAAGTTTTTTTGTAGTCGATGATGCAATTTCAGGAGACTACAAACTATCACTCTTAGTTGTCGACGAAGAAGGAATGTCAAGTCAGATAGATTCCGAATTTTCAATCATTAATCAGCCACCACTAGCCAAACTTTCTATTTCAGGAGAGTCACTCTCAGACGGGGATAAAATGGTGCTATCCGATTTATTGGAATGGGATTTAGATGCCTCACAATCACTCGATACTGGAAATGATATAGATGGACTTAGATGTGTCTGGAAGATAAATTATAAGACAATTTACGAGGGTTGCGAAAGAAGCCTTCAATGGCCAGAAGGGGATGATAACGATTCTATTCTTCTAACTCTGGATGTCATAGACGACGATGAAGAATTTTCTTCTATATCGGTAGAGCTATATCGTGCCAATTCCGAAAACCAAATACCATTTTCTGTAATCGTTCTAATTCTTTCTACACTATTTTTTATCAGTTCAGTAATCTATTCAAGAAGGAGAAATGGGGATATGGAGATCCCGAAGTGGAACGAATAAATACCCGATAATCACCCCCACCCCTAAGTAGTTGTATGATAGGTGACAAACATGGCAGATACGGTGTTTGAACACAGTGAGTACCGAAGACGCCATGAAGAACTCATCCAGCAGCTTCCCCCAAATTCCCTAGTAATCATTCCAAATAATGTTCCAAAAACAAGATCTAATGATACTAAATATCCATTTAGGGCTAATTCATATCTTATGTATCTCTCTGGCTGGGAGGAGTCAAACTCCATACTGACAATAACAAAAATCTCCAATCAGGCCACTGTTACTCTATTCGTAAAGCCTAGAAATACTGAATCTGAGATATGGGAGGGCAGGATAGTAGGCATTGAAGGAGCAAAAAATGGTTGGCCAATAGATAAGGCAGTTCCAATTTCGGATTTCGAATCAGTCTTATCGGATTCTTTTAAACAAATCTCTAATCTATTTCTGTTGAAGGACATAAATATGAAAATTGACTCAATAGTCAACGATCTTTGGGATGGTGATATTTCCGATCCATGTGTTTATCTGGATAAAATGAGGACAATCAAGTCTCCCGCTGAGATAGAACTCATGCAATCATCATCATCCATAGCCTGTGAAGCTCATATTTTAGCTATGTCAATATCCAAGCCAAGAATCGGAGAGTGGGAGATTCAAGCCTCTATGGAAAACCACTTCACACGAAACAGGTCGGTAAACAGTTACAATCCAATTGTAGGAGGGGGAGATAATGCAACTATTCTGCATTACAGCTCTAATTCGAATCATATCGAAGATAATGAATTAGTATTGGTTGATGCGGGCTGTGAAATTAGCGGCTATGCATCAGATATTACTAGGACGTGGCCAGTTAATGGGAAGTTCACAGAGCCGCAGAGAGAGATTTACGAATTAGTCTTAGAGGCACAGATTTCTGCCATTAAAGCCTGTCAACCAGGATCATCTTGGGAATCAATGCACAGAGCAGCATCTGAAGTGATTTCAAAGGGACTCATAGATTTAGGTGTTCTGAAATGCTCTCTCGAAGAAGCCCTTGGGAAAAATCTAGATGGTGAATTCAGAAAATTCTTCATGCATGGCACGGGTCACATGTTGGGCCTAGATGTTCATGACGTGGGAGGCGGAAGGCAAGGTGGAAATCCGGGACCGACTCTTTCTCCTGGCATGATTGTCACAGTTGAGCCCGGGCTATACTTTGCATCTTGGAGGGAAGATATTGAAATTCCTGAGAAATATTCCGGAATCGGTGTAAGAATAGAAGACGATGTCCTGATCACTGAGAGCGGCCCACTAGTACTTACTGATGGATGCCCGAAGACAATCGATGAAATAGAATCAATTGTCGGGAGTGCATTGTAAATGAGCGCTGATGATATCCTACAAGCTCAACTGGAAGATAATCCTCCTAGGATATCTGTTGAAGAGGCAATTGTACTATACGAGAATGCAAACCTAAGTGATTTGATGCATGTCGCTTCTGTCAGAAGATCGATTATTGTCCCGGGAAATGAGGTAACTTACCTAGTTGATAGAAATATTAACTACACAAATGCATGTACAATAAATTGTCAGTTCTGTTCATTCTACAGGCCACCAGAACATCCTGAAGCATATACCCAGACATTCGATGAAATAAGCTCACGAGTTTCTGAGCTCGAGGAAATAGGGGGCTCGAGGATATTGATGCAAGGTGGTGTTAATCCCGACTTACAATTATCTTGGTACACGGAATTAATATCAAAACTAAATCAAAAACATCCAAAGATTCACCTGGATTGCTTCTCTCCAATCGAAATTGAGGGAATAGCGGAAGTTTGCGGAATATCAACTAGTCAGGTACTCAGTAAACTGAAAGATTCTGGTATGCACGGACTACCGGGTGGCGGTGCTGAGATGTTAGTTGATGATGTCAGACTAGACATATCGCCCAAGAAGGGTTCATCTGGAAATTGGATAAGGGTAATGCGTGAAGCTCAAGATCTCGATCTGATAACTTCCGCAACCAATGTAATCGGATTCGGTGAGACATACTCGGATAGAGTAATGCACATGAATCTGATTAGAAAGGCCCAAGACGAAGCTATCAATAGTGGAAATATGGGATTTACTTCCTTTATTTCATGGCCAGTACAGTTGCAGAATAATGTATTCGGTGCACGAAACAAAGGCGCTAATAGAATCGAATTAGGAGCTTCATCTTCTGAATATCTAAGACATGTGGCCATCTCAAGGATTTTCTTCGACAATATTTCACACATTCAGGCTTCTTGGCCAACAATGGGGATGGAGGTTGCACAACTGGCTTTGTCCGCTGGCGCTGATGATGCCGGATCTACTATGATGGAGGAAAATGTTGTATCTGCATCTGGTACAAATAAGACAATGGCCACAGAGAAAGAACTTCAAAGAATAATAATTAGATCTGGATATAGGCCGAGGAAGAGAGACTCAGAATACAACCTACTCAATACCGAATTATTGGATGATACGCCTTTGTACTCCATCCCTCCACTACAAGGAAACTAGGATTCTGATCGCCCGCTCCTTACTGGCAGATCTTCAAACCCTATTTCTGTTAATGGGAAATCTATTGTGATCGGTCTTACCCACTTCATCAAAGTACCATCGTCCCTAACGGCCTCGATAACAATCTCCCAGTGAACTGCAATCATGGCCGAGTATATTGTTCCCGGCCATGGCTTTGATGGCCCTAACATCCTTATTGGCAAATCCTTCACCTTTGTCCATTCGCCAAAATCTTGCACCCTCATAGGCTCGAGCAGAAGTAATCTACCTCTTCCCACTGTCATTGGCATAGACTCTCCAACACCAGTGCCATGTTCATCGGCCGTTGAAATCCTCCTTTCAGGTAATTCAGTAGACATTCCAGGTGAAGGCTGACCGAATCTTTTTCTTCCCATGGCGCTCAATAATGCTTCTCTTTCGGGTATTGCAACTCCAACTTGAACCCTAGCTCTTTTCGCCTCAATGCCCTTGGGCATTTTGATTTTTGTTAAATCTACAAATTCAGAGCAGAGCTCCCCGATTTCAATTTCTGGATTAGTTAAGGGATTTGAAATATATTCATTCTGCCTCCTGATATCCTTGATATTAGCAAAAACTCGTACAAGTATCGGAGTTACAAAAACTGGAAACGCAATCAATATCATCAATGGATAGTCTAGGGGGCCAATACTAATCGGTGTGAATAATAGATCTGGAATAAATCCAATATTGATTAACGCCGGCTCAAGAGCATGCATTAACAATGCAACAACAAGGATTAGGACTCCTGGAAAAATCGTTTTTCTCGCAATTTTGTGCATAGGATCCGGTTCGATATACCAGCCATTTCTCGTTCTCATTAAGAATGGCAATGTCGTGTATGTTACTTCCTTAGTGATGATTGGAAGCCCTGCATCATTCTCATTTTCAGCTCTCCATTCCAGTATCCATGATTTATCATTTCCAATTTTAAATTCAGGTGGAGGTGGGCTTTCCGACTCGAGTAAAACCTCCACTAGGGGTATCCCCTCCGGATCACTGTTCTCGTGATCAAACGGTGGATATCTTACTCTTTGAACTGACCTAAACATGTTAACTCCAAATTATCGCAGATGCAGCCTTGGTAGCAAGTGACCTGAATTCAGGCACTTCCTTTAGTAGCCTAATACCAAGTGGTATTGGATTATCTATCTCTCCAGATTCATTGATAATCTTGGTTACCTCGGGCCTAGACCAAACCATGAAAACTCTCTCTAGCTCTTCGTCACTGGCTTCGGTTAGGAAAGCATCTCTTAGTGCCCTAGCCCTATTCAATTTCTTCCTCAGAGGCTCTAGATTTTTAACAAGCGCCTTCATTTTATCCTTTCCCAAAGTATCATTATTCATGTATGCAGACAATTTTGGTGCAAGTAAATCTACCTGATCAAACCCTGTTCCTATGCCTCCTCCCGTAGTTGGCTTACAAGCCCCAGATGCATCCCCAAAGAGTGCCACTCTTTCTCCCAAGGGATATTTGAGTAATCCACTTGGAACGGGCCCACCAAATCTCCCAATGATATTACAATGTTCAAATCTACTCTTCCAAATAGATGAATTCATTAGATTATCTACTAACATTTCACAGGATTTTCCCGATAACAAATCAGCTCTGCTCCACATACCTATTCTTGTGGTTTCCCCCGAGGGAATAGCCCAAGCGAAGAAACCCGGCGCAATATCGTTCCCAGTGAACATGTCCAACTGCCCCTCCGAACCATTGTATCCTGTTACTTCGACTTGATAACCAATCATCATCTCCTTGGGACGACCCATCTTCATCTCCCTTCTTACCCAGGAATGAGCACCATCACAACCGCACACCAACGCACATCTAACCTGCATAATAGTCCCATTAACGTCGACCGATAACTCTGCAAAATTGTCTTCTATAACTATGTTAGTGGGTTTAGAATTTAGTATTATATTTGCACCCGATTCAACGGCTAAACGCACGACTCCCTCATCAAATTTTTTCCTACAAACTGACCATGTTCGTACTCTTTCCGGTGAACCAATGTCTACAGTGGTTCCATTGGGACTGTTTATCCTAGCGCCCCAAATAGGCGTCAATACCGTGTCTTCCATGGGTACTCTTTCCATTGCCCCGGGATTAACAAGTCCCGCGCACTGGAAGGGCCTACCAATCTCCGAGTGTTCTTCTATAATTAGTACCGAATGGCCTAATTTTCTCATACTCCAGCCTAGATATCCCCCCACAGGCCCGGCTCCAATTATTACGACGTCGTAGTATTCGTCGAGTCTTGATTGGACACTCATTTAATTCCCCTTTTTGCGCCCGCCTTTCTTTCTCATGGCCTTGAGATTGGATATTATCTTACTCGCTTCAGATTTAGTTATGTCGGACTCATCTGCTAACTCGGCCATAGACAAAACGTCTCGCATAGGCAACCCCTGTTTCTCAGCCATGCTCTTAATGAGATCAATCTGTGGCTCTGAAGCTGGAAGCGACTCATTTGCCTCCTTCATGAGGCCAATTAATGTACTGGCTGTCCCATTCCTTCCTCCGGTAAGCTCAGAGTAATCATCCACATCAACCAATTTCAATGCCTCTTCATCGGACATTGTTGATTTCTCTATTAGAGACGTCAAGTAGCTAATTTGTTTCTCGCTGGGTTTTGGGCCGCCATTCTCACTTTCTTTTTCGATTAGAACCTCAATTAGATCACTGGCCTCCTTGCCAGTAATTTCCGCAAGCTCCTTTCCTCCCATTAGATCCTTTCTTACGTCCTCTGGAAGGTGATTTATTCTATTTTCTATAGCCCAAATTTGCTTTGGAGTGGGTTTGCTTCTTCTAATCTCCAATGCATTATCATGAGCTGTTTTGAATGATGCAGTGAATGAATTCCACATGTCAGATCCTGAAATATCCCCCTCTTCTACCATATCCAGCTGCCTCTCCATATCTGCTGTAAATTCCGAAGAAAATAACTTATTTTCATCTTCCTGATCATTATAGATGGGTGCCACCTCTGTCCACAGTACCATACCATTATCTGTGGGAGTCAAAGATCCATTCTCATTAGTTACGTACTTCCTGTCAGAAAGCTTCTGTACAGTACTTACATAGGTAGAGGGCCTGCCTATTCCTGCATTTTTCATCTTCTTGACAATAGAGCTTTCCGTATACCTTCTCGGAGGTTTGGTTTCATCGGTTGTCATCACAGGGTTATTCTCCATGCCATCTATTTCCCATATTGAATCCGCAGACATATCGAATTTTGGCTCACTAATCCTAGGTTCTGGAAGAAATTTCTCCGAGGCAGCTTCCCATCCTGCATGCACTCTCCATGATGCAGTGCCGGTGATGGACAACTCAGTTCCCATAACTCTACCAGAAATCTCCCTCCTCTCTCGGACGGAATCTGACATCTGACTTGAAAGGAATCTGCTTCTAATGAGTGAATAAAGTCTGACTGTATCCATATCCGAGTCTTCGGGGGTTTCTAATTTTGGATCCGTTGGCCTTATTGCCTCGTGCGCATCTTGCACATTACTGGATCCCTTTTTCGCATCCGGCCCCAATGACCCTGGGCCTAGAAATTCTTGACCATATTTTTCTAGAATTATCTCCTTTGCTGAATCCCGAGCCCCCGCACTGGTCCTAGTTGAGTCGGTCCTAATGTAAGTGATGAATCCCTTGTTGTATAAATCCGAGGCAATCTTACTAGTTTTTGACATTGACCATCCCAATGAGCTACTAGCAGACTGCAACATCGTATCAGTAGTAAATGGAGGAGGAGGTTTGCGGTTCGTCTTTCCCGGCTTAATTGACTCAACAGTAAATGACTTCGATTGATTCAAGGCCATATACGCCCCTTCAGCTAATGAGATATCGAATGTCCTATCAGAGAAGAATTTACCACTATCGTCCCTCCATGCATCCTCATCTGAGCTTCCATGAAATCTAAATTTGAATGTGTATCCATCGCTAATAGCATGTACACTGTGATATGGTATTGGGACATGCGAGTTTCTTTCAATTTCCCTATCAACAATGTAGCCTAGTGTAGGCGTCTGAACTCTGCCCATTGACCTTAAATTCCAACTCTTTGCAAATTTAGAACATCTAAATCCAACTAGTCTGTCCATGAATCTTCTAACCTTAGCGGCATCAACTAGGGAATAATCAACTTCTCTATGATTTTCAATAGCAACTCCAACTGCCTCCTTAGTGATTTCATTGAAGGTCACTCTCGTTACAAAGGGGAAATCTGAGAATATCTGTGCTAACCTCCAAGCAATGAACTCACCCTCCCTATCGGGATCGGTCGCAATATACACTTCAGTAACATTATTTTTCTTCGATTTCGACAGAATTTTTGAAACAACCCTCTCTGCCCTATCTGTCCATTCCCAAGGGGGATCTGGTAGTTGTCCCTTTTCTGATGCCCACATTGCCTTGCTGCCTTGCTTACCAGAGCGTGGCAAGTCCTGTACGTGTCCGAAGCATGCTTCCACTATCCACCCTTTACCTAGATATTTCTTTACCGTTTTACCCTTGGCACCTGATTCAAGTATCATTAGCTTCACAGTAGCACCTCGATAATACGTTGTTGATGTTCATCCCTTGATATTCCCCGTATAAACATGAGTGATGGTGGAGCAGTACAACGCGCACACGCGCGTGCCCACGCGAGGCCATCAATATTTTCGAGCAGATTTTTCGTCCCATGGCCCTTCAGAGCCGGGACCTCCACATCCAACACATCCTGGATAGCCTGCAGATGCTAACTTCATCACCATAAGTGAGAAATCATCCCAACAATGCCCTGTTTCAGACATATCGGCCTTTATCCAGCAATATGATAAATCCGGCTCATCAATACCGATATGGAAATTTAGATCTTCATCGTTTGTGTATGATATATGTTCTCCACTGACAGATTCAATCTTCGGTGCAACAATCTTGGAAGGTACCAGATCTGATACCTTCAGAACCAATCCTTCTGCATCAGAAATCCATTTTTGGGGAATGTATAGGGTGCCACCCTGGCATCGGAGTAGCCTTCTTGCCGCTTCTCTCAATGAGTCTGTATATGCGCCCATGACCATGCGACTATGCGCAACTATTCAAGAGTACTTTGCTATCGGACATGCATGAGTCTTGCATGGAGGCTGCTGGCAAGACCCATCATTTCTAGATTAGACTCTGAGAGATCTCATGATTTGGCACTTGGCGCCCTATCCAAATTTGATAATTCTAATTATGGAAAATCTGTCCTAAGTAGGATGTTCCAATCTCCAGACCTCCCCATCCACGCTCTTGGCAGATTATTCCATCACCCTCTGGGACTTGCCGCGGGAATGGATAAAGGCGCAAGGGCCCTTTCCGCTTGGCCAGCACTTGGATTTTCTTGGATAGAATATGGTGGAATTACAAGATTCCCACAGGATGGGAATCCAAAACCAAGAATGTTTCGTGCAAACTCAGAGAAGGCATTAGTGAATAGTATGGGATTCAATAATCCTGGTGCTTCATCTGTGAGGGATTCACTAATCTCTAGAAAATCACTTGGGAACTGGCCAAACGTCCCTGTTGCAGCAAATATTGGGCGCTCAAAGAAAGTCGACAATGAACAAGCGCCAGCTGATTATTCGCAAACACTAGACACATTGTGGAATCATGCTGATATGTTTGTATTGAATGTCTCTTCACCCAACACTCCCGGCCTAAGGGATCTTCAACAAGAGGATTTGCTAGAGAATGTACTTAGTGAGTGTACTAAGATACGCGATAAGTACAGCTCTGATAAACCAATTCTATTGAAACTATCACCAGACAATGACGACGAATTAATATCGGAAATGGCCGATGTATCAATCAAATTTGGATTAGATGGAATCGTCGCTACAAATACCACTATTTCTAGGCCCGAGCCTAAGAATACACAATCAAGAATAGCCTTCTCCCAATCAGGAGGGGTATCCGGCAGACCTCTACACAAAAGATCAGTGGAAGTAATTTCCAATATCTATGAACATACTAATGGAAAGATCACTATAGTGGGGGTTGGAGGGATAGATTCGTCCGAAAGCGCTTGGAGCTCCATTCAGTCTGGAGCCAGCCTCCTGCAATTGTACTCCGGATTGGTATTCAACGGCCCAAGAGTGACTTCATCTATAGTCAGAGGTCTCAAAAGCAGGGTTAAAGAATATGGATTTAGTGGAGTATCTGAAGCAGTAGGATATGGCCATCGATAGCCTAAAAAGGGATTTCACAAAGTAATCGGAAGTGAAAATATGGCAATGACACGCAACAACCGTCTTTTTGTTGTAGGTGGCTCAATATTGGTCCTAGTCATTATGATGCTAGCAACTGTTGACCCCGAGACCCAGCATTACATAGACAAGGTAATGGACGACCCCGATAGTTTCTCGGGCAATGCACACATAAGGGGCGAGGTTGTGGTAGGCTCTATCGACACTCAGAATTACACATTTATTTTGGAAGGAGTCAAACATCAGCTCATTGTCGATTTTTCATCAGCTGCTGTTCCGGACGGTTTCAGTGATGGTAAAACAATAGCAGTTAAGGGACTACTATCAGACTCCACTGGTTCATGGATTCTAGAAGCTAGAGAAATTCAAACAGGGTGCCCATCGAAGTATGAATCCGTGGAATGACACCCCCGATTCTTTGAAATGGTGGCTCTCACGCGGTGATACGGGCTAGGGGGGGTGTTGACGTACTCTGTTTTTCACAAATCGTCGAAAATGGTGACCTGAAGTCCGAGGGCGGCGTAAACGAGCCAATTGGATCTCGCTGGTTAACTACGACGCCTCGCCCCCAAGAGATGCAGGTTGTTGGAAGGGTCACCCGGAGGGGTCACCTAACCATCCTATGCCCGGGAACCAGGTCAGGCGCGGAAGCGAGCAGCCCGACCGGGGATGCTGGATGCCTTGGGGATGCGGGGTTGAGGAGACTGGCGAAACTATCCAGTTGTTGACGAACGTCCACCGAGGACATGCCCATTACTCTGGAATACTGCCGAGGCCACCCATTTTGCAGACAATCAGAAAATGCTCAGCAGAAACAGGCTGTACTGATAGCCTCTGCCCTCTCTGAAGCAGAGGCATGCCATCCAAATCCCCATTGCTCCTCAGATCAGGCAAACCCACGGGTTCCAAATCAATAATCGGCTCTATATCGACCATCATCCACCTAGGATTGTCTGGACTGGCCTTTGGATCAAAATATTTCGAAGATGAGTCTTGAGCCGTGAAATCGGGATACGCCTCCTTGCAAACCTTAGCTACTCCAGCTACATGAGGGGGTTTACAATTTGAGTGATAAAATAGTACATAATCGCCATTTTTCATTTCGTCTCTCATGATATTTCTAGCCTGATAGTTTCTAACTCCATCCCAGTGCGTACTCCTATCTTTTTTCAACTGCTCCCAGGGGTAAACGTGCGGCTCACTTTTCATCAGCCAATATCCGACCATGGCGCTCGGACAAATACCACACAAATCAACATTTCACCATGCATCTTCTGCACTGCCCAAGATTATTGCCGCGTCTATTGTATCAGCTTCATCCCTGGCAATCGCCCTTCTTAATCCAGCAGTCTTTACCATAGTACTGACGCCACCTGTCAAGCCTAAGTTGGCCTTGATCATTGCAGTGAAAATTGCCGGTAGTAGGATTAGGGCCGATATGGCCGCAACTAGAAGGAGTAATATAATCACTGTTATGAATGGCTTGATAGCTTCTATAGGAATCAGATATGCACAAGTCAGGCCTCCAGCTGTGACTGTAGTCGCCTCGAATAAGCTAAGCCCTGTACTGGCACATGCTGTCTGAATAGCTTCAATTGTTCCTCCTTGCTCCTTTATCCGATTGGCTATGTGAATCGAAAAATCAACCCCGACTCCCACTAGTATGGAGCCAATCATTACTGTGATTAAAGAGAGATCAACATCTAGGCCATCCATAGCAAGCCACTGCATCATCACTGTGAAACCAACTGGAAGGGTAGTTAGTAATGCATACCTCACATCCCTGAACACCAGAGCCAGGGTAACGACTGTAAAGAGTAGTGCGAAACCAAGGGATTGCCATTGAGAATTAACGATTAGGTTGTTGACCTCTATTGTAATGGAGGCGACCCCGATTAGCGTACTTGATGTAACTGCCCCATCTCTCTCTTCATCTGCATATCTATTTACCTCGTCCACAGCCAAAGTAGTGCTTTGGACATCCATGAACGGCATATCGACATAGATTAAACTTCTATCATAGCTAGGTGAGATGAATAGCTCACGCATCTCCAAAGTCATGCTATTGTAAAACACGTAGATAAGGAAATTCTGCGACTGTATTCCTCCGGGATCTTGTAAGTCCAGATAGTTCAACGCACTCCAGAACGAAAGATTCCCAGTCTGCTCCCGATCAAAAATAAGCTCTGCTACGTCCTTTATCGGCCCCAAATCATCCGGTATAACATCATTGACGGGCGCTCCTGAAACATTCACACCGACACCTATGGCTTTCATCAAGAATACTATGGATACGGCAGTTGTATTTTCAACAGAATTACATTTAGTTTCAAGCTGTTCTATGCCCTTGAGGTTCGAAAACGGATCTTTCTGAACACCCGCTTCTGGTATTGGGTCGGGATCTGCATACAGATCCGACTCTATTAGGAGGAAGCCCGGTTGTCCAGCATTGAACTCCTCGGAATAAATCCCCATCTTATCTACCGCATCAACACCCGCAGGTGCCATCTTCAGTAGATCGATATTTTCTTCTACGTTTGGCCGATTATATCCAGCTGACATTACCATGGCCATCATAAAAACTACGAGTGTTACTCTAGTCCACTTTATGGGTACGCCAACTGCGCCCTGAAACACCTTTGGAGGAGGGTGAGAGGGTTTTTTCAGATCAAGCATCATAGTAAGATTAGGGACCATTAGCATTGTCATGATGTAGACTACGACTATTCCCCCGGATAGTGCATATCCAATGGTCTGTATCGGTTTCATTGGTACGAAAACCAATGAAATAAATCCAATTATCGTAGTCAATGCCGATAGTAAGACAGCCCTCCCAGTAGAGCTGATAGCTTCAGACATCTTTTCCCTAGGAGATCCCTTGGCTTCAGCATATCTATTTGTTATGTGTAATCCATAAGATACGCCTAGAGCCAGAACTATCGGTCCGACAATAATAACAGTCATCGTTACTTCATAATCGGTATATCCTATGAACCCGAGAGTTATCCACACAGAACATAGTGTGGGGAGTCCTGAGATGATCAGAGTCTTGACACCCTGTACCCACCTAATTCTACCTGTTTGTAGTAAGTCACAATGGAATAGAAACAGTCCGAAGGCTACAATGACAACTCCAACTGGAAATACCTGCCAGAACAATTGAAACGACTTCTCAGTAATTGCATTAGTTAGAGGCACAGGTCCAGTAAGAGTCATCTTTAATCCAAGCTCAGTACCATCACAGTAATCGTTTGCTTCATCCGATTCAGGATCGACCTCGTTACCATTGTCATCTACGCAAATCCAGTTATTTTCACTTGAGATTTGGTCTATTGTTTCTTGAGTATGCTCGATTATATGTGAAATTGATGTATCATCTACGCCGTCGCCGTCCTGGTCCAGATTACTAGTAATGCCGATAATTATGACTGCCCTATTCCAATATCCAGCGGTTTCATTCTGATTTTTACCAACGTCCCTGACTAATTTGTCAAGAGCATTCTGTGGCATTTCGCCTAATATCTGATCAACCCTTTCCTGTTCGTCAGGTATCGAGTAATCGCCAATAATGTTTGATTGCTCATCGACTAGATCGTTTACTTGTTGCGAGAACTCGTCACTCCCTGTCGCTTCTGCAACTCCAGAGAAAAAGGCCTTTACAACCCTCCCTCCACTAGAATTAACCTCCTTAATGACAGTAGATACAGATAGTACATAGATTACGTAGTCCTCTTCGCCCTTGTCGTCTCTTACAGTATTCAGTGCACTTTCCACCTTGTCGATCTGTTTCAGAATCGGTAGCTGATCTACACCTTGCCTATCAGACTCGACATAGATAACCATGACATTGGTTGTCCAATCCTGTTCAACATCTTCAATATCACTCTGTACGTCAGAACCCTGAGGTAGGTAAACAGCCATATCTCCATTGACATTCAATGCACCCTCCTCGTCACAAAAATCATTCTCAAACCCATCTCTGCAATCAAAAATTCCCGAGTGCCTTCCAAGAAGGGCAGTTACTGTGAGGCACAATATCACAGTTACAACTGGCACCTTTGTAATTAGATCGCTAATTGTTGAATCTAGCATTGCCCGTTTGATTATTACTGGTGATCTCCTTACCGATTTCATTACAGATTCTGCATCAACTTCAGAAATTTTAGTGCCAGTTTCCCTAATCTTTGACTTTACTAGGTTTGAGGAATCCACAATCGCCCTCATGGGGTCAAAACGTGATCCTTCTTCAGGTTCATCCATGGTAACGTGCCCTTGGGGCAACTGACGGGACTTCAACCCCACGCTGTATAGATTTGTAATAATGCGTTTAATCACGCGCAATGAAATTCGGCAACAGTGAATAATGAGAATTTTCAGCGATGCACGGGGAGAGCCTATGGGAGCACCAAAAATCACCGATAAAAGGTGGACAATAGACCTCGAAAAAAGAATACAGGAGTCCCACTATCTTGATAACCCTTCGAGATATTCATTTGACCCCAATAGTGAGAAAGAGCTGTTTGTTATCGATACACCACCTCCATATCCGAGTGGCACATGGCATATTGGAGCAGTGGCGCAATACAGTATGATAGACGTTATTGCGAGAAGTCAAAGGCTCATTGGTAAGGAAGTTCTCTTTCCCTGGGGAGTAGACAGGAATGGAATTAATATAGAATTCACAGTCGAGAAAAAGACTGGCAAAAAAATGCGTACATATGATAGAGGCGAATTCCTTGATCTGTGCAAAGAAACAATCGAACAATATACACAAGCGATGAGGCATACGGCAAAGCGCGTCGGACTTTCTTGTGACTATGATAATGAGTACTTGACAGATGCTCCAAATTATAGATCTGTTACGCAGTCAATATTTGTTGATCTTTTTAAGAGAGGCGATATTATTGAGGACCTTAGACCAAATATTTACGACCCAGTAGAGGGGACAACCATTGCTGATGCAGAGGTTCAAAGAATCTCTAGGGAGACAATCCTTTGTGACGTAATATGGGAGACTGAAGATGGGACTGAATTATTAATTTCTACAACACGTCCCGAATTAATTTGTGCATGCGGAGTTGTAATGGTTCATCCAGAAGATGAAAGATACAAGCATCTAGTGGGGAAGAAGGTAAGATTGCCTATTTCAATTGGAGATAGGTCTAACACTGTCGAAATTATGACACATCCCTCCGTCAAATCCGATTTTGGAAGTGGAATTTTGATGGTATGCTCTTTTGGTGACCAGAATGATGTTTCTATATTCAGGGAGCTTGGCTTGAAGCCATTCGCAGCTATAGACTTGGAAGGAAAAATGACCGAAATATCAGGCCCTCTTGCCGGAAACAATGTTTTGGAAGCAAGAAAACTGGCGATCAGTATTCTCGAAGAATCCGGAAAGCTATCCTCAAAGAGCAATAGATTGCAGGAAATCCCCGTTAGTGAAAGAGGGTCTAATCCTGTAGAGATAATTTTGCTAAAAGAGTGGTACGTAAGGCAGACGCATGTTATTGATAGACTCTCAGAGCTATCAAATAACTGTAATTTCATCCCTGAAAGAAACAGGCAGTTCTTACATGACTGGATGGATGGAATCTCGATCGATTGGCCAATTAGCAGAAGACGGTGGTATCATACGGAGGTCCCTATTTGGTACTCTGAGGACTCCAGTAAGGTAATAGTGCCTCCAAATGGTGTTTACGTCCAGCCATGGAGAGATTTGCCCCCGACTGGTTCCGAGGTTCTAGACAGAGACACTAGGGAATTCATCGGAATGTATGAAGATATTTCAGATTCATTAGGGGAAATTGTGGGTGAGACTAAGGTTTTCGATACGTGGATGGATTCTTCCAACTCAAACTTATTTGTTAGCGGTTACATAAATAATCCCAAAATGTTCGAAAGATCATTTCCTACAGCTTTAAGGCCTCAGGGCAAAGAAATAGTAAGAACATGGCTCTATTATACTATGTTGAAGAGTGCATTGTTGTTCGACAAGCCCGCATTTGATAATATATGGATCGATGGACTTGGGATGGACCCATGGGGTAGGAAAATGTCCAAATCTCTTGGTAATGGAATTGATGCCGACTCAGTTCTTGAATGTGGGGCCGGAGGACGTACAGGATCTTGGAAAATCCGCGGCCCTGAGGGCAAACAAGTCAGCCTCAAGGCAAATAAAATTGGTAGCGAGTGCTTCAGATTATGGAAAGCATGTGAAGCTCAAGTCGGGGATGATTTCCATATTAACCCAGAGGAAATTGAATCGAAATATTTCGGTGTTCTGACCAAGATATTCAATGTCGCAAGATTCGCCAGCCAGTTTGAGGTACCTGATCAATTAGATGTGATGCCAGACGATCTCCCCGAGGAAGATATGTGGATATTGAGTGAGTTTGACTCAATGATGTGTAATGTTAGGGGATCATGGGAGAATATGGATATTTACAATGCAACTCAATCGATAAAGGGATTTGCAACTGGAATTTTTCCAGGGCACTGGTTGGAAATGTCCAAGTCGAGGCTTTACGATGACGATTTTGCAGCCGCTTGGACTATACACAGGATAGTCAGGGATCTGCTCATCGTGTTTTCACCCGTTTGTCCATTTTTCACTGACTATCTTTCTTCCATACTATATGGAAGCAGTTCAGTTGATGCACGTTCGTATCCCCCAAATGTAATATCTCAAAATCGTGACACAAGCGGATATCTTAATGTGACCGATGCATTAATTGAATTCAACTCATCAACTTGGAGGACAAAAAAGGAGAATGGCCTTTCACTCAAATCTGAAATCACTGGGATTGTCGTCCCACCGGAACTAGTTAATTTCAAGGATGCTCTCGCTGCAATGCACAATCTCATCTAGCATTCAATTCAAACTAGAACCGGGCTTTACCCCTTTAGAGAAATCATCCACGATAGAAACTATTTCCATACCAATTCTATTTTGTGCTTCAAATGTAGAAGCTCCGATGTGAGGGGTGGCTTGGAAATTTTCAAGCTTCAGTAAGTCGTTTTTCACTATCGGCTCTATCTCGAAGACATCTAAAGCTGCTGTGGTCAAATCACCGTTAATCAATGAATCCAGTAAATCTGACTCATCTATAATCCCACCTCTAGCACAATTAACAATATGGTTGCCGCAGAATATTCCATCGGCACCAATCTTAGGCATAATCGAAATAAGCTCCCGATTAACAAGATGGTGCGTCTCTTCAGAGAGGTAGCAGTGAATGGAGACATGTGTACAACTAGAAAATAACGATTCGACATTTTCATGATAAATACAATCATCGTCTGTTTTGACCAGGTATGGATCATACACGTGAATATTCATGCCCATGATCTTCGCGATATCTGCAACACCCCGTGCGATTCTGCCATATCCCAGCAAGCCAAGATTTTTTCCTCTTAGTTCTGATCCCCTTAGCTCCTTTTTACCCCATATGCCATTCTTTAACATAACATCTCCTCTGATAATTCTTCTATTAGTTGAAATGAGGTGACCGATTGCTAACTCTACTACTGCATTTGTCGACGAGCTTGGTGTGTTACAAACCAGAACCGAGTTCTCATTAGCAGCTTCAATATCGATATTATCAACTCCAACACCAGCTCTGATAATCAAAGATAGCTTGTGTGAGTTGGCGTAGATAACTTCCGAGGTCATCTTTGTAGCACTTCTTATTATTACAACATCAAAATCTGCTATGCAGCCATCTAGTAGCTCCTGATTGGTATAGTGCCTTTCCTCTACATCATGCCCTATTTCCACAAGTCTATCCTTAGCGCTTGGGTCAATGCCATCTGTAATTGCTATTCTCACATGCCCCCGAGTAGAGATTGTACAATGAAGTTTGCCGGAAGTAGTATTGATATCGCCCCCCCTCTTCCCGCAATTGATAACATGTCATTTCAACTGCCAGAACTATCATATGATTACGACGCCCTAGAGCCGCACATTGACTCCCTGACTATGGAGATTCATCACAGTAAGCACCACGCTGGATATACATCTAAGCTGAATGCTGCAATTAGTGGCACAGAACTAGAGGGGATGTCCATAGAAGACTTACTGGCAAATCATAATGATAATCCTGCAGTAAGGAATAATGGCGGAGGTTTTTGGAATCACAAATTCTTCTGGGGGCTGATGTGCCCTAGCGGTGGAGGTTCACCAGAGGCCAATCTCCTAGAAGCAATCGAATCCACATTCGGATCTTTCGACAATATGAAATCTGAATTTGCACAAGCTGCAATGACGAGATTCGGTAGTGGTTGGGCTTGGTTATGCGTCGGAAACAACGGAGAACTACTAATCTCGTCTACGCCGAATCAGGATAACCCACTGATGGATGGTTCTGGTACTCCTATATTGGGCATTGATGTTTGGGAACATGCGTATTACAAGAAATATGGCCCAGGTAGGGGAGATTACATCAATGCATGGTGGAACGTAGTTGACTGGCCTGCCGTAAACTCCCTTTACAATTCGGCATTACAATAATCCAGAGTTTCGTTTATCTGACTCTGTATTTGACCGGTTTATTCTAAGCTGGTGATTGAGACCAAGTAACGTGTCCGCTCCTGTCGAAGGACTAGCTACAGGATTACTAATCCTATTATTGCCAGTCATACTGACCCTTCCCCTTAGGTTCGGTTGGAAATGGTGGGTTGGTATGGAACCGGAACATGAACACTACCGTGAAAAAGTTAGGAGAGTCTTAGATTCTGGAATCCCCATTAAGAGATACAGAACTGAATTAGATTCCGAAGCTCGTAGGTTACTGATCGATAAAGAGAGGCAATCACGTATAGAATCCGATTTACTTAGGCCATTGGGGCCACAACACTTCTTATTGTTACCAGCATTGATTTTCTCTCCCTTATTGGGAATATTCGCATTCTTGGTAACAATTATTCTGTTGCCAATGTTCAGGCCCATAGAATGGATATTGATTGACAAGGGTCTACTTTCGTATGTTGCCAACGTGATTAGGAAAGTTACCAGATGGGAGATTATTGGCATTCCAAGGTTAGACGATGGCACAGGAACTCTAGACAGAGTTCTTGATTCTACACACAGGATGCCAATAACTGTATTTTTAGGTATTTTTGCTTATCTCATTGTATTGTATTTACCACTCGGGCCAAAAGAGGTTCTTGTCTTGAGTGCGGTATTCTATATTTTCTTAGTCTCATTCATTTCTGTAATCAGAGCAGCTACAATGACTTCGCTGGTTTTTGCCGATCCGACAAAGAGAAGGCTAATTCCAATGCACTCGTTAGTAGACGATGCACTGGGTCCGTCTGTTGGTATTGGACTAGTCTTCCTTCTATCTAGACAACTGATTTATGGAAGCCAATTGAGGTCAGGAGATCTACTAGGAGATCCAATCGTCTTCTCAATATCAGTCCTTTTGGTTTTGTACACTGCTACAATCATAGGCGTGGCTGTTGAGTATGCGTTCTTCGAATCTCGTAGTGATAGAATAAAGTCACTATTCCAATTGCAAATCGTCGATAGACACGATCCAATGGTTTACTTATTCACTAGACATTTGGGGACTTTGAGGATTTCACCTCTGATGACAATGAGGGAGTGGATAGATAATGACGAGGAAATTTCAATCATAGACTCAGAAATCCTAACGAGATGATCTATTCGCTCTCTTCGATTCTTTGCTTGGCCAGCTCACGCATATCTTCGTGATGAACACCATCATCGATTCCTTCCTGGTCTGACTCATCAACAATTTCAACTCCCAATAGTGTCTCTATCACATCTTCCATAGTAACCAGACCTTCTGTGCCACCAAACTCGTCCTTCACGATGAGTATCTGGGATTTTGTTTCGAGGAGCATGTCCAGAGCACTGTCAACAGAGTCATTGTTTCTGCATATGTCTACAGGACGTGATATATCGGACATTTTCAAGTTGTAGTCATCAACTGCAGCTCTTCTCAGGATCTCGCTTCTTAGAACTACGCCCCTAACATCGTCAATGTTTCCTCCTGTAACTGGCATCCTTCCATGTATCATAATGGGAATCTTCTGTAGTACATCTGATACGGTATCATCGGAAGAAACCGAGGTAACCACAACACGTGGAGTCATGATATCGCTGACACTTATCTCTCTCAGTCTAAGCAGATTCTGAATTACCGCCTCCTCGTCCTCCTCTATTACATCAGTTTCCTCTGCAATATCGGCCAAAACTGAAAGCTCGTCTCTTGTGACTGTCTCTGTTTCAACTGCTGGCAATAGTGATCTTGTGATCTCTATTGGCTTAACAATTATCCAAAGAGCGAACATCATACCTTTCAATATCCTCGCGGATGGGACAGTTAATCTTCTCCAGTACAGTGCACCGATGGTCTTAGGAAGTATTTCACTAAGAACAAGAATCGCCAGTGTTAGAACAGCAGCAGCAACATGAACTATCATACCGCCGCCAAATTGTGTTTGAACCTCGGCTCCTACTCCAAGAGCACCCACAGTATGCGCAATCGTATTCAGCGTTAGAATTGCTGTAAGAGGCCTCTCAGGGTCATCTTTCCATTGCGACCAGAGATCGCTAACTTTCGGATGAGTGTCCTTTAGGGCTGCGATGTGCCCGTGGCTTGTTGAGAGTAGGACAGCTTCCAATATGCTGCACAGGAATGATGCCCCAAGCGCCAACGCAGAATAGGCTAAAATTAGCGTGTAGTCAACCAACTATCTTTCCTCACATTTGAGCGAAAATTAAACATGCACACAACACGAATGACTGCTCCCGTACCACTTACGACCGATTGCGACATAAATAGGTGACTGACCGCCAGCTATGTGTCGCAGGGCGAATATGTCACAATTTTCATGGCTTGGCCATACGTAAACGCCCCATTACACTTGGGTCATGTTGCCGGAAACTGCTTACCTGCTGACATTCAATACCGATACGAAAGGGCACGTGGTCGACGCGTGCTTATGTGCAGTGGATCTGACGAACATGGCACGCCAATTACGATTACTGCTGAAGAATTAGGCGTATCTCCTCAAGACGTTGTAGACAAATACCATGACTTAGCCGTCAAATCTCTTAGTGATCTTGGATGTTCGTGGATGGATAACATCGATTCCAGGGGCGTTGAATTTGGTGGCGCACTATACAACAGGACAACTGATCCTAGACACAAAGAGCTTGTTCGCGAAGTATTTTCCAATTTGCTAGAATCCAATATTCTGATTAAAGAGACAATGAAACAATATTGCTCTATCAGAGATGGCAATATTAGATTTCTACCAGACAGGTATGTAGAGGGAACTTGCCCCGTCTGCTCTGAAGATGGAGCAAGAGGAGATCAATGCGATGAGTGTGGATCTACTTACGAGGCACACGAGTTGATCAATCCAATTTCTAAACTTGACCCGACCGCCACTATAGAGATCAGGGATACGGATCATTTTTTCTTTAGACTTGAAATGTTTCAAGATAGTCTGGAGGAGCACGCTGGATTGAGGCAAACGACATGGAAGCCAAATGTCAGGTCTATGACGAGAAATTGGCTCAATATGGGCCTGCGCCCTAGAGCAGTTACAAGGGATATTGATTGGGGCATCAAGCTCCCACTGACAGGTCCCGAGTGGGCCTCTAAAAGGGTATACGTATGGTTTGAAGCTGTGCAAGGTTACTACACCTGTGCAAGGATCTGGGCAGAGAGATTTGCTTCCAATAGTGGACACCCAGATGGCGAATTTGCTTGGGAGAATTGGTGGAAAGCTGCAGATGACGGAACATCTCCCAGACACATATATTTCATGGGCAAGGATAACATTCCGTTCCATACTGTAATATGGCCATCATTAATCATGGGAATGAATGCATCTGAAAATAATGGTGAAATTTCCCACAAAAATATTCCAGGAAGACTGGTCTTGGAGTCTAATGTCTCATCTAATGAATATCTGATGCTCCAAGGTGGCCAATTCAGTAAAAGCAGGAAGCATGCGGTATGGCTACCATCGTTCTTAGAAAGATATGACCCTGATTGCCTAAGGTACTATCTAAGTATCAATATGCCAGAGACTCATGATACCGATTTCAGATGGGAGGATTTTGTTGAAAGGGTCAACAATGAGCTTATTGGAACTTACGGAAACTTCGTACACAGAGTCATGACCTTGACACATAGACTTTCGGAAGCCGATGTTAACCCTCTATCCGAATATGATCATCCTGAGAAATTTGGCGAAATTATTGCATCGTGCCAACAATCAATTAATTCTGCTATCGAGTCCATGGAGAGGCAGAGATTCAAGGAAGCTCTCAGGTCACTGATGGGAATCGCACAAGTTGGCAATCAGCTTCTCCAGAGAGCGGCTCCTTGGAAATATCTCAGTTCTGAAGAATCTGCAGATAGGGATCATTCACTTTCCGCCCTGGCACTCTCTTGGAGGCTATGCAGAACTCTGGCTATATGTACAAGGCCATTTATGCCGTTTCAGTCAGACAGACTTTGGGAAATGCTAGGCGAAGAGGATACTCTGAATGATCTGCTCTGGGATGATGCATTGAATTACTCTGATAATCTATATTGGAATCCAAACTCTCCGGATCCCTTGTTCAAGAGATTGGATCTCGATGAAATTATCTCACATGAGCTTTCATTGGCTAACGATATTAATAATGACTTATCCGAGGATAATACGAAAGGGGCTGATTACATAGAATTTGATGATTTCATGAAGGTGGAGATGAAGACTGGTAAAATTGTGTCCGTAGAGGATCATCCTAATGCAGACAAGCTTTATGTGGTCACAATTCAAGATGCCCCCAACTCCACAAGAACTGTTTGTGCTGGTCTAAAGGAGCATTATGAACCGGCTGATCTAGAGGGGCTAAATGTAGTATTTGTCGCTAATCTAGAGCCCAGGAAGCTAAGGGGCGTTATGTCAGAGGGAATGCTTCTAGCAGCCGATGATGGAGATGGTAACGTTAGTGTAATTACTACTGTAGGGGATATTGGCTCAGGCTCTAGGGTTAGATAAGCCACATAGACTAGTTAGGCCTGTCGAAAAACTCCCATTGTGTTTCAGCTAACTCTTTATTGGATTTAGCTTCGGAATATGCCTCAAGTGGAAGCTTATTCAACTCGAAAAATGTGTCTCCATATGGCAGACATGAAAGAACATTTCTCGCTTGGTCTTCTCTGCCAAGTATGAACAATGTCGAGGCCAAAGCCTCTGCAGTAGATAATCTTCCAGGTTTTCCCCAGGATACAGGATTTGCCGCAAGTAAAACTGGTAGGGTCCTCCCTTCTAGCCTCGTATGCCTAGATATTGAATTCAAAGACTCTTCTAGCCTCTTCCAAGAGCAATCAAGGGCTACTAATGCACCTCCTCTGTAAATCAAATCTTTGTCATCAGGCCCTATCAGTATCCCACTCGATGGATCCAGTAGGTAACCTCTCTTTGGGGCACTTCTGGTATTCTTATGTAGAGTTGCAAATCCCTTTTGTGATATTCTCCTAGCACTGCATTTCTTCGGATCATCCTGGTCAAGATGAATCACGTGCAGGGGAATGTCATCGAGGTTATTCTTTACCGAGGAACTCATCAAGTGCATCTCCTATTGTCATGCCTCTGCTGCTGGGGATTCTTACAGATCTTTCCGGCTCAGATACATTATCCTCGAACAATATTATGTCTAAAGATTTCTCAATTTTTCTTAGTACGGAATCAGCCGGTTGGACACCTGATTCGGCTTTCTGAATGTCATTAAGTCGTAAATTCAACCTCTTTGCTAGGTCCCTGGGAGTCCATCCCTTATTCTCCCTCCCTCTCTTGATTATGATATGAAAATTCGGAACTACCTCCTCCTCCAGCTTTGACATGTTCTTTGTGTATGATTTTTTTCTGATAGAAACAGTTCCGGGATTTGTAGCTGATTTCTTCTTCGTTTCAAGAACGTTAAGATTGTTCGATTCTATACACCTAGAGCAGCATCTGAGTCTTGCACCAGATATTTCAGATAACAGTGTAGAAACTCTTTCTGTTCCACACATCTCACATGTACCCATAACCTTGCCACTCGGGTGTCAAACATATGGGTTGGGGTTATTTGAAATCAAATACCCCCTACGCCTTCCATGGCTACTGGCTCAGATACAATCAGGTCCGATGAGGTCTCGACCCAATCCGCCGTTTCAAATTTACAGAATGAAATGAAGGTTTTATCTGAAACAGCTCAGCAATTACTTACCGACAAGCTACTTCTAGAAAGTGAAATTTCACAGGTCAAGAAAAGAGCTAGTAGGCTAGAGGAAGAAATTCGCAATCTAAGGACCCCCCCTATGATTATTGGCCATCTCCAAGACATGACCGAAGATGGGGCCATAGTTAGGAGTTCCAATGGTACTGTTTTTCTTGTATCTGTCAATCCAAGAATCGAGTCATCGCTTTTGGTGCCCGGATGCAGGGTTGCTCTAAATCAAGATACTCTTTCTGTTATCGAAATTTTATCCGACTCATGGGATCCTCTTGTCGTTACATCAGAAATTATCGAAAAACCAACCGTGTCATTTAATGACATCGGCGGTTTAAAAGATCAGATTAAAGAAATTAGAGAGACAGTGGAGCTTTCATTCACTAACAAAGAGGACTTCGAAAGATTCTCCATAGACCCGCCAAAAGGAGTTCTACTTACCGGTCCCCCTGGCACGGGTAAGACCCTACTTGCTAAGGCAGTTGCAAATTCTACCAATGCTGTGTTTCTTGGGTTGGTTGCTTCAGAGCTTGCTCAGAAGTATATTGGAGAGGGTGGTCGTTTGGTGAGGGAAATTTTTGATTTGGCCAGAAAGAAGGCACCAGCAATTGTTTTCATAGACGAATTAGATGCCATAGGCTCCAAGAGACTGGACAGTGCAACATCAGGCGATAGAGAGGTTCAGAGAACATTGATGCAACTACTTTCCGAGCTAGATGGATTTGAACCATTGGAAGATGTGAAAATTATCGCAGCTACCAATAGGCCGGAACTCCTAGATAACGCATTATTGAGACCGGGTAGATTCGACAGGATTGTTGAGATCCCCCTTCCCGATGAGGAAGGTAGGCTTTCAATCCTAAAGGTCCATACCAAAAACACACCAATCTCTAGTAGTATCGTACTTGGAGACATTGCCTCAAAGACCGAAGGATTCAGTGGTGCCGAAATTAAATCTCTTGTTGTGGAAGCAGGCGTCAGTGCCATATCAAATGGAAGAAAGAAAATTTCTAAATCCGATTTCTTAAATTCGCTTGAAAAAATCACTAATGTTAGGAGTGGTAATGCAAATGACAACTCATCTGGACTGTATGACTGATGGGTAATCCTAATCGGCTGATCACTATGCGGATTCATGGGCGAGCCCCTTATTGAGTGCGTTCCAAACTTCAGCGAAGGCAGGGATGCATCGATAATCAGTAAAATCACACAATCAATTTCTGATGTTGACGGCGTAACTCTGCTGGATGTTGATATGGGTTCTGACTTCAATAGGACTGTTGTGACAATGGTAGGTCCGCCCGAGGCTGTCCTCCAAGCTGCAATCGACTCCACGGGTGTTGCAATTGATCTAATTGACATGAGGAAACACTCAGGTGAACATGCAAGAATGGGAGCTGTTGATGTCGTCCCATTCATACCTCTAAGTAATTCGTCAATGGATCTTTGTATTTCACTCTCCGAAAGATACGCAGCTGAGGTTTCAAGACGTTTTGGAATACCTGTTTTTCTATATGCAAACTCGGCCAAATTTAGTCAGAGGAGGCGTTTACCTAATATCAGAAAGGGTGAATATGAGGGTTTGAAAGAAAAGTTAACTCTGGAAGAATGGAAGCCTGATTTTGGACCTTCAACTTTCATACCAAGGTCAGGTGTAACAGCATCTGGAGCAAGACAAATCCTGATTGCATACAATGTTAATCTCAATACCGATGATAAGAGATTAGCAAATATTATCGCTGGCAAAATACGAACTAGTGGAGTAATATCCAAGGACTCTGAAGGAAATAAGATTCTAAATTCAGATGGCGTTCCAATTAGAATTCCAGGAAAATTTCAATCTCTTCAGGCAGCAGGATGGATGTTTGATGATGAAACGGCCCAGGTGTCCATGAATCTTCTAGATCATACTATTACCGGTTTGCACCATGTTACGGATGCCATTAGGGCGGAAGCAGAATCTTTGGGCCTAGAGGTTACATCTAGTGAGTTGGTTGGACTTGTCCCCCTTCAGGCGATGCTGGATGCCGGCGAACATTATTCCAAATCTCCTGAAACTAATGATGAAAACAAAATATTACAAAATGCTGTGCGGGGCTTGGGTCTGGATGTTATTCAGGAGTTCGTACTCGAGAAGTCCATTATCGAAATGGCGATTAAGTGAGGCATTATAATGAATGAAGGATATTTAGATGTTCTAAGGTCGATATCCTCATCTGATCCTACCCCTGGAGGTGGCAGTGTCGCCGCACTAACTTTATCTCACGCACATTCTCTTGCCTTGATGGTCTCAAGGTTAACATCTGGTAAGGAAAAGTGGTCAGACGGTCATGAAATTGCTGATAAGATAATCAAGTCCTCTTTAGAAGGCGTTGAAAGATCGATACTGCTCGCCAAAAAAGATGCATCTGCCTTTGATTCTGTCATGAATTCTTACAGGCTTCCCAAGGATACTGAAGAGCTGAGAATTGCACGTATGGATTCTATACATTCCTCTACAGTACTTGCAGCCACTGCACCACTGGAGATAATGCGCGAGGCGTTCCTCCTTTTGGATTCTATAACCGACCTTGCTAAACATGGAAATACCAATGCACTCACAGATCTACTAGGTTCTGCTGAATTAGCTCTCTCTTCGGCTTCAATCGCTTCTTTCAATGTTAGAATAAATCTAGATTCTTTAGATGCGTGTGCAGAAAAACAAAATATTTCTGAAGAAGTGGAAAATCTCATGTCATTATCCACGGATAGACATTCTACTATCGAACAAATTATCAGGAGGAGATTACAATGGGAGTGAGTTTTTTCAATCAGATTGCTACTGGGATCCCTTATGAAATTCCAGATCCTAAACCACTAGACACGTCAATTCCGCATGCTCCTGTAAGACCACAAATTCTGACTATAGAAGAGAAGAAGCTAGCTTTGCACAATGCTCTGCGGTATTTTCCGGAGTCATGGCATGAGGTTTTGGCTTCTGAATTTCTTCAAGAGCTCGATGAACTGGGCCATATATACATGCACAGATTTAGGCCCGATTACGAAATGTATGCTAGGGCAATAGATGAATACCCCCAGAATTGTGTGTCTGCTGCTTCAATAATGCTAATGATTCAAAATAACCTCGATCCCGCAGTAGCACAGTTCCCACATGAGCTCGTTACGTATGGCGGCAATGGCTCCGTTTTCCAAAACTGGGCCCAATACCTAATTACAATGAGCCTTCTTTCAAAGATGTCAGAAGATCAGACTCTTGTAATTAATTCGGGACACCCGTTGGGACTATTCCCGTCCTCCCCAGATGCGCCAAGGGTCGTTATTTCTAATGGAATGGTAATTCCAAATCACTCATCACAAGATGACTATGAGAGAATGAATGCGATGGGTGTTACACAATTTGGCCAGATGACTGCTGGATCATACATGTATATCGGACCTCAAGGAATTGTACATGGGACAACAATTACGCTACTCAATGCGGCGAGGAAATATCTGAATGTAGACACAGAATCGGATCTCTCAGGGATTCTATTTATCACATCTGGACTAGGTGGTATGTCTGGTGCGCAAGCAAAGGCTGCTGTAATCGCAGGCGCTGTATGCATCATTGCAGAATCCGATCCCTATGCTGCTAGAAAAAGGTATGATCAAGGGTGGCTTTCGGAGTTATATGATGACATCGATATAGTCATAATGAGGAGTAAAGAGGCTAAAGAATCTGGCGAGGCGGTCTCAATTGGATATGTTGGAAACATTGTGGATTTATTGGAGGCATTGATTCTCGAGGGGGTCACTCCAGACCTGGGTAGCGATCAAACGAGTCTTCACAATCCATGGTTAGGTGGTTATATTCCAGTGGGATATGCCTATGAAGAAGCTAAAATATTACTTTCTGAAAGGCCGGATATATTCAAGAAAACAGTGAAAAAATCCCTTAAGAGACATGCCGACGCCATTAATACATTATCTGATCGTGGAATGAAATTTTGGGATTATGGAAACGCATTCCTTCTTGAGGCCAGTAGGTCTGGTGCAGACATTCTCGACCATGAGGGTAATTTCAGATATCCGTCTTATGTTGAAGATATAATGGGGCCAATGTGTTTCGACTATGGTTTCGGACCATTTAGGTGGGTTTGTACTTCAGGAAAACAGGAAGACTTAGACAAGACTGATGAAATCGCAAGCAAGGTTCTTTCGGATCTCTATCAACGATCTCCAGATAGAATAAAGCAGCAATATTCGGATAACTTGAGATGGATTCAGGAGGCATCCAAGTACAATCTTGTCGTAGGAAGTAAAGCCAGGATACTATATGCTGACTCGATGGGTAGAAAGTCAATTGCTGTTGCATTTAACGAGGCAATAAAGAATGGATCTATATCTGCTCCGATAGTTCTTGGAAGAGATCATCACGATGTCAGCGGCACAGATAGTCCTTACAGGGAAACTTCCAACATCAAGGATGGTTCTATGTTCACTGCAGATATGGCGGTACAAAACTTCGCTGGGGACTCATTCAGGGGTGCTACATGGGTTAGCCTACACAACGGAGGGGGCGTTGGTTGGGGCGAGGTGATCAATGGAGGCTTCGGTCTGTTAATAGATGGCTCTGAAAGATCTAGAAGGTACATCGAGTCAATGATGCCTTGGGACGTTGAAAATGGCGTTGCAAGAAGATCTTGGGCTAGAAATGATGAGGCCATGTGGACTATAAGAAGGGCGATGGAAACTAACTCAAAATTAGATGTAACTATGCCTTCTATAGTGGAAAACGATCTAATTGACAAGCTATTCGAATCTCGATGAGTCTATTTGCAGACACCCATGCCGAATACCATGCGCGAGCTAGTCATAGATGGAGAGTCACTAACAATTAGTGACGTTGTTGAAACCGGTTTCGGTAGAACAAGGGTGTCACTATCTGATGATGCAAGGAAGAAAATGAAGGATTCCAGAATAGGGATTGATGAGATCTTGGAAAGTGGAAAAACAACTTATGGGATTAACACTGGATTTGGTGCTTTATCTTCCGTATCAATTGATTCCGATAAATTGGAGGTCCTTCAAGCTAATCTAATCAGGAGTCATGCCTGTGGAATTGGTGATGAAATGGAGAATGAACATACTCTGATGATGATGCTGATTAGGGCAAACACACTATGCCGAGGGAACTCTGGGGCAAGGCCAATAGTTGTTGACACACTTATTTCAATGATCAATAATAGAGTATGCCCAGTTATACCGAGAATAGGGTCACTTGGTGCTTCGGGAGATCTTGCTCCATTATCTCATTTGGCTATGGGAATGATGGGAGAGGGTCCCTGTAATGTCTTAGATGGTGAAGGAAACTGGATTAGGATGACTGCATTGGACGCACTTCGTGAGTTTGGAATTGAGCCAATCGTTCCTGCCGCCAAAGAGGGTTTGTCATTAATCAATGGAACAAGCCAGATGTGCGCCTTTATGTGCGAGGCATTACACAATTTGGACACACTATGCTTTGCTTCTGATGCTTCAACAGCCTGTACAGTTGAAGCAATTAGAGGATCACACAAGCCATTTGACAGTAGAATACATCTATCTCGTCCACATCCAGGTCAAAGGATTTCTGCAGCTAGAATATCTTCACTTCTGTCCGGATCTCAAATAAAAATATCTCATGAAAACTGTGAAAGAGTTCAGGATGCATACTCGATTAGATGTTCCCCCCAAGTTCATGGCCCAGTCATAGATATCCTCAAGGAATCTAGGAGAATTCTGGAAATTGAGATAAACAGCTCTACAGATAATCCCCTAATATTTACAGATGGTGACATAGAAGTCATATCTGGAGGGAACTTCCATGGGCAATACATCGCCCTCTGTAGTGACTCTATAGCCGTTGCATGTCATGAGCTAGCCAGTATCTCTGAAAGGAGGATCAATCAAGTTCTAGATCCTCAATGGAGTGGGCATAGTCCATTTCTTGCATTGGAAGAAGGTTTGGAGAGTGGGCTAATGATTATCCAATACTCATCGGCTGCTGTACTATCGGAGCTTCATTTAATGTCGGCGCCAGCCTCAACTTCTAATGTACCAGTCAGTATGGGGAAGGAAGACCATGCTTCCATGGGTGCAACAGGGTCATTCAGAAGTATGAAATCTACTAGGCTACTCTCAAATGTAATAGCAAATGAGTTAATTTGTGGATGTGAGGCTTTGGATAGAATTGTCGAAAATCCTGGCTCTGGTGTTGCTGAAATTAAGGAATGGGTCAGGTCAATCGTCAATCCCCTCCAAGGAGACAGGCAGCTATCTGATGACACCAGAAATCTCTCCAAGGCAATTTTAGAAGGCGGCCTTACTGGAATATTCAAGTGATTATATGCAAGAGAAGCTCCATTTAAAGCAACATCCAGGGACAAATCCTTCGATTTTTGAGTCTAAAATTTCTGACATCGCAGAAGGGGCGATATTTCTGGATGATACATTTTGTTATCCAAGAGGAGGGGGCCAACCAGGGGATAAGGGGATAATCTCCTGTAAAGGAAATATGACGAAAATGCAAGAGGTCCTTCCCGGAGAGAAAATTATTCACCCAGTGGATGACGTAAATATTTTTGAGAAGGGAGATGTAGTAAGTTGTGAAATTGATCGAATTTGGCGTAATAGAAATACAATGATGCACACTGCTCAACATGTATTCTCTGCAATTGCCAATGACATGTATGGTGCTGAGACAGTGGGAAACCAAATTAGTGAAAGCAATACAAGGATCGATTTATGGTTTCCAGACAGGGATAATTTCGATTCAGAGGATATTCTAGATCAAGTTAATTCTGTACTATCTAGGGGTGCTGAAGTATTAATACACGAATGGAGCAGGGATGAGATCAAATCTCATGAGAAGATGAGGCATACAAAATTTATGGATAGGATACCCTCCTCTGTAAATATTCTAAGAGTTGTGGAGATTGAGGGGATTGATTTGTGCCCATGCGGAGGTACTCATGTTTCCAATGTCTCTGAAATCTCACCTATCAGCATTGATAACGTTAGGTCAAAGGGAGCGGGTAAGCTAAGAGTAACCTATTCATGAAAAACTCTTTTACTAGGTTTCAAGTTACTGGTGGGCTCGGCAGGAATTGAACCTGCGATCTTCGCCATGTCAAGGCGACGTCATAACCCCTAGACCACGAGCCCAGTAAATGTCCGAGAATGTTCTACTCAAAGAACCATTGCATCCTCATGATACAATTTTGGAAATTTTACCCGTGCAATCTTTTTGACTGCATATGCCATAAGCCCTGGTTCTTCCATTCTTCATTACTTCGAGTTGACAATTTGATATGATCCCATACTTCTTACACGACATACAATATCCTTCGATGTTCACTCCCATGCGTCTTCTCCAGTATTTTGAAGTCCTATGTTGAATAAGGGGGTTTTGGTTGAAAATAGATATTTTCTATGAAAACGTTGTACTGCTCAGCAATTTACTATTTTTTGATAATTTTGTTTTCTGATAACCTAGATTATCAGTTATCCGTGAAGCTCCAATTGGCCCTATTAGAGATATGATTCGCTAATTTATACGCAGTTAGACAAATATGGTATAAA
>Ga0208277_1000028_pt1 | contig 76973 bp, 71 predicted proteins | sample ETNtaG_5_FD_185782 | JGI IMG/M metagenome (GOLD analysis project Ga0208277, IMG submission 185782) | Marine microbial and viral communities from oxygen minimum zone, Eastern Pacific Ocean - ETNP201406SV205 (SPAdes) (version 2) | ecosystem: Environmental > Aquatic > Marine > Oceanic ...
CAGCTACACCTATCATGACACTGAAAAAGATGCAGTAATTGGAGCATTTTCTGATTCTGATTTTGCGGGCGGAGTTACCGATTCAAAAGGTCATCTCATAAGAGTCAGATATGGATTGATGGAAAATGTCCGGGTGGGTGGAACATTTATAATTTCCAAGCATGGGTCATTTTCAGGAGCGGAAAAAGAATACGACAGAATGCAACTTGATCTAGAGTTCAAATTCTAATTCAATCTAATTATTTGATTTAGATAAAACTGTTTCATCAAGCGTATAAATATTATTTCTTAATACGCTCAAATATGTAATCATCAAATGCTTGTAATTAAATATAAAGAATAAATATGGCTTACTGGTTAATGAAATCAGAACCCGATGTCTATGGTATTGATGACCTAAAGAGAGACAAAGTAGAGCCCTGGGATGGTATTCGAAATTACCAGGTTAGAAATATGTTTCGCGATCAAATGAAAGTTGGTGACTTGGCTTTCTTTTATCACTCAAATTGCAAACCCCCCGCTGTGGTTGGAATCATGACAATTGCTAGCGAGGCTTATCCTGATCACACACAATTTGATCCGAAATCAAGGTATTATGATGCTAAGAGCGATAAAGAAAATCCACGATGGCTTTTAGTTGACGTAAAATACAAAAGAAAGTTAAAAAGAGAAATCACGCTTCAAGAATTAAAAGAAAACAAAAAATTAGAAGATTTTAGGTTAAATCAAAAAGGAAATCGTTTGTCCGTTATTCCAGTCAAAAAGTCTGAGTGGGATCTAATACTCAGTTTAGAGTAAAAATTAAAATAATAATTTAGGAAGAATTATGAAAAAGATTTATATGTTTTTATATGCTTTAGTTTTTATTGCTGTTGTAAGTTGCGATAACGAAGAAAACATTCAGGATATTGTGACTAAAGCGGGTGCCCCTCTTTTTGATGGAATGGGTGATCATACTCATCCAATTACGACCAATAATAAATACGTTCAAAGGTATTTCGATCAAGGGTTAACGATTGATTTTGCATTTAATCATGCTGAATCAGCAAGATCGTTTCGAGCTGGACAAACATTAGATCCTAATTGTGCAATGTGTTTCTGGGGGGAAGCATTGGCATTGGGTCCAAATATTAATGTAACGAGTAATGGCTCTGTAATTATGGCTGATCAGGAAAGATTGGCAGCATACGAGGCAATTCAAAAGGCAGTATCATTAAAAAACAAAGTATCTGAAAAAGAAAGAGATTTTATTGATGCTTTGGCAACTCGCTATAATGGCGACACAGCGTCTCCCAGAGGGCCACTGGATTTGGCTTATGCCGAAGCAATGAGAAAGCTCTCTAATAAATACCCAGAAGATGATGACGCCGCATCATTATTTGCTGAATCACTAATGAACACCATGCCTTGGGATTATTGGATAGACGCGGATAGCCCCAAACCACTCACCGTTGAGGCAATTGAAACACTAGAAAAAGTCATGGCAAGAAATCCCCGTCATCCGATGGCTTTGCATTTGTATATTCATGCAGTTGAATCTTCCTCTCAACCTGAGAGAGCAGAAGAGGCTGCTGACATACTTCTTGATTTAGTGCCTGGTGCAGGGCATCTGGTTCACATGCCTTCACATATCTATTGGCGTGTAGGAAGATATGCGGACGCATCCGAATCAAATATAATGGCTGCGGCAGTTGATGAGGCATATATCGCTGCTTGTAATGCTCAAGGCTTTTATCCTGCCGCCTATTATCCGCACAACATTCATTTCTTATGGGCGTCATCCAGCATGGAAGGTCGAAGCGAAATAGCCATAGAGGCAGGTGAAAAGGTTGCAAAAAATGTTAGATTGGAAATGATTGATCAATTTCCAGGTGTCGAGTTTTTCAAAACTGTACCCATGCTCTCTCTAGTGCAATTTGGATTATGGGACAGAGTCCTTGAACTTGATCCTCCAGCTGAAAGATTGGAATACGCGAATGCGATATGGCATTACGCGAGATCTGTTGCTTACTCAAATAAAGGAAATATTGAATCAGCTCAAAAAGAACGGCAAATGATAGAATCATTAAAGGATACTAATGATGTCTTGCATCTAGACTCAATTTATTATCCTGCAAGTATGTTATTGGAAATTGCAGATTCTTTAGCGCTTGGTGAAATCGCGATTTCAAATAACGATTACCAGTCAGCTATACAATATTTTGCCAATGCTGTGTCAGTACAAGATGCACTTCCATATACAGAGCCACCATTCTGGTATTACCCCACAAGATTATCTCTTGGAAAAGCCTATTTGTTATCAGATCAAGCTGATGAGGCTGAGGTTGTATTCGAAGAGAATCTAAAACGATATCCGAGAAATGGATGGGCGTTATACGGTCTTATCCAAGCACTTGAATTACAGAATAAAGATAGCTCTTCGGTTCAGGAGCAATTCGATATTATTTGGCAAAACGCAGACGTTGAATTAACTTCATCAAGATTTTAGCGGGTGAATACTATCGATTGATAATGATCTATTTTACTCAAGGTCGCCAATTATAGTTTGGATAGAATTAGTCTGCGAAAAGCAAGTGCTAATCCACACCAAATTGTTACGATACAAAATAATGATGTAACCATGGCTATAATTTGAGAAGTAAGCCCAAAAACCTCTCCGGTATGCAAAAATCTTAAAAATAAATTTTGGTCTGATTTTGATTTAGCTGAAAAAGGAGTTATCTTCATAACCTCTGATGTGTACTGATTGATACTAAATACCGTCCTTTTCTGAGGTTGCCTTCCATTTCCTTCGTCAACTGTCAATTTTAGTGGCCTAACATTAGAAATGGGTAAACTGATCATGATGCTTTGCCATTCAGAATGCTCGTTTTTGAATTTATTGACTAAATTATCTAAATTATTTTCTTTATTGCTCACAGTTAAATATTCATTAGGGTTCAATACAATGACTTTTTCCACCTCTTCTGTTCCAATAAAATTTTCTGCTAAAGAGTTTTTTATTTTTAATGCCCAGTCATACTCCATAAATGTTGCGGTAACAACTATAATAAGTAATGGGATAGACGACCAAAAACCCAATACCAAGTGCCAATTATAATCACGTTTTTTACTATTACTTAATACGCTTGTATCGAAAAAAATATTTCGTTTAAAGAACTTCCACTTAAATATTTTAGGTAGCCACAAATACATCCCACTTATCAATAAAAACAGAACACTTAAATTAGTGATTCCAGTCAAACTTTGGCCATTATTACGTGTCTCCATTGAAAAAAAAGGGACTAAGCTTCCATGAAGCAAAAATACACTGTTCATAAAATTTACTGTTTTGATTCTATGATTGCCAAGTATTTCGCCGTTATAAGGGTTCACGAAAAGAAAGCTTCCATGCCCGAATGCAAACCTCAGTGAGTCAGTATTTTCAGGATAAATGATAATTGATTTAGGCTTTCTCTCATCTAGAGTTATTTCTGGTAGATTAATTATGGCATTCAGTGACAGTCTATTTTCTTGGGGAAGAACACTATATTCATTTGTGAATGCATGATCACGAAATTGGTTATCAAAGACCAGTATTGCCCCAGTAATTGAAAGTAATAAAATTAGCAATCCAAGACTCACACCAACAATTAGGTGAGACCAAAAGATGGTTTTTTTAAACATTTGCTCAATCTAGTAAATAAAATATTTTATATGGTAACTAGAAAAGAAAAAAACAAATGAAAATATTTGTTAAGAGAGTTTATTTTTATGGCTATTTTCTTGCTTCAAATAATCTCTCTAATAAAACCGACTCGATATTCAATCTTTAGAGATATCTTTTTCATCAAGTTTGTGACCCCAATCACGCTTTGCATATAAGTAGCCCCTATTGTTATCTGTAATACCGATCACATGCTTTAATTGGGATATATCCTTCAATCCAAATTTATTTAAATCATCAATTTTTTTTGGATTATTTGTAAGAAGACGAAATGATTTGTTTCCATAAAAATATTTAATTAATGTCGCAGCTTCAGAAAAATCTCTTGAATCCTCATCGAGACCGAGTGATCGGTTGGCCTGATAAGTATTTTCTCCTTCATCTTGAAGTAGGTAAGTGGCTGCCTTCGCCCACAGTCCAATTCCTCTTCCTTCATGTCCAGCCATATAAATAACCATACCGCCCTCTTGGTCAGAAAAAATCTCTTTAATAGATTTATCCAGTTGTGGTCCACAGTCACATCTTCCTGATCCAAGAACATCTCCCGTTAAGCAACTTGAGTGAACTCTTATCAAAGGATTGGTCCACAACGATTTATCTCCCATGACTAACACACTATTTACAGCCATTGATGATGCTAATGAAGCGAATGAATTTTGCTGCTGACCTTGTCTTAACTCATCCGCAAGTTTCTGCGCTTCTTTGAGTTCGGTGTGACGCACACATGCATACCAGTCAGCTTTGTATTCTTCGTCTCCCAAAATTAATGGAAGGGGTATAGGTCCTAAAATACTAATCGAATTTAATTCTAATTTTTCCTCAGATTCAAAATTGACCAAATGACCCTCAGGATTAATTGTGATGAGTTTACCCTGCTTAAGTAAGCGTTGACGAACTTTTGGATCAATATAGGTAAACATAAGGAAACACTACCATTTAATTATATGTGTGATAACTTAAGTGTAAGCTAAAATTTAATAAAAAATATTATCCCATGCAATCAAAATGAAAGATATATCTTCACAACCAAAATTAAGTCATCAACGAAGAAAATTACTCAAAACCCTAGGGTTTTCTGCAGGGCTTCTATCCGTTAATGGTTGCTCAGGAATTACAAAATCACTTGGGAGCAAGAATTACAATCGCCCCCATTCACGAGGTCCTTTTATTGCACCTCGTATCTCTAAAGACAAGATTGTTCGTGTCATTGTAGGTTTAAGGCCATATCGACCATCTGGGTTTGTTGTTAAATTAGAGGAATATGACAATAAAAATATTATTCATAACTACGGTCATGGTGGAGGTGGAATTTCTTTGTCATGGGGGTCATCTGCTTTAGCTGTGCAAGAGGCAGTAACTTTGCCAGTTAACAACGCCGCAGTAATAGGCAGTGGAATTATGGGTCTTACCACAGCAAGACTTCTTCAAGACAAAGGCTGGAATGTAACAATCTATACGCGGGATTTATCTCGTCATTCGGTTTCAAATGTCGGCGCGGGCCAGTGGGCACCCACTGGCGTTTTTGAGGAGGGAAAAGCAACAAAAGCTTTCGAAGAACAATACAAATATGCTGCACGAATATCACATCATGCTTATCAAAATCTCAGTGGTGCAAATTATGGGATTCGATTTGTAGAGAATTATTATTTAAGAAATGAAATATCACCACCATCCTATTATTTAAGAGAATTGCCAGAATTATTCTCATCGATAAAAGACTTAGAACCGCATCAACACCCGTTTCCTGTTCCATACGTTAAGCAAACCGTCACGATGATGGTCGAGCCAGCCACTTTTCTTAGAAAAATTAGAGATGACTTTCTTATTTCAGGGGGAAAATTTCAAATCAAAAACTTTACACAACTCGATGAAATTCTGTCATTAAAGGAAAGCACAATATTTAACTGTACTGGCTTAGGTTCCAAAGCCTTATTTGAAGATGATGATTTGAGGCCGGCTAAAGGTCAATTGGTCTTACTTCCACCTGATCCCTCTATTGATTATTTAACTGTGGGTGGTGGAAGTAATGTCACTTATATGTTTCCAAGATCGGGTGAAATTTTATTAGGTGGGTCACACCAAATAGACGACTGGTCAAGAAACCCTGAAAAAGAAGTGACTGAGAGAATTATTGAGGACAATAAAAAAATATTTGATAACTTGAGAATTTAAATATTTTTTCTACTATCCAGATGTCTTGTAATGTGATTTACCACTTCTTTAGTTGCTGTCTCCAATAACCAATGCCCGGTATTTAATTCTATTTTTTTGTAATACCCCTGAATAAATTGATCCTGAAGACTGACTGCATCTTTAGACACTGCCGGATCTCTGTTACCCCATATAAAAAGAACTGGTAACATAATTTCTGGCTGATAGTCGAATTTCTTCGATTTTCCCATAGCTCTGTAATATTTTAGTACTGAATTCATTGCCCCAAACTCAGAAAAAACAGAAAAATATTCTTTTTGATGCTCATGAGGCATGAGATGGATTATCCATCGTTTTAAAAAAAACAAATTCATTGAAATTAGAATCATTTCTGGAATCCATGGTATTTGAAAGAAAAGAATGTAACGACTTTTTTTTCGTTGAGATTTATTATTTTTTAACGCGCTAAAAAATGCCAGAGGATGTGGAATAGATAAAGCCGAATACGTCAATATTCTTTCTGGCTTTGACATTGTTGCAGCCCAGCCAATAGCTGCACCCCAGTCGTGTCCAACCAGATGGAATTTTTCGATTCCAAGTTTAGTTGCGATCGAAAATAAATCATCAATGAGATTTTTGGTATCGTAATCTGAAACATTCTTCGGTCTGGCGTTTGGACTATACCCTCTCTGATCATAAGCAATCACACGAAAGTTAGTGTTTTTTAAAGCCTCGAAAACGGGTTCCCATGATATTGAGGTTTGAGGAAAGCCATGCAATAAAAAAATTGCCTCACCGGTCGCTTCTGGATTGAGTATTCTTGCTCGAAATTCAAGGTCATTTATCACGATATTTGTGATCGGGTACTCTTGAATTTTGCTATTTTCATAATTTGGAAAATTACCACTTTTGATTTTATGGCTTCTTTTCCAATCAATACTGATCAAGTAAGTTAGTAGTATCCATGAAATGATAAGTAAAAATACCGATAAAATAATGGTCAATAGCATATTTTATAAATCAGGAAATAAAACAGCTCTTACTTGCATAAATATTTAGCATGATGATTAAGATGATCTTCCATGAATGTTGAAATAAAGTAATACCCATGCCCATACCCTGCATGTCGACGAATATTCACTTTTGCATTATTTGATTTGCAAGTTTCCTCAAATCGATCAATATTAAGTTCGCGCTCTAAAAATTCATCACTCAGTCCTTGATCGATCAATATTTCATTTTCTGGTAATTTAATGGAATCATCCAATATAAGTTCGTTCGCATCATATGCGTTCCATAAGGATCGATCATCTCCCAAGTAACTGCCTAATGCCTTCAATCCCCATGGACAATTTTTTGGATTACAGATTGGGGCAAATGCTGAAATTGATTTATAGATTTCTGGATTTTTTAAACCGATTGTTAAAGCGCCATGACCGCCCATTGAATGACCAAATATTCCATGGCGATTACTATCGGCAGGGAAATTATTATAAATTATCCCTGGTAATTCCTGAGTGATGTAACTGTACATATTGTAATTTTGCTTCCATGGCTCTTTATTAGCATCAAGATAGAAGCCAGCTCCTAGTCCAAAATCGTAAGCTTTTTCTTTGTCATCTGGGACATCATCGCCACGGGGACTGGTATCCGGAGCAACAAGAATTATACCGAGTTCTGAAGCGACTCTTTGCGCCCCTGCCTTAATCATAAATGTCTCCTCATTGCAGGTTAAACCTGACAACCATGTCAAAAGAGGCATTTTTTCTGATCCTATCTTTGGTGGAAGATAGATTGAAAACTGCATTAAACAATTGTTTACGGATGATTCGTGACTGAAAGTCTTGATCAGACCACCAAAGGCTTTTTCTTCTTTTAAAAGTTCGATACTCATATTCTATTCTTAAGATAATTTTTGCATTATTAATGTGGCGTTTGTGCCTCCAAAACCGAAGCTATTACTCATTGTTGTGTTAATTTGAGCATTTTGTTGGCATTCAGTGACCAGAGGCATTCCATCCACGCCGGGATCAATATCCATGACATTGATTGAAGGCATAATAAAGTTATTTTCCATCATCATTAAGCAATGAATCGCTTCTTGAACTCCAGTTGCACCCAATGAGTGACCGCATAAAGATTTACTGGTAGAAAATTGAGGCACATCACTAGGAAATACCTCACGAATTGCTTTCAATTCTGTGGTATCACCCACCGGAGTACTCGTTCCGTGCGTATTTATATAATCAATGGGATTATTAACAGTGCTTTTTGCCATTTGCATACAACGAACTGCTCCTTCACCAGAAGGGGCAACCATATCGTGTCCATCTGATGTGGCTCCATATCCGACTATTTCCCCATAAATCTTGGCGCCTCTTGCTTTTGCGTGTTCTAGTTCCTCGAGCACGAGCATCCCAGCACCTGCAGCAATCACAAATCCATCTCGATTTAAATCATAAGCACGTGAGGCAAGTTCAGGTGTTTCGTTATACTTTGTAGATAGAGCACCCATTGCATCGAACAGACAAGCCAAACTCCAATCTTCTTCTTCTCCTCCGCCAGCGAAAATGACGTCCTGTTTCCCCATCTGTATCTGCTCCATGCCAGCGCCAATACAATGTGCACTAGTCGCACATGCTGAGGTAATCGAGTAGTTCAATCCTTTTATCTTAAAGGGAGTTGCAAGACACGCAGAAACAGTGCTTCCCATTGTTCTGGGTACCATATAAGGACCTATTCTTCGGACACCTTTATTTCTTAGTGTATCTGAACTTGACACAATATTAGCACTCGATGCGCCGCCCGATGAGGCAATTAAACCGGTCATTGGATTGGAAACTTCATTTTCCTCCAATCCCGCATCTTCAATTGCTTGTTGCATAGCAATGTATGCATAAGCTGCTGCCCCTCCCATGAATCTGCGTACTTTTCTGTCAATCAGTTCTTCAATATTGATATCAATACTTCCTGAGATTTGACTCCTCATTCCACTTTCTTTGAATGACTCATTGAAAACTATTCCTGATTTTCCAGTTTTTATTGAGTCCAATACCTCGGATTTTGAATTACCAAGACAAGAAACAACACCCATACCAGTTATTACCACTCTTCTCATAAAAATATCCTAAAAATCATCAGTTGATGTGAATAGCCCAACACGCAAATCTTCGGCTTCATATATTTTTCGCCCATCGACAGAAACAGAGCCATCGGCGATCGCCAATATTAATTTTCGTGTAATAAATCTTTTAAAATCTAATTTAAATGTAACGAGCTTAGATGTTGGAAGTATTTGACCTGTAAATCTCACCTTATTAACACCCAAGGCTCGTCCTCTTCCTTTATAGCCCAACCAAACAAGATGAAATCCGACCAATTGCCATAATGCATCCAAGCCCAGGCATCCTGGCATCACTGGATCTTCAGAGAAATGGCATTTAAAAAACCACATATCTGGATCGATATCCAATTCTGCTTTTATTTCACCTTTTCCATAAGCCCCTCCCTCATTATTGATCAAATTTATTCGATCGGTCATAAGCATTCCAGGTAAAGGGAGCCTTCCACTCTCAGGGCTGAATAATGTTCCATTCGCGCAACTCAGAAGCTCATCATAATCATATGAATTTTTTCTGTCGCTTGGTAGTTCCATCTATATTCTCTTCCCATCTCAAACATCTGATGGATTAATTTAATTGCCCCCTTTTTTTCAATTAACCTAATTGGGGTGAAGTGGTATTTTAACGAAAATTAACTGATTTATCTTAAAAAATTGAATTTATCTAAGGTGATTAAAAAATTATAACTTAATTTAGTCAATAGACTTATACTTGATAACAGAATGATTCATATCGACCAACTTTACAAAAAACATCGCATCAGAGTAATGCTTGCTATTACACTCGGGTATGGTTTCATTTATACATGCAGGCTTGGTTTATCGATTGTAAAAAAACCATTGATTGATGCGGGTATTTTTTCCATCGAAGAGCTTGGGATGATTGGAGCCGCTTTATTTTATGGGTACGCGAGTGGAAAATTCATCAATGGGTTTTTATCTGATTACTTCCCACCAAGGATATTCTTTTCGTTAAGCATCTTTCTTGCTGCAATTATTAATATTTTCATGGGAATTTCAACATATCTTTGGCTTGCGGTAACCCTCTGGGCTTTTAATGGATTCTTTCAAGGTATGGCAGCTCCTGCATCTGTTGTAACAATCACAAATTGGTTTAGTTACAGTGAAAGAGGAAGATGTTATGGAATATGGAACGCATCACATTCTATTGGTGAAGGTATTACTTTCTATGTAATTGCTACAATTGTGGTGGCTTATGGATGGCAATGGGGATATATAACACCAGGAATTCTGTGTATTGGAGTTTCTGCTTGGGCTTATAGTTTTTTGAAAAATGCACCAACCACAATCGGGCTTCCCGATATCGATACATGGAAAAACGAAAAATCTGAAAATTTAACTGAAAAATCCACTTGGGCCACTCAAAAAATAATGTTTGGTATCAAAGCTATTTGGATAGTAGCTCTCTCCAGCGCTCTTATGTACATAACCCGATACGCAATAAATAGCTGGGGAATTCTTTATTTACAGGAAGCAAGGAATTATTCATTAACTGAAGCAGCATTTTTCATGAGCATTAATACTTTAGCTGGAATCTTTGGCTCAATAGCATATGGCTTTGTCTCAGATAAATTTTTTGATGCGAGACGTCCACCGGCCAATTTAATATTCGCTGTTATTGAGATCGCAGCTCTATTCATGATTTTCTTTGGTCCAAGTAATGAAATAATCCAGATCATTGCATTCGCTATGTATGGAGCTACCCTAAGTGGTTTGATGGCATCACTGGGAGGTTTATTTGCAGTTGATATTGCTCCAAAAGGTGCAACCGGTGCTGCAATGGGTTTTGTTGGTATATTTAGCTATCTTGGTGCCGCTATGCAAGAAAGTGTCAGCGCAACTTTGATTAGCAATAATTCACAAATAATAAATGATCAAAGAATTTATGATTTTGAATCCGCAATAATATTTTGGATCGGATCTTCAGTGATGTCTTTAATATTGGCTGCATCATTATGGAAAACAAAGGTTAATACCTAGAGAAATCCAAGGAATTATTTTGCAAGTCTATTCATCGAAAACAGCATTGGATCAATAGCTGGTTTTTTTCTTGAGATAATATCTGCGATAAGATTTGCAGAGCCCATCGCCAAAGTCCAACCCAATGGCCCTTGTCCACAATTGACATAAAGTCCCTTTATCTTAGATTCGCCAATGAATGGCTTACCATCACAACTCATGGGTCTGTGACCTGTCCAAGGTAAAATATTATCCTTATTGACTTTAGAAAATACTCGAGGAAGAATTTTATTTAGTGATTCGAGCATCATTTCAATTCTTTTTTTATCGATAGAGTTATCATAACCTGCAAATTCTGCTGTGCTAACCATTCTTAAACGATTACCCAGGGGAGTAAAGACAATATTCATCGAATCATCAAGGACCGGAAGTGGGAGTAACTCTTTTAGTCCTTGAATTTCTGTAGTAACTGAATACCCTTTTGCTGGCTTGACGTCTAAATTAATGTTCGCTGTCCCGAGTATTATCGGACTTTTTGCGCCAGCACAAACAAGAATATTGTCCGATTCTATAAAGCCATTACTTGTAGTTATTCCAATAACTTTTTCATTTTTAATGTTTACTTTTTTAACTGCTTCACCGTATTTGACTTCACCACCGCCATCAATGAAATTTTCTAATAACTCACAACAAAACAAATGGGCATCGCCAAACTCATCTTCATGAAAGTGTATGCCCTTATATATCTCTGATTTCATTTCTGATAATGCCGGCACAAGATGAATAATCTCTTCAGCCTCCAGAACATCGCAATTCATTCCCATCTCATTGAGGGATTGATATAAACTCTGCTTCACTAAAAAATCTTCTGCTTGACGAAAGATACTCAGTGTTCCTAATTTACCTCGACAATATTCAAGATTAAGTCTCTCTGCTGTTTCTTGAGTTTTTTTCAGAGAAAAGCTTGTTAGATAGAAATTATCTCGACATGCTTTTTCAAAATGGGATTTCGATGAATATTTTAGAAACTTTATGCCCCAATCAATCAGACCAGGTATTGCATGCCACCTTAATCGCATTGATGCATCAGCATTGAAGAGAGATTTTATTAAATTTTTGTAAACACCCGGTCCATTCCATGGCTCTGGCATGGATGGTGTCAACATTCCGGCATTGGCATAGCTTGCTGATGAAGCTGGAGAATCAAGTTCATCGATCAGCGTCACCTCATATCCGCGTAACATTAGTTCATAAGCAGAGGTGATACCCATCAATCCGGCACCTATAACCAAAATCTTCTTTTTATTCATTCTTAATTTATTTATTCAGCGAAAGCCATGATCAAAATTACAAACAAAACAATTGGTGCAACAAACCGAACCATAGTCTGAAATAATTTAAAATGACTTGCCTTTTTTATGCCAGTTTCGTCGTAAATTAATTGCTCTGAAGCAAACCAACCGAGAAAAACTGAAAGAAGCATGCTTCCAATCAATAATAGTATATTCGCAGCCATAAAATCCAAGGTATCGAATATTGTTTTCCCTTCAAATAGAGAGATAAAGTCAAGTGGATAGAAATCTGACCAAGACCCAAGTGACATTATGGAAAGAAAGCCCAGTGACCATGCTGCAAATGCCGTTAAAAGAATACCTTTTGTTCTCTCTATACCCATTTTTTCTTTTACCCAAGAAACGACACTTTCAGCAATGCCTATACAAGAAGAAAGTGACGCTGTTATTAGTAACAAGAAAAATAAAGCGCCAAAAATATTTCCTGCTGGCATTTGACCAAATGCCAGAGGTAGGGTTTCAAATGCTAATCCGGCGCCGCTATTTATTTCTAAACCATAACCAAAAACAAGTGGAAAAATTGCAAAACCAGCAAGGATGGCAACTAGCGTATCTGCAAATATCAGGATCACTGAGGATCTCGGTATTGAAAATTCATTGGGTAAATAAGACCCGAAAACAATCAGCGTTCCCCAACCAATTCCAATTGAAAAAAAAGCTTGTCCCATCGCTTGCATTACCGTGGTATAAGTAACCTTACTAAAATCGGGTTCGAGTAAGAATCGGATGGTCGATTTCAAGTCACCTGTTAATGAGCTGTATAGCATCATTATCACTAGAATAACAAAGAGTGCGGGCATAAGAATTTTTACCGCTCTCTCAATTCCAGCTTGAACACCCTTTCTTACTACCAAAAAAACCAAAAAATAGATTACAGTATTCCAGAATAACAAACGCCATGGATTATTGTTTAATGAGCTAAACATTTCGATCGATCGCTTAGCATCAATTCCCTCTAGCGATCCTGACGCTGCTCGAAAGAAGTAATCAAGCGTCCATCCAGAAATTACACTGTAATATGAGAGAATTATAAACGCGCAAAAAACGCCAAGACTTCCGACTTTTCCCCACGATTTTGATGCATGACTTTCTTCAGCAACTTTGATAATACTCCCTGGAGCGCTACTTCTTCCTCGTCTTCCTATTGTTAACTCAGTGATTAACAGAGGCAAACCAATCAAAAGTGCACAAGCCAGATAAATGATAAGAAATGCACTTCCTCCATTTTGACCTGTGACAAAAGGAAAGCGCCAAATATTTCCCATACCCACCGCAAATCCAACAGAAGCAAGCAGAAATCCATAACTCGAAGACCACTGTTCTTGATTTTTTGATAATGCTGGAGACATATATATCCTTTTTTATGATTATTGCTTTAATGCATGTATGCTTAATGATACACAATAATTTTCTATCATAACTATAGATATGGAATATATGAAATGAAAAAAATTAATACCTATTTATTTGCTCTATTTTTAATGAGTAATATCGCTTACGCAGATACATTGATTCATGCTGGAAAGATGATTGATGGTATCTCAGTCACCGTCATAGAGAATGTAACACTTCGAATAAAAGAATCTAAAATTCAAAAAATTGAAGTTGGATTCATTGATCCTGACCCAAACGACACATTAATTGATCTTAGAGATCAAACTGTCTTGCCTGGATTGATTGATACACATGTTCATTTGACGGGTGAATATAATGAAAATAGTCGTTTAAAGAGATTTATATCAAATGAGGCTGACTACGCACTTGATTCAGCGTTGTATGCAAAAAAGACATTAGAGGCTGGATTTACCGTCGTTAGGAATTTAGGTGATACATATAATGTAACTATTGCTCTTAATAAAGCAATCAAATCAAATAAAGTGCCAGGGCCAATGATATTTACGGCTGGCAAAACATTAAGCTCCACTGGTGGGCATGGTGATCCAACAAATGGATGGGCAAAAATTATCATGGGTAATCCCGGCCCTAATGAAGGAATTGTCAATGGTGTCGAAGATGCCAGAAAGGCAGTCAGGCAGAGATATAAAGACGGTGCTGATTGGATAAAAATTACGGCTACTGGAGGTGTATTGAGTGTAGCTAAAAGTGGAGAAAATCCTCAATTTACTGATGATGAGTTAACTGCAATTGTCGAGACTGCTAAAGATTATGGAATGAGGGTCGCAGCTCATGCTCATGGAAGTGAGGGGATGAAAAGAGCTGTTCTAGCAGGGGTAGCTTCTGTTGAGCATGGCACATATATGAATAGAGAAATAATGGACCTCATGATTGATAGAGGGACCTATTACGTTCCGACACTTCTTGCAAGTGATTGGGTTGCAGAAAAAGCCGAGATTGATGGCTTTTTTCCAGAACTCGTCCGACCAAAAGCTGCTGAAATAGGACCGGTTGCATTGGGCACATTCACCGACGCTTATAACTATGGAGTGCCAATCGTTTTCGGTACCGATACAGGCGTGTCTGCGCATGGGGATAATGCTCAAGAATTTGCGCTTATGGTTCAAGGCGGCATGCCCGAAATGGAGGCTATTCAATCAGCAACTTCCGTAGCGGCAAAATTTCTTGGTATTGAAAATACACATGGAAGTATTGAAATTGGAAAGCAAGCAGATCTCATTGCTGTGGCAAAAGATCCATTAAGAGATATTTCGTCACTAGAAAACATTAATTTTGTAATGAAAGCTGGCCTTATCTATAAAAATGAACTTTAGTAATTACTTAAAATACTAAAAAATTACAGGATAAAAAAATGAATAAAAAATACCTATCTTCAATACTACTTATTTTTATTTTCAACGGAGGAATCTTGGCTAGTGAGATAGAGAATGAAAATAAAAATACTAAAAATACCGAAATTACTGCTAAAGAATACTCTGATTTATTAGAGATGAAATATGACGATTTTCAAAATTTATTGGTTGCAGCTGAAGTGGATATCTCTGATCCAGATGTTACTTTTACCAAAGAAAATCAAATGAAATTAGTGCAATTTCTTCAAAATCTCTCTAATCCTGAAAAAAAATCAGGTGAAATCAAATGCAAAAAAGATCAGATGCTATTTTGTCAAAGTGAAAGACGAATAAGTGATGGTAGAAGTGGCAGAAATAAAACTTCGGATAACGTTATTTGTCAATGTGGTCCAAGGCCCTCGTTTTAGAGATAACAAACTATTTTAAAGGTTAGAGGAAATCTTCGATTCTTTTTCACGCTCAATCTCCTCCTTCCATTGCGATACGTTCATTTCAATAGATATGAAGCCAACAATCCAGACGGCTTCGTCCCAGGCAAAATAATAGTGACCAAGATAAGTCCAATATGCCGCCATTGACCATAACATCCCGTATAGAAAATATTTTGACACTTTAATAAGCGAGATTAATTTTCCCTGAGTTATAGCTCGATCCTGGAGCCAAACCATGGCTTCGATTGTAAATAATATTAAAAGCCATACTAAAATTTCTAATAAATCCACTAAAGCCAGATTTCTCTCTAATTGTAACCCACTCACATCTGTGACAACTAGATTTGGCTCAGTGAAATAAAAAACACTTTGACTTGAGAGTTCATGGCAATTTAGCGAATCAATGGTGGTGTATGATAAATTTCTGACAAACGTCATATCTAATGGGGCTAATTCACAAAGATTGGTTATGTTTTGTAACTGCTGAACATTCATAAGATCGTAGTAAATCACACTAAATGCATACACCGAATGCATCAAAAAAATGTAACAACAAGCTCTGATGAAATACATAAACCGGGTAAATAAGGTTTTACTCCATGCTTCATCAGAGAGCATATAAGTTTCCAATTCAAATAGAAAAAGCAATATAAGCCAAGCTGATTCATCAATTGTTGTAGCAAACGATTGTGTCCAATCAAGAAACGATGCATCTTCTTGTAATGTGAACGAAGCAATCCTAATGTCATCAATGATATAAAGAACAAAATTGATCAACAATAAAATGTAAATCACTAATTTAAGGGTCTGTCGAGATTTGATATTGGATAACATAAACCCAACTAATATTAGTATTTTCTCGGAGGGGTAAGCTTAGCTCTCTCTGGCATCCAAAAAGGTTTTTTTTGTTTGGTGCATCTCACAACTTTGTCGTATTGTCGCAATTCCTTCTCGTAATATATTTCAACCCATAAATCATCATCGAGATGTTGTGTTTTTATCATTGCCATTGCAATATTTGCTTTTACGGCTGGCGACCACATCGCAGAGGTGACATATCCAATTTCTTTTGTGCATTTTTCATCTGCGTAAATATAAGATGCTTCAGCAGGTTTATTTCCTTCAATATCTAGCTTAGTCAATGTATAGGTGGGGCCATTTTTCTTATCAGTTAATAGCGCGCTCCTTCCATTAAAAATTGGTTTTTTGAAATCAACAAGCCATCCTAAATTTAACTCAAAGGGTGTTTGATCGTGCTGAAAATGAACGGTTTTCAAGGCCTCATTAAATTCCATGTAAGGCATAATAAAGCCCGCTTCTAAGCGCGCCATATTGGTTGCAGTTTCACCATAGGGTTGAATGCCATAATTCTCCCCCGCTGAGTAGAGTGAATCCCAAAGGGCAATTGCTGAATTTTTTTCTATCCACAACTCATATCCTAAATCACCAGTAAACCCGGTTCGGGAAATCGTAAGTTCGGACTTGTTAAATTCAATAGTGATAAAATCAAAAGGGCGTAAGTTCTCTATACCAGCGATACCCATATCATCAAGAACTGAAAAAGAGGTGGGTCCTTGTAGAGATAATGCTGCAACTGTATCTGTTAAATCTTCTATTTCAATGCTGCTATATCCAAAACTTGCTTTTTTAAGCCATGCCAAGTTTGGACTGCCGCAAGTTAGCATATATTCATTTGCACTGATTTTAAAAATAGTACCATCATCGATCATTCTTCCTTCATTGGTACACCAACATACATATGTTATCCGATTGGGTGCGAGATTAGAGATATCTCGAGTAACCATCCGATTTAACATCGATTCGGCATCTTTGCCTTTAATTAAATACTTCTGCATAGGAGAAATATCATACGTACCGCAAGTATTTCTAATGCAAAAATACTCATACTCAGCATCGTAGTAATAATCTGCAAACTTGTAGCCGTTCCATACAGACCATGCATCTCTGACATTCAATGCTGCTTGCCTATCATGAAAAGGAGAGAGTTTTAGGCGTTCATCAGAAAATTTATTATGATTATTCATCGAAGCAATCATCCTCAGGTACTGTATTTGGTTTTTTTAAATCAATCAAAATTTCTCTCGCTGCATTCGCTCCACAAGCCGAAGAAACTCCTCCTCCGGGATGAGTAGATGATCCACACATGTACATATTTTTTAGAGGCATTCGATATTGAGAGTAGCCTGGAAATGGTCTATTAAATAAAAGTTGATCTATTGTAAGTTCACCCTGGAAAATATTTCCTTCAGTTAACCCTATTTCTTTTTCAATTTCATGAGGCGTTCTAACTTCCATATGTACTATTAAGTCTTTAAAGCCAGGAGAGTATCTTTCAATTTTATCTATTACAGTCTGACCAAATTGATCTCTTTTTTCTGGTGTCCAAGGACCGTCTGCTAATTCTGCTGGACAATATTGAATGAAATTTGACATCCAATGCTTTCCAGGTGGAGCTACTGTTGGATCCCAAGCTGATGGAATTACAGATTCAATAAAAGGATCTTCTGACCAACGCCCTCTTTTCCAGCAATCATAGGCTTTTTCCATGGTTTTAAGTGAGCCGGTAAATCCTTGACCACCGCGATTAATATATTTGTTGTCGGGCAAATTATTGAACTTTGGTAATGCTGAGAGGGCAATATTTACTTTTCCTGAGGACCCTCTGATTTTGAAATTTTTTGCTTTTTCATATATTCCTTGAGGTAAGTCTTTCTTATCAATTATCTTTGTAAAAGTTCTTTTTGCATCAAGATTAGAAACAATAATGGAGGCGTATACTTCTTCTCCACTTTCTAGAGCAACTCCAATTGCTTTTCCATTTTTAACAATGATTTGCTGAACTGGAGAGTTTGTTCGAATTTCACCATGATGTTCCTTTAATGCCCCAGCAATCGCTTTTGATATAGCCCCCATACCTCCTCTAGCTAAACCCCACGCACCTATACTTCCATCAACATCTCCCATCACATGATGCAATAAAATATATGCTGATCCCGGAGAATAAACACCTAATGCGGTACCAATAATACCAGGACTTGCCATGGCGGCTTTGATCAGGTCATCCTCAAAATAGTCATCCAAATACTCAGCTGCACTCATCGTAAAAAACCTAATATATTCGTATATTTCTTGCTCACCAAGCGCGCCGAACTCTTTAGCTAAAAATAGCATCTCTTTGATGTCTCTTGGGCGAAAAGATGTTGGGTCTGGGGGTGTCCTTAATAAGGTTTTTCTAATCAACTGAGCATATCGATTTAGATCAGCCTGAAGTCGAAACATTGCGTCAGCATCGTGAGGTGATCTCGCTCTGAGTTCATTATAATAGGGCCCTTCAGAGTGATAAGCAGAAAGTGTATCCCCGTCATCTGAAAAATTTACCGTTCCAAGATAAGGCACTAAAATCAACCCATGTTTAGTAAGATTAAGATCTCGATGTATCGACTGACGCATCATTGAACAAACATAAGAACAGTTAGAGTAAAACCATCCTTTATGTAATTCTCTAGTTACAGCAGCTCCTCCAATATAATCGTTTTTTTCAACTACCAGTGTATTTAACCCTGCCTTCGCAAGATAAGCGGCATTCGTTAAGCCATTGTGCCCAGCACCGATTATAATTGCGTCATATTTCTTCATTTTATAATCTCTTTCGCTGCGTTGTATCCTGCAGCTCCCATTATTCCGCCTCCAGGATGGCACCCGGCACTGCACAGATAGAGTTTATCAATAGGGGTACGATATTGGGCTGCTTCGTATGTCGGTCTCATCATCAGCATTTGATCAAGAGCAAGCTCACCATGATGCCAATGCCCACCCGTCAGATTGAATTCTGTTTCAAGATCTAATGGTGTCAGTAGCTCGGAATGAAGAATATTATCTCTAATGTTTGGAGAGTACTGAGAAATAGTATCGATAATTTTTTCTGTTAATTCATTTTTATCTTCCTCGGACCACCCGCCCTTCTTTTGATAAGGAATATACATTATGTTCGCTGATAGGATATGTTTTCCCTCAGGCGCCATAGAAGGATTAAAAAGTGTGGGGACAATCATATCCATAACAGGATCTTGACTGTAATCTCCATATTTAGCGTCATCCCACGCAAATTCTATACTATCCATAGTTGGCGCTATCAACATTCTTCCTCTCGGAGAATCCAGACCTTTAAACGAAGGTAAGCTTGACAGTGCAAGGTTAAATTTAGCGACATAACCACTAGATCGGAGTCTATTTATTCTGTTTGAAAATTCAATTTCTGTATTATGAGTACCAACTAGATTTATAAAAGTTTGTTTTGGGTCGACACCAGAGATAATTCGATCTGCTTTAATTTCTTCTGAATTATGAGTTTTAACACCGATAGCTTTTAATCCATTTTGACTGTGCTCTATGATTATTTCTTTCACTATCGTTTCACTCATAAATTCAACACCAGCTTCTTCTGCTGAACTGACTAAAGCATCAATCAAGGAATCGATACCACCATTTGGGATGTAATAATGACCTTGATGCTTTCCAGACATCCTGTAAAGTAAAGTTAAGATACTATTATTTGGCGATCTTGGTGCCTGTGACGATCCTATTAATGCATCCCAGCTCAACGCTGCTTTCAGAAGATCGGAATCGAAAAACTCATCCATTAAATCTCTCGTGGGCAGAGAAAATACTCTCAAAAACTCTCTCATATCTTCTTTTCCCATGAGCCTAATCTTTAACCCAATTTCTGCAAAAGTGAATAAATCCTTAATATTTTCGTTTTTTAATCGTGGGATGGATTTTAACCAGAAAGGTTTCAGTACATCAGCAAACTTCTTTAAAAGAGACTTATATTGATTAAAATTTTGTACGTCTGTCTCGGAGACACCAATAACACTATCTTCATTGATATAAACGTGATTTTGACTGAGATCTAGAGCAATATTTTTTAATGCATCAGTTTTTGAGTTAAATCCATGCGAAGACAAATTCAAATCAGAAGCAATTTTTTCAGAAAATTGATTAAGAGCCGAAGCTGTATTAGCTCTATACCCAGGAAAGAATTCTCTGTCTACTGCCAGACCCCCAAATTTCTTTAAAGCTTCAATTATCAGTACTTTCTGCCCCGACTTAGCGAGGTAGTTGGCACATACAAGGGCGTTGTGGCCACCGCCTATTATTATCGAGTCATAGCTTTTCAATTAAATACCTTTATAAAAGAATCATAATATTAAGTTTAGATGCATGAGAATATGTTTAAAAGTAACTATCCATATCGTGAAAAATCTACTTCTCTGAGCTCAGAGAGTCCCAATATAAAGCATTATATTTTTCGAGCACTTGCATCAATTTATCAATGGGTATCGCCTCACGAGATCCTCTTGTGCTTTTTACGGATGTTGCCTTGAAAATTGCATTATATATCGCCTCTTCAGTAGCCTCAGCAGTAGCCGCAAAAATAGGAGACATCGATGAGTTTACCAAGGACAGTGATTCAACAGGTTTATTACTATTTCTTGGTTTTCTTGATTTTTTGTTAGTTGAAAAAGCAATAACATAATCTCCAGAGCCATTACTTGCATATGATCCAGTTCTAGCTAGCCCCATCATTGAGCGCATGGCCATTCTATCAAGATTTCTTGGATTTAAGGGTGCATCAGTCGCTACTACAATCATAATAGAACCATCATGTAGTTCATTAGTAGTGTCTTCTGACAATTCTTTTTTATATGGATATTGATCTAATTCTCTTCCTACTGGTGCACCATTTATTTCTAGGATTCCTCCATAATTTGTTTGTACAAGAACACCTATAGTGTATCCACCTAGGGATTCAGGCAGCACTCTTGAGCTGGTTCCAATACCGCCTTTCCAACCAAAGGCCTGTGTACCCGTTCCAGCACCCACACTCCCTTCTTCAACATGCCCATTACTTGCATTATCAAGAGCATCAAATACCTCTTTATTTTGAATAGGATCCTTCCACATATTATTAAGTCTTCCATCATTAGTCTCACCAACTATTGGATTGATAGTATGTTCACCCATTCCTGGTTGGTTATATACCCATTCCTTTAATGAGTTTGCTGCACTCCATACACATAATGTGCACGTGAGAAGAATTGGAGTTTCTATCTCACCGAATTCTCTAACTTGTGTTTCTCCAATCAGCTTCCCATAGCCGTTACCTACATGAATCCAAGCAGGTATGGGATGAGTATAAAGATTACCGGGAGCTGGAATAATTGCGGTCACACCAGTGCGAATATCATCGCCTTCTATTTTGGTGTGATGACCAACTTTTACTCCATCAACATCAGTAATAGCATTGAACTCACCTGTGTCAAAGATCCCAATAATAAGCCCTGCTTCACGAGCTCTTGGTCTATTCTCGTCAGAAAATGCTGGAAAAGTCAGAAATATCAGAAGTAAAAATGAATATAAAAATTGCATTCATTAATGATGATTTATTTATAGGTTATATGCAATTATTTAAGCGCATCAAACATATAACTGTACTTGATAGAAAATTCTTTGCCTTTTGGAAGGGCTCCAATAGAACTGTCATCGAATTCATTATAGATAACATAAAGCCCAGAAGTTGCTGTTTGCAACCATGAAAATCTGAGATTTGTTGATAGCGTATCATTACCACTGTTATATTGAAGAAGCGCTTGAAGTAACATTTTGGGATTAAATGAATACGATAATCTTAACGCTGTTAAGTTAGTGACAAAATTTCCGACTGGTAAATCGTAATTATTATGCTTGACCGAGAATTCACTGGTAAATTTTTCCCCAAAACGATACCTTACTGTTGGCTGTATACTTTTTCTATCTCCTCCAAATCTACCGCCAATGTAATTTCTTATTGAAAAGCTCAGAGGTGCCGCCCTATTAGTAAGAAAAACGATCTGAGCTTCTTTATGATCATAGGTCCCAGGTTGAATAGTGACACCATCAACAATATCGAATGCCTCCTTTACCCCCTGAGTCGTTACATTCATACCCGTATCAATCCGATAGCCATTTTTAAACTCCCAATGAATATCATAATGATCAAATCCAGTTTCTTTAAAACCACTAAAATCGTTGTAATTCATTAGCATAATATGCGGTCTTACCTCAAGAAGCCCATATAAATCTGCAGGTCTGTAGCGCCTCATGATGTAATATTGTTCTTTTTTATAATCTTTCCGGCTTATAAAACCAACTTCTGGATTAAAATTTTCCTCGATTTCAGTGTAGTTCGCTCTCGCTGCCCATTCTCCGGAGTCATAATTCATTTTTACAGAAAAACCACCATCCTTATCTGTTACTCCAGGTGTTTCAGTTCTTGCCACCCATCCCGAAAATAGCAAATCATCATTGTATCCCCATTGACCATCTACAGAATATGTCTGATTTTGGTCAGTGGAACTTGACCCAGTAACCGTTCCATCACCACTTCGATCAACAACTAAAGCGCCTATTGTCGATCTTGTTCCAAATTCCTGATTTACTCTAGCCACAGTATATTTATTACTTGCAACAGAACCAGCGATTCCATCCACACTCATATGTAATAAACCAATATTAGTTTTATCGTTTACTTTTCCAGATAGACGCACACCTCCATCAATAGGAACTTGATTGCCATCTGTTATACCTATTTTTCGACTAAAAAATAATTCAGCTTCAGATGCATTTCCCACTGAGAATTGGCCGGCATTTTCCAAAAAGAAAGGTCTTTTTTCTGGAAGTTTTATACTAAATCTATCAAGATTTACAACTTGCTCGTCAACCTCAACTTGAGCAAAATCAGTATTAATAGTCGCATCTAAAGTTAAGCTCGGTGTGATTGAATACTTTAAATCCACACCGACCTCTTGATTTGTATCACTACTTGTAAGAGACCCTCCTCTTGAGCTCGTTCCAAGAAAGTAAGGAGTGATTTGCAAATTACGTTGTGATGGCGCTTTTATTCCTTTGAGCGTACCCGCCGCAGAAACACGATGAATTTTCCTTTGCTGTGCGAGGGGTGCCCAAAAAGATACTTCATTATTGTAACGAATATTTCTTTGGAAATTGATTCCCCATTGTTGATCTTCTCCTTTTCCATAACGTAAAGTAGAAAAAGGAATTTCAAATTCAGCCGTCCATCCAAAATCTCTTAATTTTGTGGTAACTTCCCAACTACCATTCCATTCTTTATTAAACGCACCTGCCCCTGAACCAAACTGACTCGAACCACCGCCTCCCTCTTTGATAACCTGACCGTCATATTCTTGTCCAGCTGGATTTGTTCCAAAAACAAAACCATTTTGGCGATCTAATAATCCATCAATAACGACTCTGAAGCTATCTGTATCATCCAAACCGGCATCACGCCTGCTATTTGATACAATAATATTTTCTGGATTCTCGTCATAGGCAATTAATCCTATGTACAGGGCATCAGCTGTGTATCCCATATATACTTCTGTCTTTTGAGACGCCGGCTCACCGAGATTGGGTTGAACTTGGGTGAATCCTGATGTTGGTATGACATTTTTCCAAACTGAATCATTCGCTACGTCTCCATCAATTTTAGGAGCACTCTTTAATTCAAATGCTTCAGTGACTGGTCTAGGAAGCTGTTCTGGAGAGGTATTATTCTGGGCATATAAAGATACACCAGTAAATAAATACATAAGTAAAACGAATATTATTGAGTAACCACTAATACGCATAACTTCTCCATTGTCATAATGATTTATTGGTAAAAATTAATTTCAAGATGTAGGCGAAAAATAATGGTCTAAGATTTTAAATGCCCAGACAAACTAATACCAGCTCTATATTAATTACTTAACAAAACTTAACCAAATTTTTTCAAGCTAGTATTAAGTCTTCAAGATATCATGATACGCGAAAAGCCCCGCAGCACCGCCTGTATGGATGAATACAATATTTTTTTGATTTTCAAAATAACCTTTTCCTATAAGATCAATCATACCTGCTAAGCCTTTTCCACTGTATACTGGATCAAATAACAATCCTTCTAAACGAGCAAGTTGAAGCAAAGCCTTATTCATTTCAGGTGTGGGAATCCCGTACCCATCTCCAACATAGTCACAATTTGCGACAACATCATCTCTTGAAACAAGGCTTGGTAATCCCATAAAATCACTCAAATCACTTGCGAGTTTGAATACCTTCTCCTCTTGAGCTTCTTTTGGGGCATTCACTCCAATACCAAGTACTGGAATGTTACTTTTTGTTATCTTGGAACCTACTACCAAACCGGCTTGTGTCCCAGCACTTCCAGTCGCCATGATAATTGAATCAAAAGTGATATCTTTAGATTTAGCTTGAGCGATTAACTCAATAACACAATCCACATAGCCAAGTGCACCAATTGGATTAGATCCTCCGCCAGGAATTATGTATGGACTAGAACCTTTCTCTCTTAATTGATCACTCAAGTCTTCCATTTCTTTTGTCATATCCGAGCCATTTGCAACTTCATGGATATTAGCCCCAAAAAGTTTATCAAGAAAAACATTACCTGATTCTTTGTAGGCGGTTGTTGCATCTGCTACCCTTTTCTCAAATACTAACTCACATTTCATACCAATTTTTGCTGCTGCTGCTGCTGTCTGCCGAGCATGATTGGACTGAACAGCACCTTGTGTAATGATCACATCAGCTTTTTTCTTGATTGCATCTGCCATCAAAAATTCTAATTTTCTTGTTTTATTTCCCCCCGTACCAAGGCCAGTACAATCATCTCTCTTGACGTATACATTTGGCCCACCCAAATGCTTTGTCAATCTTGGTAAAAACTCTAATGGAGTTGGAAGATGAGCTAAAGGCACTCTTGGGTAATCTGATAATGGCATAGAATTATTCCTTATTTATAATCACGAGCAATATTTATTTTATTTGCTTGTTCGATGGTTCTTATCGCGAGAATCTTAGTTGATGAAATTACAGGAACACTTAGATCTTCTTGTTTTAGAACTAATGGGATTTCAGTGCATCCAGCGATAATTATATCAGCTCCATTTTTGATAAGGCTTTCTGCAACTTTTTTCATCGATTGAGAGAGGCCGGTCAAATCTCCTTCATCTTTGATTGAGAATATAATCCTCATGCATTCTTCCTGATTTTCTTTGTCAGGTAAAATAAAATCCTTATCATTTTTTTTTAATCCAGCTTGATATATTTCTGAGTTAAGGCAGGCAGTCGTTGCCAGAATTCCAACTGTTTTCTTATCCGAAAAATAACTAGATATTTCACTTAGAGTCTCATCGACGATATGTAGAAAAGGGATTTCTATTGCATCAGAAATAAGATCATAAAATTTGTGTGCGGTATTGCATGGCATTACCAAGAAATTTGCTCCGATATTTTCAAGATTAACTGCACTCTTAGATAATGTAGATGCAATCTTTATTGATATTTCTGGCGTCATGATTTGTCGACTGGGAATATGTGGGTTTTGATCTACTACAAGACGGACGTGATCCTCTTCTTTTTCAATAGGGCAAAATTCAGTAACCATTGACATAAAATCAACAGTCGCAAGCGGACCCATTCCACCTAAGACCCCTGCGATGAGTTTATTTTTATTTTCTTCTTCAGTCATGACTTACCAAAATACCAAATTTATTAAGAATATTAGCATCAATATATGATTTTAAGTATTTGTTAATAAATGAAAAGAATCTTGAATAAAAAAACAATGCATATTAGTCTTGAATCCAAGTTTTATATGGAAATAATATTGTAACTACACACACAGGCACCAAATATGAAAAATATAATCGTAATATTCTCGTTATTCTTTATTCTGTCGGCACAAGCACAAGATAATAACAAAAAAGATACTAACACATCAAAATCTGCTCCGTTATCTGCTCCAGTTGGGCAACACGCCGCAATGATGATGGATAATAGTTATGATAAACCAATAGATTACATTCCAGAAGCACTTGGTGAATATGAATGGAAAATCACTACATCAGAAGCAGAGGCTCAACAATATTTCAAACAAGGCATGCAATTAAGATGGGCCTACAATGTCAATGAGGCGGCCAGATCAATGGCTGAGGCAAGAAGGATAGATCCAAATTGTGCAATGTGTTATTGGGGAGAAGCATTTGCTTTAGGATCATTTCTTAATGGTCATATGACAACCGAAAAAGGCATGAGAGGAAGAAAGGCAATCCTCAAAGCAGTTGAATTGGCAGATGGCAATACATCGGCTATGGAAAAAGAATTAATCATGGCAACTCTTGTAAGGTATCCAGAAAATTGGACTACTGAAATTGGTAATAGCAAAGAGAAACGTAAAGCTACTTACGAAGCATTTAGAGATAATATGGCAGAAGTTTACAGTAAATATTCTAAGAATCATGAAATAGCTACGATTTATGCCCAGTCACTATTCATGCTTGAGGAGAGACGTGGATATCGAGCTGAAACTCCAGCACTAGAACATCTGCATAGTGTACTGACTTCTGTTTTGAATGAGAACATTTCTCACCCTGGAGCATGTCATCTCTATATTCATGCAACTGAATCAACTAATGATCCAGGAAGAGCATCAGCTTGTGCTGACAAATTGAGTGATGCTGTCCCTGTTGCTAGTCATATTCAACATATGCCAGCCCATACATACAATAGAACCGGTATGTGGGGTAAAAATGTAACAACAAGCATCAAAGCTTCACAGTCAGATATCATGGCAAAATCCAATAAAGGATTCTCCTATGGGGCATCACATAATCTGCATATGCTTTTATTCGGTGCTGCTTATGATGGGCAAGGAGCTGTTGCTATTCAAGCTGGAAAAGATTACAGAAAATTAACTGATATGGCGCCTTATGAAACTCTGACGCAAATCAGATTTGGGCGATTTGAAGATGTTCTGAAAAATGATAATACACCTAAAGATGTATATTCTTTAGCTCTCTATAAATTCGCTAAAGGATATGCAAGTCTTAAGATGGGTGATTCTGGTATGGCTAAAGATGTGGAGAATTATTTATTTGAAGCAGCAGAGGGTGATTTGGGTTCAGAATTTTTTAGAGGAGATTACAAATCAACCTTAGTTAAAATTGTCGCTTACATTCTTCAGGGAGAGATTAAAATGGTTAGTGGTGACTTAGATGGAGCGATCGATTCATTTACTGCAGCTGTTGATGAGGAAGACACGCTAGGGTTTAGTGAGCCAGGTCCTTTACCATTTTCAGCATATCATTGGCTTGGTGCGGCACTTATTGAAGCGGGGGATTTCTCTAAAGCGGAATCACTTTATCGCAAAGAACTAGAGATACGCCCACATAATGGTTGGTCATTATTTGGATTAAAGCAAGCTCTTGCGGGACAAAATATTGATGACCCAGCAGTTAATGAAGATTTCAAGAATAGCTGGGCACGATCAAATCTATTTATAACATCCTCTAGATTTTAAAATAGCTTTTGATTATTTGGATCAAAAAAAACCGGTCTTAAGACCGGTTTTTTTATTATGGCCTCCAGCCAATATGTTCGTATCTGACTAGTTGTTGAGGGCCGACCTCAGCTCCGTATATATTTCCTTGATCATCAACTGCAACTCCTTCTGCGGCAGTTGTGCTTCCATTAAGATCCGGTTGACCTGGATCAGGAATAAAGTAAACGACCCAGGCATCCTTTGTACTTCCGATCCTGATTCCTCTTTTCCAACCCCAATTCCCAGACCAAGGCACGTGAGATTCAGAATCCGCTGAATAAAGAACATCATTCTTATCTATAAATAAACCACTCGGTCTACCGAATTGAGTCCACGTTGCTATCCAATTTCCATCTTGATCAAAAATTTGAATTCGGCTATTTCCTCGATCTCCAACATAGAGTTTGCCTTCGGAATCCATTGCTAATGCATGCGGATCCCTGAATTCACCTTTTTCTGCCCCTGTGACACCCCATGTTTTTATAAATTTTCCATTTTTGTCATATTTTACAATTCTGTTATTACCTGAACTTCCATGACCATCTGCTACAAATATGTCTCCATTTGGAGCAACCAGTACATCTGAAGGCATGTTAAATTCATATTCACCATCTCCAGCAACTCCTGGCTTTCCTAGAGTCATTAGTACCTCACCATCTGAATTAAATTTTAATATTTGATGTCCCAGTTTTCCTTTATTCCTCGGGGCATTGCTACATCCTGGGCAAGCTGCATCAGTAATCCAGATATTATTTTCTGCATCAACATAAATACCATGAGGCCAATCAATCATACCTGCACCGAAGCTTTTTATTACATTTCCTTCTCGATCAAATTGAAGCACTGGGTCACTATTTGAACCAACACAGCTATTTTGTCCGCATCGTTCTCCAACCCACATTGTGCCATCTCTGCCAGGGTAAACAGCACTTGTCGCCCCCCATTCTCGCTCTTCAGGCATCTTTGCCCATTCTGTGTTAGATCTCCATGGATGTTCTCCCGCAACTGATATAGATGAAAACCCAATTATCAGCATTGAGACTAATACAAATTTTTTGCCTACATTCAATAACATTATTTTCTCCTCTTAAATCATTAGAGATTTATATCACACAACATTCAAAATGTTTATGTTTTTAGTAAATCTTGAAGGACATTCACTGTAGCTTGCATTTCATCAAGAGTGCCCACCGATACACGAATATAATTTCTTATTGCATCATTATCATATGCCCTAACCCTGACATTTCTTTTCATTAATTTTTTCTGAAATTCTCTAGCATCCTCTTTAACATTAACCAAAATAAAATTAGAGTGACTCGGGGTATAATTCAACCCCAGACTGTCTAATTCTCCATAAAAATAGTCTTTTGCTTCATTCGTTAATCTTTTTACCTGCCTAACAAATGACTTATCTTTCAAAGCCGCCATCGCAGCATAGCAACTTACATTGGAAATACCCCAGCCATTTCCTGCAGCACGTAATTCGGACATTACGGATCTATCACCTACTGCATAACCAATTCTTAAACCTGCCAATCCATACATTTTAGAAAAAGTTCTTGTCACAATAACATTTTTATATTTTTGCGATAATGAGATCCCTGAAACATAGTTCTCTTCTCTAGCGTAATGGATATATGCTTCATCTATAATGATAGTCACACTCTCTGGGATACCATTAATAAAACTTTCAATTTCTTGATAAGATAAGATCGTGCCCGTCGGGTTATTTGGATTAGTTATAACCAAGAGTGTTGTTTTATCGGTTACAGCGTTCTTCATAGCCTCAAGATCATGAACAAATTCTTTAGTTGCAGGTATTCTTTTTATATTAATCTCTGCACCGTATCTATTTCGAAGAGAATACGCTGCTCTTGTTATAGCCCCATACCCTGGATCAATTTCAATAATCTCACCACTACCGCCCTTTAAGCCATATATCATCGTGATTTGATCGAGGATAAAGCTAGAACCACCTTCAGCATAAACAGGATAAAATCCCTGTCCAAATAGGGGATTGCCATCAGTATTAAGATCTTCATTTCTTTCTAAACCGAGATATTCCCCAATCGCATTTTCTAATTTTGTGTACGCACCAAAATCGTATCGATTTACATCCATTATGGAGTCATTGACTACTCTTACAGCTCGTGGTGATGGACCGTATGGATTTTCATTAAATCCGACATCTGCAAACCCAGGGTCTCTTCCCCAGCCATGGATATCACTGATTGTAGCTGACGAGTATGCTGATGAAATTGTCTCTGAAAGTGCTGAATTTCCTGTAATAGCTAATGAGCTAATTCCTGCACTAGCACCCAAAAAACCTCTTCGAGTTAATGCTACATTTTTATTATTTTTATCTCTAGAAAATGACATATTTTTTCCCTTATACGTTTCTTTTTAAAAAATTATTGCAAAGGAGCTTCTCTTGGTATGAGAAAAATTTCTTTTTGACGACCGTCGATATAGTATACATCCTCACCATCAAACATGGCGTCCTCTTCAAGTTTGATTCTTACAGGCTTGCTCCAGCTTGGTACGTATGTTTCAGCGTATAATTCAATTGAGTAAGCAGTATTTGGATAGATTGGATAATCACCGCCACCTGGAACTCCACCTTGTTGGTCCCACATCCCAATAGTGGATCCTGCGCCATGACCATGAAATCCGATTGGGTGAGTGTATATAGATGGCGTAATACCTTCATCCTTCGCTTTTGCTAGAGCACTTACCAAAACTTCATTACCTGTTCGACCTACGGAGATCTCATCAGTGACGATATCTTGTAGTCGGTTTCCATTATTCATCGCAATTCTTAGATCTTCGGGGATATTATCTTCGCCTGTTTTAAGCACATACGCATGTTGCTGTGTATCTGTATTAAGTCTTAAATAGGTTATTCCAAAATCAACATGCAATAAGTCCCCTGGAATAATTACATTATCATCATGCCTAGCCAATATTGATGCTTTTGCATCCATGTTTGGGCTTGACGCCCTCTGTAAAGATACCGATGGATGAAACCATGCAGTCAACTTCAATTCTCTGATCCGATCTCTATACCACCATGCTACATCATTCGTAGTGGTTATCCCTGGTTGAATTACCTTATCCGTTAAACCCGAAGCGAGAATTTCATGAGCAATTCTACAAATTTGTTGATAGATCATTATCTCTGTCTCTGACCGTGTCTCCAACCACCCAACTGCAAGATTCTCAGCCGATACTACTTTATCTTTGTATTTTTCTTTTAATGACCTGATAAATAAGTCGTATTCAGTTTGAGTAACACCATCCGCTAGAGCAAAAGTATCTGAATAATTAATTCCAATTTTATTGGGATCTCTTTCTTCAATAAGTTCAGCTAATCGCTTCCATTGATCTCCATGGAGCTCCTTATCCCATGCCTTGATAAAAGTATTTCCGACTGCATACCTCGCTACGGCTAAAGTTTCTAGTGGTTGATCATCGCCAGGATCATATATTAATAGTATTGTTCTTCTTCTTGCTGTTTGCCATGTCGATGGTAAAAATGTCTTCAATACGGGATCTTCGTTATATTCCCTTGATATTATTACCCACATGTCTATGCCAGTCCGCCTCATTATACCTGGTAAAACTGTTGCAATTCTTTCATCAATAATCTGATCAATTACCTCAGCCCTCTCCCTCATCGGAAGTATCAATGCTTCTGAGCTAACAGCTTCAAATGTAAAAATTGAAATTAGTAAAATTAAAAATCTCATGATTTAATTCTCCAAATGAAATTATATTAACATCATCAATGATTCTTATTTTGTATGCAAATATCTAATCTTGTAATGAGAGAGCGATTAACTCAGCTGGCTTCTTTCCATCCGAAATTGTCATTACAATATATTGCTTGCCATTAATTCGATAGGTGCTCGGAGGGCTTGTTTGTGTCGCTGGTAATTCAATTTCCGCAATAATTTGACCCGTTAATTTATCATGAGCTCTAAATATAGGATCACCGCCAAATCCCTCTCCAGCGAAAAGCAAGGATTGTGTTACTAAGATCCCAGATCTTGTAGCTTTTCCCGTCCGAGGTATCTCTATCCCATAAAGGGCCGGATTATTGACGATATCCTCTGGTGTGTCTCCATTTGCAATAGACCATCTATGTTGACCGGTAATCATATCAATGGCAGTTATCCTTCCCCATGGGGGTTTTGCTATTGGTATATTGAATACTTTTGGTGCAGGATCATTGCCAGAGATATATCTTATATCTGATGATTCAGGCTCATTAACCAATTGCATCAGTCCAACACGAGTTTGGGATGGGACAAACAATAATGCATTTTCAGGGTCAAAAGCACTTCCCTCCCAATTCGCCCCTCCAAGAAGATGAGGTAAACTCAAAGTGCCATTCGTTCCATCTTTTGCGCCTACGATAGAAGGTGGGGTATACATCGGTCCCATTCGATATTCTTTCAATAATTTTTTGACTGCTTCTCTTATTTCAGGTGTGTAGTCAATTAAGTCATCTTCTTTTACGCCTTGCCTTTCAAATGGTAAAGGAAGTTCTGGAATTGGTTGTGTCGGAGAAGTCCATTCACCAGGAACATCAGATTGAGGAACTGGCATTTCATTTATAGGCCAAACTGGATCACCCGTTGAACGATCAAAAACATAGACAAATCCCTGCTTAGTTACTTGAGCTACTATTTTCTTGCCATTTGGTAAATCAGCAATTATCGGTGCTGTTGGATTATCCCAATCCCATATATCATGATGTATTAATTGAAAATACCATTTCAATTTTCCAGTTTTTACGTCAAGCGCAATCAAGCAGTTTGCAAATAAATTATCTCCATGACGATCACCGCCATATTGATCACCAGTTGCTGACTCAACCGGCAGAAATACTAATCCCATATCAGGATCAGCTGACATTGGTGCCCAAACACCTGCATTTCCAGTATATAAAGCTGATCCGTTCAACCATGTATCATATCCAAATTCATTAGGTTCTGGGATGGTATGAAAAGTCCATAATAATTTTCCTGTTTTCGCATTAAATCCTCTCACATCTCCTTTAACATTAGCTTTAGATGGTGGCCTAAAACTGACATCATGCGCAGACCCAACAACAATAACGTCGTCAACAACCAATGCTGGTGCTGTTAATCCAACATCGAGATTTCTGTCTGGAGCTCTTCTCAAACCTTTGGTTAGATCTACTCTGCCATTATCTCCAAAATTGGGATTTGGAATACCTGTCTCAGCATTTAGACTGACTAGAAAATAACCTGGTGTTACAACAATTACATACCCATTCCCATTGTTATCTCGATAATATGAAAAACCTTTTCCTGAGTCTTTTCTCGCTGCTTGATCAAATCTTTTTCCTTCTTTCGCTCTCCACACCCAGAGTGTTTGGCCTGTTTCAGCGTCAATCGCAACGACATTTCGAGTGGAGCCTGCGCCAATAAAAATCTTTCCATCCCTCATAATTGGCATCGACACATTCCTAATTTCTGGTGATGGACCAAAATTATCTGTCTTCCACCTCCATGCTATTCTAAGCATATGTGCATTAGATGCGTCAATTTCACCTAGAGCTGCGTATCTCTGGGCGTTTAATTCCCCCCCAAAATTTTTCCATTCGATATCTGCAACCAATTTCTTTTGATCTCTTAACACAATCTTTGTGGATGGCATTGACTGAATCGTTAAGGATGATTTTTTAAAATCCATACCTCCTAAATCGAGCATATATTTTACAAGATGAAAATAATCTTGATCTGAGAGTGATCCAGGTTCCCCAGCAGGCATAGTTTTTTTGTTATATAAAAAAAACTCATCCACTGTCTTATTTATCCAATTTTTCTGGATAAAATCCTTAATGTTTTGATTGGAGTGGCACAGTCTACATTCAGCACCAAAGATCTCTTTTCCCTGAGCCATGACCTCAGAAGAAAATAAAGTACATAAAATAATTAAGCATTGAGGAATATTTTTATACATTAAATTAACTAGATTCTTTTACTGTTATAATCACCATAACAAAAATTAATAATTTTTTAATCCTAGCTATAAAAATTCTAGAAAATCGCCAAGAAAATAATATGAAATTTTTTATTAAGATTACCGGTTTAATCACATTATTTTTCTCGACCATTGCTTTCGGTCAGGAGGAATGGATAGTGCGTTCAGAAAATACTGATAATAATGTGCGTGCGGAGATAACAACAAAATCGAAAACATCGATAAGAAATTACAGCACTAAAGAAACAGTATTCCCAGAACTAAAACTTTTTTGTGAAGTAGATAATCCTGAAATTTCTATGCAAATAAACTGGAAAAGATTTATATCTTCATTTAGAAATACTGAGATTGGCATCAAAACTGATAAAAATCAGATAAATTGGACGAAGTTTAATATAGACAAGAGTGGAGAAATTACTTATTTAAAATCAAGCAGAAAATTAAATAATCTTATTGATAATCTTAATAATAAAAAACGTTTAACTCTTGAGGCAGAACCTTACTCTGAACCATCCATTACTGTTGATTTTGATATTACCGAATTAAAAAAATACCTAAATGAACTAAGTATTCTTTGCATCAACTAGAATATTACTCCTTTATACCCAGTCTCTCATGCATTATTGAGCTTGTAGTGGTGTATTGCAAATGAACCTTCTTGTTGGGCACTATACGTTGTTTAATTGCAAAAGCGGCTAAAGCTGCCTCATGAAATCCAGATAAAATTAATTTCTTTTTACCAGGGTAAAAATTTATATCTCCAATAGCATATATACCTTCAATAGACGTTTGAAATTTTTCAGTATCGACATTAATGGTTTTCCTATTGATATCTAAACCCCAATTTGCAATTGGTCCAAGTTTTGGAGCTAATCCATAAAAAACCAATAAATGATCTATTTTAATTTCTTCCTGAGAATTATTTTGCTCAACGGTTATCTGCTCGAGCATTCCGTCTTTACCATTTATAGCAGCAACTTTTCCGCTTTCAATAATGCTAATTTTTCCACTATCTCTTAATTCTTTTGCTTTTGATACAGATGAAGAAACTGCTCGATAATCATCTCGCCTGTGTATTAAAGTCAATTCCCCTGCTTTTGAAGCAAGATCAATAGTCCAATCCAGAGCTGAATCTCCTCCACCGAGAATTGCCACTTTTTTTCCGTTAAAAATACTAGAATCTTTTACCCTATAATGCAGTGACATATCTTCATAATCATTTGCATTACCGAATCTAAGTTTTCGGGGTTGAAATGAACCTACTCCACCCGCAATAACGACTGCTTTGGATATAAACTCTTTTCCAGAATTAGTTTTAAGATAAAAAGTATCATCATCGTTTTTCTGAAGCACTGAAACTTCTTCCCCCAGAGTCATTCCATAGTCAAAGGGTTCAATTTGTTTTAGTAGATTTTGCGTCAACTCTTCGCCAGTACATACTGGAATTGCTGGGATATCATAAATTGGTTTATCGGGATATAACTCCGAACACTGGCCACCGGGATTCCTGATTGAATCTATTACTTCTGACTTTAAACCTAACAGACCAAGCTCAAAGACTTGAAATAGACCACAAGGTCCTGCGCCTATAATTACAACATCTGTATTAGTCACTTAAAAAAACTCCATTTTTACTTGATATTCAATTGTCCTTATTATTTCTATTAGCTGCAAATTTAATTAACATCAGAATAAAGAAAAGATTTAAACTTAAGTAATTATGAAAAACGTCAGTCACACCTGCCCAAATTATACTCAATACAATAACAATTGTGGATGGAATAATCTTCTTCCAAGTTACAAATCAAAAGAAGCACTGACAGATAATATAGAATCAGATGTTTTAATTATTGGTGCTGGCTTCACTGGTATTGCAGCAGCAAAAAGATGGGAACAAATTTCAAAAAACGATCGAATTGTAATCATTGATGCCAGCACTGCTGGTGAGAGCAACTCTGGCAGAAACTCCGGATTTCTTCTAGAGATATCTTTGGCAAATGATGCAGATCCTGATGATATTCTAAGGATGAAGGAATGCAATTCTTTAATATCGGAAACTATGAGAACTATTCAAGATGAAATTAAAAACTCTCCAATTAACAGTCAATTAAATCGAACCGGCGTCTACAGAGCAGCAGTCAGTGAAATCGGAATAAAATCTTTAAATAATTATTCAAAATTTTTAAAAAGCTCAGGACTTGATTATGAGCATCTGGATAGAAATCAACTCGAAGAAAAACTCGGAACTCGTCTCTACAAAGAAGGGTTATACAACCCTCACTGCTATCTTGCTCAACCTGCAGCCCTTATTAGATCTCTAGTTGGAGCTTTATCCAAAAAAATAGAATTGTACGAAAATACTCCCGCCATTTCCCTCCAAAGAAAGGGGTCCAAATGGTTAGTAAAGACACCAAAATCGATAATTAAGACAAATAAAATCATAATAGCGAATAATGCCTTCTGTAGTAAATTAGGTTTTGCTGAAAGTTATATTTCAACTATCTATACATATGCTGCACTTACAAAAGTATTAGACAGAGACATTATAGATTCTCTCGGCTCCAATAATAACTGGGGTATTCTGCCAGCTCATAGGTTAGGAAGCACTTTAAGAAGAACAATTGATGGTAGGTTGATGATCAGATCATTCTATGATTACGGCAAAGAAAGAGATAACAGGGAAATATCTAAAATGTTAGCTCAGAAACTAATAAGACGATTTCCCAAATTAAATAAAATCGATTTTGATAGTGTTTGGGGTGGAACTACAGGATTTACCTATAACGGAGGACCAATTTGGGGAGAATTTAGCAAAAATTTGTTCATCTCAGCTGGTTGCAACGGTGGTGGTATCGTTAAGGGAACCCTATTTGGAAAATTACTCGCTGATTTAGCCAATAACAAGAAGACACCAGATATAAATAAATTATTTGGTAAAGCTAGCTGGATGCCACCTGAACCAATAAGAAAAATTGGCTTTAAAATGATATCAATGATAGAAAGAAATAAAGCGAAAGCAGAAATTTAGTAAGAATTTTTCAATTAAAGGCCCTGAATATTATGGATCCTATCGAAAATCTAGGAATACTATCACTCATACCAGCATCAGTAGCTATATTGCTTGCTTTCATTACCAGAAATACTATTTTTTCTCTTGCGGTGGCTTGTTTCGTTGGTGTGATTGTATCAGGACAAGGTTTAATAGGTTTTCCAAATCTACTAAAAAATGCACTCGGAAATACTAACTTTTCTTGGATCTTATTATTGGAATTTTTTATAGGAATTTCAATTGCTTTTTTCCAAAGAACCGGTGCGATTCATAACTTTTCTAAATTTATCGCATCCAAAGAGATGACCCGGATTAGAGTTCAATTAATTGCGTGGTTTATGGGTATGTTTGTTTATTTCAGTGATTACTTTAGCCCTTTATTTGTTGGGTCTACGATGAGAGATCTTTCTGATCGTTTTAAAATTTCAAGAGAAAAGTTAGCTTACATTTGTGACTCCACCTCTGCACCAGTGAGTATACTTGTTCCAATAACAGGTTGGGCTGTCTTGGTTGCAACACTGATGATTGGAATGGGGCCCATTGATGATGCTGGTGATGCTATGATGGTTTTCATATCAGCGATTCCTTTTAATGTATATTCTATCTTGGCTGTAATCATGGTGGGACTGATTGCAACAAAAATTATTCCTGACTACGGACCGATGAAAAAAGCAGAGTATAGAGCTATCAATGAAAATAAGCTTATGGCTGACGGCGCAAACCCTCTGATGGGAGTTGAGCTTACAAATATCAAACCATATGAAAACATAAAAACCAGTTTATTTTGGAATTTTTTCTTTCCTGTAATAATCGTTATCTCTTTTGCTGTGGGTTCATTTATAGTAACTTCTTCTGCAAAACCAATGGAGGCATTTTTATTATCCTCCTGTGTTGCTGGAATTATAATGAGGATTCAAGGTGTACCTCTAAATGAAATCATCAATACAGCAATGCTTGGCATCAAAGGAATTATGCCTGCAATAGTGATTCTAGCTCTGGCATATTCATTAAACGATCTCTCTCAATCGATGAATACAGCAGGATTTATAGTATCTAATACAGAATCTTGGTTAACTCCTAAAGTATTGCCAGTACTTGCGTTTTTAATTACTGGGATTGTGGCTTTTTCTACAGGAACCTCATGGGGCACTTATGCCATAATGATACCAATAGCCGTTCCGCTAGCATTTAATTTTTCTGGTAATGAACTTGATACAATCGTCTATGCCACTGTTGCCGCAATCGCTGGAGGCGGTGTCTTTGGTGATCACTGCTCACCTTTATCAGATACATCCATTCTTGCATCCACAGGAGCTGCTTCCGATCATATCGATCATATAAAGACACAAATGCCCTATGCACTAACTATTGGGTTTATTAGTGTTTTAATTTATCTAATTATTGGGTGGTCAATATAGACCTCAGGATACTTTTCTTAATTAAACAGATCTTTATTTTCTTCTGAGCTATGCTCAGTTAATAATGAGACAACAATTAAAGCAGGAAGACCTATCAACCATCCCAAGTATGAAGCAGCAAAACCCAGTGGCTCGCCAAGTATCGAGTAAATCACAGCAGATGAACCACCAAGCAACATACTCCAGAATGCACCCTTCGCAGTTGTTCTTGACCAAAACAATAGCCCTAACATCGGAAAGAAAATTCCTGCCGAACCAAAGGTGTATGCATATAAAATTAAATCCAGAACATTCGGAATAAGATATGCAGTTGCAATTGCGAGTATCCCAAGAATTATTGTTGTCAATCTTGCGATTCTGACTAAATGCTCTTCTGATGACTCTGGCTTTATGTACCTTTTATAAATATCGTTTGTAAATATTGCCACAGGACCCATCAAACATGAATCAGCTGAAGACATAACTGCGGCGATATAAGCAGCTATTACCAAACCAGCAATACCGGTTGGCAGTAATTCCATTATAATCATCGGTGTTGCGAGTTCTGGATCCGATAAATCAGGAATTAAAAATCTAGCGATAAGTCCAATCATAGTGCTTCCGACAGCAAAAAGAGGCCATTCAATTGGTATCCCCGTGAGAAAAAAACCTCTTTGAGCAGTCTTAACATCTCTCGCTGCGATAATTCTCTGCATAGCTGCTATTGAAATAAACCAGACCGGAAAGACAGCGAAAAACCAACCCAGCATTTGGCGCCATCCCACAGCACCCCAATCTAATAAATGTTTTGTAGATTCTGAGGAATTAAATTTTTCAACCATCACATTCCAGCCACCAATCTCTATCAAACCAATTGGAACAGCAATAAATACTATTCCCACCATTAGGACTATCATTTGAAATACATCAGTGTATATAACAGCTTTGAGCCCACCCATAGTCGTATAAGCAAGTATAATGGTCCCTGAAAGCAATACAGCAAAAGTCAGATTCATGTTTAATGTTACTTGAAGTAATTTTCCTCCTGCAATTATCTGTCCTCCAACAAATGTGAACCAGGCAAGTCCGATTACAACTGCTGCTAGAGTACCTGTTCTTCTATCAAACCTAGCTGCGAATAAATCACCTGTTGTCAATCCTTTCACTTTGTCTGACCAACGCTTAACTTTTGGTACCATAAGAAAAGAAACCATGACTATACTTAGGCCTGACACAGCAATCATCCAGGAGCCGGATAGACCTAATGTAAAACCTAGTCCTCCCATTGCGATACTGAATCCTCCTCCAATATCTGTCGCAGCTGCGCTACTCGTGGTTTGTAAAAGATTCATATTTCGATCAGCAGCAAGAAAAGAATCGTATTGATTTCTTTTTTCTCTAGATCTGACTACGGCAACACCAATCCAAATTAGCACTAAAAAATATGCAAACATTGCTAAATAATCTAAAAGTTGAAGTGAGTTCACAGAAATAATCCCTATTTGTGTTGTGTCATTATGAGTCTAATCTAGTCGAATCAACATTTTTTGGTGCGTTTGGAAAGAACATTATTGGGCAAGGAGATAACGTTAACCAAATTTCTTTTTCACTTGGGAAGGCTACGCCAGGGAAATCTGAATCAAGATCCAACAAATCTAAAATTAGCTGAAAATGAAGATGAGGAGGCCAATTTCCATTTTCCGGGGGAGCGCCAACCTCGGCAATCAACTGCCCAGCTCTTATTTCATCGCCCATATTTATGTTTTTCATACTCTGAGAATCAAGATGACCATATAAAGTATAAAAGAGATTATCCTCATTATCCCTATGCCTCATAATAATCAGAGGACCGTAGTCGAGTTCTGTTCTATTGTTCCCTTTGATATGAACCACGCCATCTAATGGTGAAAAAATCTTAGTCCTATGCTCACAAAAAACATCAATACCCATATGAATTGAGCGTTTTTCTTCGTTATTTTCATTCGAATCGAATAGATCATTTGAATATATTCCTCTATTCTCTGCCCATCTCCCAAATGCAAAATCTGTCTTATTTTCTTGTAATTTTCTTTCAATCAAATCACTAAATTCATCAACGGAAAGACCGCTGACAGGAACACCAAATAAATCTGCACCTTGACTTAAATCAAGTGTGATTGCATTTTCATCTATATTGATAATTTCAGCCATATCAAATGAATGAGAAGTTAAATAACTGAGAACAGATAACTTTTTATTGTTTATTTCCTCTATAGACTTTAACTTTCCTATCAAGGAGACTGAAGCTGAATTTTTTGTTTCACACATAATTTTTTAGGTTTAATTTGGTTTAAGAACCTTTCCCCAAAGTTGGTCCGAATGCTTTTGATTATCCCAAGCTTTTCTTCCATTAACCATAACAATATCAAATCCTTCAGCCAATAAGAAAGGCTCAGTGTAACTCGCTCGAGCCCGAACTTTATTTGGATTAAAAATGATTATATCTGCCTTCATACCTTCTCTTAGAATTCCTCGATCATCAATTCCAAGTACTTTTGCTGCAAATGAAGTCATCTTCCTAATAGCCTCTTCAAGTGAAAGCATACCCTCATTAACGACATATTTTTCAATAATTTTGGCAAATGTTCCATGTCCACGCGGATGATAACCGCTTATACTTCCATCTGAACAAATACCAATATTAGGATCAAGTAATAGCCTATCCTGCAACTCTTCATTCATAACGAAATAGGCTCCTGATGCTCCATTAGGACCTATTTCATCAATCAATATATCTTCAAAATTCATCTCTTTTTCGTGCGAGAGGTCAGCTAATGTTTTTCCGGTATAAGGTGCAGTTCCAAATAAAGTTGATTCCGGACCATTTCTCTGGTTAATCCGATTTACTAAATAAGATTCCAATTCTTCCCTTTTTGATAATTTAACTTTATTGAACTCTTCTTGTGTTTTTGACCAAATAGGAAAAACGATACCAATCCCTGTATAACTTGCATTATATGGATAGATTTCTGCTGTTACATCTATCCCTGAATCTCTGGCACTATTAAGAATATTTAGTATTTCTTCGGCTCGATCAATACCTTTTCCGTAAACTGATTTCAAATGTGATATGTGAACTCTTGCGTATTCTCCTTGTTCAAGAAGCTCAGCTATTGAATCTTCTATGTGGTCATCATCCTCATTACGCATATGACTCATAATTAATCGATTATTTTCTCCAACAACTTTTGCTAAGCTTCTGAGTTCATGAGATTCTGCATTCAAGCCGGGGCTGTATTCTAAACCTGTACTCAAACCGAAAGTATATTTGAGTGATTCATCAAGAATAGACAACATTTTTTCTAATTCTTCTTTTGTGGGATTCTTTTTCACTCCAATACCAGAAAGATTTCTCAAAGATCCATGGCCTATTAGCATAGCGAGATTTGGACCAATACCTTGTTTATCAATTTCCTCCATCCACAAGGACAAAGGATTTATTTCTGGGCTTGAACCATCCATACCTAAAGTCATTGTTGTTACGCCCATTGCTAGAAAGTTCTGCATATGTGGATATTTCAGTGGATCACCATGAGAGTGCAAGTCAATAAAACCGGGTGAGACGATTTTACCCTTAGCATCAATATTATTTTTGATTCTAACTTTAGAGTCATCGTAGGAGAAATCTTCTTCGCCGATATATACGATTTGATCGCCCACCACCACAATATCGGCCAGATAAGACGGCCTTCCAGTTCCATCAACTATAGTTCCATTTTTTATTAAATAGTCAATTTCCGAAAATTGAGGCAGAAAAGGTATTCTCTCTTTTGAACAAGAACCAAGGGTAAACAATATAATTGTTTGGATAATTAATATTGATCTCATCTAAATTCCAATTATATTGAGAGTGCCTCCTGAGCTGCACGAATTCCATGAGTTATGGCTGAATTAGTGTCTGCTGAAGCTCCAGCATCAGAATTTGCAATCGAAATTCTTCCATACTGTTGTCTGCCTATAACCCATGGTTTACTCTCCTCATTTTCCCAATCTGGTTCCCAAATTAGGTCATTTGAGTAAGAATAACCATGTGGCCATCGATTTACAGTAATAGCAGAAATATCTCTGTCGGAGTCAAATCCACCGCCCCCAAGAGCACTATCAAGTTGATCTTTTACATGACCTTCATACACAGAGAACGGCGTCGAAAGTAACCTTCTTCTGCCCTCTCTCCATTGATCAGGACCTTTAATATCTTTTGAATGATGAGAATGGCACATATGTAATACCATAGAGCCATCCGGTGACTTATTAAACTTATAATCGCCAATTGAAACAGGGTAAGCAAGTTCCACTTGCTTATAAAAAGCATCCGTATAGTAGACAAAATCTAACCCTAGGTCAGCAAATACCTTCCAACTTGGTATCATTACTTTTGTGTAGGTTAATGGGATTTTAACGTTGTATTTGAGGCCATCAACTTGTTTTTTTGGTAACTCGGAACAAAGATATGGTATCGCACTGTTATAACAGGCGAGGATACATTTATCAGCTCGTATTGTATGAACATCATGTTTCCTGACGTAGGTGATATCCACTGCAGACGAATTATTAGTATGAGAAACGTCAACCACAGTTGAATTTAATCTAATTTTTGTCGTGGAATCACCATCCAATAAACTGTAATTCACTTTTGCAAGCACAACATCTTCCATTGAGGAACCAGGAACGGATCCGGGTATTAACGCTCTTACCAACAGTCTTGCCACTGATGCGTTTCCATCTGGAAAGTGAAATATATATGGTTCATCTCCCCTATAACCACTTCTCTTTAGAGTATAATCTAATCCTGGCATGCCACCGTCATAGTTTTGTATCAATGTGCAGGGAACCTCATCTATACCCACACACCAGAAGCTCATTCCCCAGCGTCTAAAAATCTCGAGAATTTGTTGATCAACCTTGACGTAATCTTTGAGAAAATCGTAGTAGCTTAAATTTTTTAAAAGTTCATATTTCTCCTCATCAGAGAGAATAGGTAGATAATCTTTTTTTTCGGTCCATATTCTTACTAAATCATCCTTTGCTTTTTGTGTCATTGGTGTTTTTTCAGCAAATTCTTTCCACGGCACCTTATTATAACCAGTAACTAATCTCTCTTCGGAGAAGGAATTACTATCAAAAAGGATACCTTTTCCAAGGCCTAATGATGAATAAAGAGATTGATCATATGCTTCATAAAATTTTTCTACATCAATACCTATTTCTTTAATTAAGCTTTTTGCTTCCTGACTGTAAGATGAAGGTGTATCAATCGCTTCAGTTCCTCCGTAACCAATTCTGGTTTCCCCGTTTACCTCGAACTCATTACGTTTAGCATGCCCACCAAAATCATCATGGTTATCTATTAAGAGTATTTTGGCTTCAGGATGAGTCTTTTTGTAATGATACGCAGATGATAGTCCGCTAATACCCGCACCTACAATAACAAGATCATATTTTTCCTCATACTTAGATTTTTTCCATTGTTTTCCTAAAACTTTTGAATGCATAACCTCCCATGAACCATCATGACTCCCTCTAAGGCCAGTTAAAGCCGGAGGGTAATAATCATTTGGAAGGGAGAAAGATGAGGTGCCGAATAAATTCTGGGATGGCATAAAAAATGATCCGCCAATGGCAACTTGGGTACCGTTGAGAAAATCTCTTCTTGTAATATTATCTTTCATTAACCGCCCCTCAATAATCGGTTATTAGACAATAACAGGCTTTATACATAATCTATCCATGAATATATTTCCATGGATTTGTTTCGGAGTCTTTTTCTATCAGAACCTCGATAATTGCAGGATGATCTTTTTCGATTGCCTTTGCAAGTATGGGTTTAAATTCTGATGGAGATTTAACTTGATATCCATCGACACCGAAAGATTCGGCTGTTTTCATAAAATCAGGATTGGTTAAATCTGCTCCAATTATATTTGATTGAAAACGATCTTTTTGATCTCTTCTGACATTTCCAAATGAATTATTATTAAATAAAACAGTTATTACTCCAAGTTTGTGTTGGACAGCTGTTGATAACTCTGGCATCGCAAACATAAATCCACCATCTCCGATTATTGATACAACCGATTTATCTGGCATGGCTGCTTTAACTCCCAAAGCGGTAGGAAAACCAAAACCCAAAGTTCCTTGGTATCCAGATGAAACATAGGTTCTTGGCTCATACACTGGAAATCCATAATAGGATGTAAATCCAGCTTGACATAGTTCTTCAACAAAAAAGCCATCTCTCGGTAAAACATCACGAATAACATCGAGGTATGATACCTGTGGTTGAATCTTTTCTATCGCTGTTCTCATTTTTGCCTTCGCTGCTGAAATTCTATCTAGATCTCCTTTTTTGAAACCCTTCTTTTCTATCATCTTGATCAATTCAGAGACCCCATCTACCGAATCAGCAATAATTCCCACATCCGGCTTTAAGCGAGTCATTTCTTCAGGGTCTATATCAATTCTAATCAGTTTTGGTGCATTCGGTCTGACTGATCCCATCCATCCTGGTGGCGATCTATCATAATATTTCATCATTGAAAGCCAGCGCATATATTGCATTTCTAGTCTTGAACCGATACCAATTAATAGATCTGTGCTATTCCATAATTTTCTTGCAGCAGCTGATGATACGCCTACATCACTATCTTCGCTTACCACTCCTCGTCCACTTCTTAAAGATGTAGATGCCGCTCCCAATAATGATGATAATTCTCTTACTTCTTCGCTAGCATGTTGAGCACCGGCTCCGCTCATAATCATGATATTCTTTGATTTTGAAATCAGTTCTGCTGCCTCTTTAATTGAATCTTTATCTATATCAGGTTTATCGATAACTTGATTCCCAGGCAACATCTCAACATCCCATTGTTGAGCCATAGTATCCCAGCACATCTCAACAGACACTGGCCCAGGTCGACCACTTTGCATTTTGCGAAAAGCATCATTTATAAATGATGATGTCTGACTTGGATCAGATATATGTCCTGCGTATTTAATGATGGTCTCTAGGGTGCCGGTTTGGCTGGATAACTCATGAAGATGCCCTCTGCCTTTACCTAAAAACTCAGCTGGGACCTGACCTGTCATGCATAAAAGAGGCACATTTCCTCCAGCTGCAGTGCATAAAGCGGCAGTTGTATTCAAAACACCTGGTCCTGGAACTACTGAAAATGCTCCGGGTTTTCCTGTAGCTTTTGAGTATCCATAAGCCATGTAAGCAGCGCCTTGCTCGTGACGTGAAATTATTGTCTTAATTTCAGGTAAATTATATAACGCATCAAATATTGGATATGTCTGCGCCCCTGGAAGCCCAAAAACGGTATCAATTCCATTGGCTTTGGCAGACAAAACCATTGCTTCACCACCTGTCATTTTTTTAGTTTTACTCACATCACTATCCTTGTATAAACAAAACCTATTGCAAACACTGTCATAATCACGATACAACTCCAATTCCAGATAACCAAAGAAGTTTTGGGTCTATATTTTTGTGGAATTTTAGGAGAGGTTATTGCCTTGTAATTATAGTAGCCAATGGTTGGCGCTGCAATTAATCCGACACTCGTAGCAAAATAGAGAAAAGCTTTAAAACTGCTTAGCAAGAATAATAATATTACAATTATTCCAATTACTTGTATCGCAGAGAATAATTTATAACGATCGGGTAAATCTTTTGCTCTGCCTGTCATTATTCCAGATAATCTATCCGTAAGACGAGGCATTACGTCCATAAGAGCGATTAGAGTTGACCACATTACAGCTAAACCCGCGCTCGCAATAATTGGATATGACCAATCCCCTATGGTTTCGGTAAAGACGCTGAATAATTCGGATGCGAATTCTGGAGGGGTGACTGGAACCGATCTTCCGGTTTCAAAAAGAACAGCAGTTCCTAGGATAACAAAACAAATAGCTAAAAATAATGTAAGAAAATATCCAATTTTAAAATCTCTCACTGCTGTTTCAGCATTAAATTCATCCGCATTTAATTTTCTTTTTTCACATACCCATTTTGAAAATAAAACTGCTCCATTTGTTGGCATCGGCATCCATCCAGCCACTGCTATAACAAAAAGAGACAACTCCATATTCATATCAATATCTGCAAAAACAGATCTTCCATCAGACCCTAAGCTTGGGAATGCAAATACTAATGCAACCAGAGTTAGCAAAGAAAAGATTGCCACTAGAAAACGAACAATATTTTCAGCTTTTGAATACTGACCATTCATCAGGATGACTGCAGAAATCAAAGTGATCATAATCGCAACATGAGGAGCTGAATAACTAACATCAAAAATATTAATAAATAATCCTGCAGTGACAAGAGCGACAGCACTTGTTGCAATAAATGTATCCACCACAAAACCAGCCATCAACCAAACTAATGCCAATTTACTTATTTCCCCATAAGCTCTAACTAAGCTCTCCCCTGTAGCATTTGCATAATCAACCGCAAATCTAAATGCAGGATACTTTATTAAAGTCACCGCAATGATCAGCCATAAAAGAGAAAGTCCATAATCTGCTCCAGCTTGAGTTGAATAAACTAAATGTGAAACGCCAACACCAACAGCTGCAAGCATCATCCCCGGGCCAATCCGAGATAATATTTTATTCACTACTTTATGCCTTAGCTACATTAACAATTTGAATATTGGTGTATTCATGAAGACCTTCTTCAGCAAATTCGACCCCAATGCCTGAACACTTAACTCCGCCAAACGGAACATTAGGTGCTATCCCACCATGCCCATTAACCCATGCAGTCCCACATTCAAGTCGACTTGCCACTTCAGCAGCTCTTTCAAGATCAGAAGACCAAACTGATCCTCCAAGGCCTGTTTCCAGTGAATTAGCGCTCTTAATTGCATCTTCTAATTCTGAATATTTGATAATAGGTAATAAAGGTCCGAATTGTTCCTCATCAACTATTCTCATACCATCTTTGACATCAGCAACTAATGTATATGGCATAAAGTATCCGGGTTCATCAGGAATCTCACCGCCACAAAGTACTTTACCGCCCTGTTTTTTTGCATCTTCAAAGAGGTCGACAACCTTGTCGTATTGCATTTTATTTTGAATGGGTCCTTGTAAATTATTTTCATCAAGACCATCACCCATTGGGATCCCTGAAGCTGCTTCAGCTAATTTCTCACATAACTCATCATGCACTGATTCATGAACATAAAGCCTTTTAAGCGCAGCGCATGTCTGCCCATTATTCAAAAAGGCGCCCTGGATTATTTCTGCTGCCGCAACGTCTGGGTCCACATCATCCAGAACAATACCGGCATCGTTTCCACCCAATTCAAGAGTCAATCTCTTAAGAGTAGCAGAAGAACTACTCATAACTTTTTTTCCTGTTGGTATTGATCCAGTAAAAATAATTTTTTGTATATTTTCATGTTCTGTCATCCATTGACCCAGCTCATCTTCACCGGCAACGCAGTTAAGCACACCGGGAGGAAGAACGGCACTAATAATTTCGGCTAATCTCAATGAACTCAGAGGTGTATATGGAGATGGTTTCATTACCACAGTATTACCAGCTCTAATTGCTGGCACCACATGCCACACTGCAATCATTAGCGGCCAATTCCATGGAAGGATTGAACCAACTACACCAATCGGTTTTCTTGTTTGAACAATTTTTGAATTTTCATCATCAACAATTACTTTTTCAGGAAGTTTTAGTGTACTCGTATAACCAGCCCATCCTGCCGCTCCACCCAACTCAAAACGAGAACCTGCCCCTTCAAGAGGTTTTCCTTGTTCTTGAGTAAGCAGCTTCGCTAATTCCTCTGAATGTGATGCTATTGCTGAAGATATTTTTCCGCATACTCCTGCCCTTTCCTCATCAGAAACTCTTGACCAACTTTCATATGCCTTTGCTGCCGCTTCAACAGCCTGATCTAAATGAGCTTTTGATGCAATTGGGCATTCAGACAAGACTTCTTCGTTTGCTGGATTAATAACTGAAAATGTATTATCGGAATATACTTTTTGACCATTTATTATCATTCCGTAATCAGACATTACAATACCTCCTAATTTTTCATGTTTAATATCGTCTAACTAAAATTGTCGATTAAAAAATACAGCACTGATTATTCAATCGTTAAACTTTGATAGCCGATAACAATATTTATGTTGTATAAAATAGAGTATAATCAAAAAGTTCGACTTTAAGGTAATTAATTGATGTTACACCCAAGAACAAAGCATTTTAAAAGATTCGTACTGTCTATTATTGTTCCTATTATCCTCTCTCTAAATGCTTTTGCAGATGATCGTCCCAATATTATATTAATTGTTGCAGACGATTTAGGTTACTCAGATCTTGGTGTATTTGGCAGTGAAATAAAAACACCGAATCTAGATAAAATTGCAAATAAGGGAATTCAGCTAACAAACTATTATACCGCTCCAACATGCGGTCCAACTCGAGCAATGTTAATGACAGGGATTGATAACCATCTGGCTGGTTTAGGAACAAATTCTGCTGCACTAAGAAGATTGCCCGAATTAAGGGGCCGTCCTGGATATGAAGGATACCTCAATGATTCAGTAATTCCTTTCCCAAAAATTCTTAACGAATCTGGTTACAGCACCTATATGACAGGTAAATGGCATTTGGGAAAAATAAAAGGAAAATTACCAACAGATCAAGGTTTTGATAGATATTTTGGCATTGTTGACGGTGGAGGAAGTCATTTTTCTGATGCAACTGGAACCTTTTCTGGTACTCCTATTGCTGAATATTTTGAAGATGGGAAACAATTATCTGAGCTCCCCGATGATTTTTACTCATCAAAAGATTATACAAATAAAATGATTGGCTACATCGATGAAAATCAAGACAATGGTAAGCCATTTTTTGCCTATCTTGCTTATACCGCTCCTCACTGGCCATTGCATGCTCCAGATGAGTGGATAGAGAAATACAAAGGTGTTTATGATATTGGTTGGAATGAGATCCGAAAATCTAGGTTTGAGCGCCAAAAAGATTTAGGCATTTTGCCTGAAAATTCAGAATTACCTCCAATGAATAGAGTGGTTAAAAACTGGGAAGATATTTCTATTCATCAGAAAAAAATAGAGCTAAAACGTATTGAGTTGCATGCCGCTATGATCGAACTGATGGATTTCTATATTGGTCAAATGATCGAATACGTAGAAAAGAATTTTGATAGAGAGACAATTATAATATTTGTTTCAGATAATGGTGCAGAGGGCAATGCAATTGATCAAATGGGACAAAATGAATTCTGGATTCCTGCCACATTTGACAACAGAATTGAAAACATGGGAAAACAGAATTCTTATGTATGGTTAGGAGCAGGATGGGCGCAAGCTTCCGTTTCACCCTATAAAATATATAAATCTTATACAACTCAGGGTGGCATAAAATCGCCCGCATTATTTTACAGTTCAAAAAAGCGATTCTCGCCAAGTAAAAAGAATTCTGTAATGACAGTTATGGATATCGCTCCAACAATTTTAGATCTAGCAGATGCAAAGTATCCTCGAGAAAGAAAAGGAGCTATTTCTTTAACTGGGCGATCTGCATTAGATTTTTTAACAAATAAAACTAATAATATCCATGGAAATCAACCCATCGGTTGGGAGTTATATGGTAATCGAGCGCTCATAAAAGGAAATCACAAATTAATACTGACATGGCCTCCAGAAGGAACCGGTCGATGGGAATTATATGATATTCAATCTGATCCAGCAGAAGCTGAAGATATCTCCTTGGAATATCCTGATCTAACAAAAGAACTTATAAATGATTGGGTAATTTATGCTAAAGAAAATGGTGTTGCAATTTTTGAAAGAGATATTGGTTACGGAAGATATCCCTAGTCATAAAATTGTTATTGAAAAGATCGCCCTAATTCTTTTATCTCAGAATAAAAGCCTGATACTTCCAAAGTAATTTTTATGGGATGTTCCTCGATATTTAACCAATACCATCCATGGTTTCCAGAAAATGATGCCACCAATGAACCACTGCTGTTCGCAGTTTCACTCTCACGATATCGGATATAATAATCTTCAGGATATGAATCTTTATTTAAAGTGGGATCTGCATGAAAATCAGTGTAAACAATTCCTTTATCTACCGACCATGAGTAGATCATAGCGTCACCTTGCTCCATTAGTGCTTTATACTCAACTTGTTCTCCACTTTGGAGCTCGACGATTATAGTGTCATTAGAGAAGATTTTTTCATGAGTTTTTGAAAAAGGTTCGCCTAATATATCTGGGTACCATGAATCAAAATCATTCGGAATAACTGGATATTGACCTTCAATGACTATTGTTTCTGTATTTATCTCGCCACTATCTTCTGGGTTTTTTGAAAAATTTAAAATACCAACACTTTTACCGATGCCCGTTGGATCATATCCATATTCAGCGGGTAAAATAAAGAGAAAAAGCAAAAGAATTGCCCCTGAAAATATTCCTATAAGTTTTTTATTCATTGACATTGACGATTTTCCCTCTTTTTTTATTAAATCATTCTGAATGCAATCAGGTAACTAAGAAAAATGCACCAAGCTGATTTAAAGTAAGTATAAATCCAAGAAAAATTAAAACCAAATTAAAAGACTTAGCGTGTTGATAAAAATCACTATGCTTTCGCCATAAATCTATTATGAATAACGCTAGGACCAAAGCTATAATTTGTCCTATCTCCACGCCGATATTAAAGGAGATTATATTTATCACCAAACCATTTTCAGATATCAAAAAATCTTGGAGCTTTGAGGCCAAGCCTAAACCATGAATCAATCCAAAACAGAAAACCGCTAACTTTGGATTAGGTTGATATAGAAATAATCTTTTAAGCTCTCCCAAATTCTCTAAAGCTTTATAGACAATAGATAAACCAATAATAGAATCGATAATATAAGGATTAATATACGTTTGTGTCAGTACTCCCCAGAGAAGCGTTATACTGTGCCCAACTGCAAATAAAGACACAAAGATGGCAACATCTTTAAGTCGATTTAGAAAAAATATCACACCACATAAATAAAGAAGATGATCATATCCTGTCACCATATGCTTAGCACCAAGATAAACAAAAATTGATATTGCTTGATCATTCACTTGCTGTAGAAAATTCGCATCCTTTCCTGCCACACCATGTGCAAATGAAAATTCATAGAAAATAAAAAAAACACAACAAAATAGATAAAAAACTGACTTATTATAATTTCGAATCATAGATTTATTGATGTTTATTTTATTTTTATAATATTGCCTAATTGTATTCTTTATTTAACAATAACCCTAATTAAAAAAATAATTAAGGAATTGAGCATGTCTACTCTTCTAGTGTGCGCCTCTCATAGCCCCCTTCTTCATTGTTATGCAAAAGAACCTGAAGACTGGGATGCAATGCAAAGATCTTACAAAGATCGTGCTCAAGAAATAAAAGAGTTTGACCCCGAATTAGTCTTTGCTTTTGGATCTGATCATTTCAATGGTTTTTTCTTGAAATTAATGCCTTCATTTTGCATCGGTATAAAAGCCACAGCTACTGAGGATATTGGTGGGTTTTCAGGTGATTTGAATGTTCCTTCTGATATAGCAATCGAGGTTATCAATTACCTTAGAAAGAACGATGTTGACCCAGCGAGCTCAACTAATATGACAATAGACCATGCATTTTCTCAAACAATACATGAAATGTGCGGAAGCCTCGAAGAAAGATCAGTTATTCCAATTTTTATAAACTGTATCGCCGAACCATTTGTTCCATTTCGTCGGACTAGATTGATGGGAGAGGCAATTGGAAATTATGCAAAATTGACAAACAAAAGAGTTTTACTACTAGCGTCTGGAGGAATGTCTCATCATCCCAGAAGATATTATCCAGAAATTAATGATGGACCAAAAGAGGTCAGTGCATGGCAAAACTCAGGTGGTGAAGATGAGTCTTCCCTATCTTCTGAAGAATGGATTTCACGTCTAGAAGAAATGCATCACGAGGGCGCTGAAATGATAGTAAAAGGGGAAAGGACAGCTGCAGATATGAGATTAAATGAAAAATCAGATAAGCGGTTCTTAAAGATCCTTTCTGATTTTGATCTCAATAAATTTGATGAATGGAACCAACATGAACTGGTGAGAGAAGCAGGAATTGGCTCCATGGAGCTACAGACATGGATAGCTGCAGCATCCGCTCATAAAGCTGCTGGTGGAAAAAATCCCGTTCTTGATTTCTATTCCGTGGCTCCTGAGATTGGAATCGCTGCAGGTGTTGTGCACGGAAATTAATATTTTTTAACTGAGTTATCTTTCGTGTCTTTTCGATTGATATATAACAATAAACATATACACATAGTTGAATAAAATAACGCTGTAGTTTTAGGGTCTATTAGTGAAGACAAGATACCGGCAATTAAACTGCCAATTGCTGGTCCCCCAAGAACAATAATCGTCCATAAACTTGACACCCGACCTCTCAATTCATTAGCAACTTTCATTTGAACTTCTGACTGAGAACCCACTGCCACAAATGTAATAAAAAACCCAATCATTGAAATCATTAATGAACCTAACCATAAGCTTTTTGTAAAGGCAAAAAGAAAGCAAGATAAGCCCATACCATAGCCACCATAAAGAACTGCTTTACTTAATTTCATGTCAAGATATCCGGTCATATAGACAATACTTGCTATAACAGCACCAAACCCAGAAGAAGCCATTAAAACTCCTAAAGTCCCACTGTCACCCTCAAAAATAGTTGCTGCAAAGACCGGTAAAAGTTCAATCAATCCTCGTCCAAAGAAGCTACTAATGCCGGCAATTATTATTACATTTTTTATAAGTTCATGATTTAGGGTATAAACTAAACCCTCCTTTAGTCTTGAAAAAAAACTTTCTCCAATACCTTGCTGGTTTCTGAGATCTTTCACTTTAATGAATGCGAGTATAATGATTACAGGAATATACGTAATTGCATTGACTAAATACGCATAACCTAAACCATAAACAGCAACAATATAACCGGCTATGCCTGGACCCAAGAATCTGGATAAATTGAAACCTGCTGAAGATATCGCAACGGCGCTTGATAATTGGTTGGTTGAAACTAAAGCCGGAATGAGTGCCAATCTCACTGGGGAATATGCGCTGTTAGCTATACCATATAGCAATGACAAGAATACAAGGTAAATAATATCCATTGAATCTATAAAAGTAAGAATACTTAAAATAGTTGCCACAAACATTAAAATAAAATGCATAACAATAGCATTTTTCTTCGGTTTAAATTGATCTGCAAATACACCAAAAAATGGCGTCAAAATTAAGAGCGGTATATATTGAGCTGCTGCTACAATTCCAACAATTATTGCAGACTCACTCAATTGCCAGGCATGCCAACCTAGCGATAATCGTTGAACCCAGACGCCCAATACTGAAAATATATTTCCACAAAAATAAAGCATGAAATTTCTACTAGAAAAAGCAGATTTATTTGAAAAAAACATAATCTTTTAGGTTGTTGGATTTTATTGTTAAAGGAGCTCGAGAAATTCTTTATCCTGTTCCTACATATGGTATCAGACGCCCTAATAATAAGACACTAAACCATAATAACAATGAAATGTATGCTATGGCTTTCGCAGTTTTGCTTGTATCTCCATATGGATTCCAATTTTGCATTTCTGGTTTAACTTTAACCACGAACAACAAGGCGTTAATCCCTGCTATTGCGATCAGTAACATTTTCAATTGAAATCCAATATTAATTGCATAACGAGCAGGATCTCCTAAGAAAAATAATAATCCAGTCAATGCATTAACAAAAAAACCAATTGCCGCTATCGGTAACAAGGTGTTTGTTCTTTCTACATTCATGCTTTGTGCATATCCAGCTAGGCGGACGTCAATAACTAACATCGAACCAAGCAACAACGACAGTCCAATAAAGTGAAGTATCTCAAGAAATGGCCAAAGCCAAGTAGTACTCAAGATAAAATTATTTATCGAGCTACCCTCTATTAATTGAACTAGTATTTCAGTCATAACCTTCCCATCAAATATATGCAATTAATCTGCCGCCAAAGATTGCTCCTAACCATACAAACAATGAAAATCCAGCTAAAATTTTGTCTTGAATTTTTAATTTATTTTTACCCTGATCCCAAATCTTCGCTGACTTTCTTAGGCGACAGTGAATTTTTACTCCAATAATTGAACCCATAAGAATTGAGCTAATTTTTACGAGGAAGGGGATATTTGTTACATAGAATGTTGCTTGAGAAGAAAACAGGGCAAATCCGGATGCTGCATTAATAAGTAATCCTATCCAGGCAAGTTTAAAAAATTCTATAAAAGATGAAATTTCAAGAGATTCAAACAAGCCCAGAATTCTAAAATTTAACATTGTAAATATTCCAACCACTGTCGCGAGACCAATTACATGGAGACCTAACATTATTGGATATCCCCAAATGGATTCACCTACCCATATGGATATTGAGGAATATTCTAACCATTCAAGCATCTGATCCCCTCATATTCAGAATTTATGAACTAATTAAATAATAAATCTAATCTATGTTTAACTTATATGCGATCAAACCACAAACAATCATGGGAAGAGCAAAAAATATAAAATTAGCTGACATATCATAGCCAGCTAGGATTAAGTAGCCGGCAACTGCTGGTCCTGCTACAGCACCAGATCTTCCTAAACCAATAGCCCAGCCGACCCCAGTACTTCTTATTTCAGTGGGATAAGCTTTTGCCGCAACTCCATAAAGACCTGTGAATGCACTCTGCTGAAGTATGCCTATCAAAAGTATAAGTATGAACAATATATTTAATTGGTTGGGAACGAGCGCAAAAATAATCATACTAACGGCTGAAACAAGAGATAAATTTAAAATTAAATTTGTCAGCTTCCATTTAACTGAGAGTATTCCTAAGAGATAAATTCCTATCACACCCCCTAAATTAAATAGGAGAAATGCATCTCTACCTACAGCCATATCGTAACCAGCATTTTCCATTAGTTTTGGTATCCAGCTCATTAAGAAATACAATGTTCCGAATGCGCAGAAAAATGAAGTCCACAGCATCAATGATAATCTGCGGAATTTCGGTGACAACAACATTCTCATATTACCTATCATGCTAACTGTTACTTCTCTGTCATTATTTGAGGGTGGAAGTTCATTAATACTCGGGGCATTCAATTTTAAAAGTATTTTATTAATCTTCTCGAGAGCATTATTGGGCTTCTTTTCGATGAGGTATTTGAGAGACTCTGGAATCATCAACCAAGCAACAATGACCATACTAACTGTAACAACACCCCCAAAAAGAAACATCATCCTCCAGCCGTATTCAGGGAGGATATATCCAGCAACTACAGAAGTCATCATTGCTCCGGTTGGATATCCTGCAGTTACTATGGCAACAGATAGTGCACGATATTTATCAGGACTGTATTCAGCAGCGAGAGATGCTTGACTTGCCAAAAGAGCACCTGCACCCATTCCACTTATGAATCTTAATAACATAAAAGGAGTCAGTGACTCTACTTTTGAAGTCATGATAACTGAAATACCAACAATCATTAGACTTAAAATTATTAATGCACGCCTTCCAATGATGTCAGCTATTGGTGCCAATGCCATGGCTCCAACCATCATCCCCGCTAATGCAAAGCTAAAAATCCAACCAAGAAGATCTGGGGTTAGAGCTAAATCCACAGAAACTGGTGACGCAACCACAGCCATGGCTGTTATATCAAACCCATCAAGCATATTGAAAATGAAGCAAAGAGAAACAACAAGAATTTGTTGAGAAGTAATTGAACCATTATCTATAAATTCGTTGATATCTTTAATTGAATTATTTGTTGACAACTTTCAGCTCCGTGATTTTTTTAATATTATTTATGCTTACCAGATTCCCAACCAAAAGAATCGCCAATTGTTGCTTGAGCAACTGTCTCAGGTAATTCCTCGATTTCGGTTGCCATAGAATCATTCCAACGATTCAAGAACCCGAATAAGGAGATGGTTGCAACTATCTCAACAATTTCAGCATCATTAAAATATTTGCCTAGCTCATCAAAATGTTTTTGCTCAGTTTGGCTTGGTGACATCGCTCCATGAAGCGCAAGATCTAGAGCAGCTTTTTCTGATTCTGAGAATAGTTTACTTTCCTTGAAGTTCCATACTTCACTAATTTTAGTTTCGGAGGCTTTGTAAATCTTTGATAGATTTGCCATATGCGCCTGACAGTACCTACATCCTGCCACTTGACTTGCTATCAAACTGACAAGCATTTTTAATTCTTCGGAAACTGAACCCTCATACAATACAGCCTGATTCAGTTGCATAAATGCGCGAACTATATTTGGTCTTCTTACCATTGTTTTAATACTATTTGGAGTGAACCCACGCGTTTTTTTATAGTGATCAAAACGGTCCAAAATATCTTTTGGCACTTCTTCTGTAGATGAGGGTTTTAAGTGCGGCACAAATATCCTCGATATTTTTTTATGGAATTCAACTTAATGAGAAACTCGCTACAGTGCAACCTACAGCAAATATTGGTAACTCAGCGGTATAAAAATGTAGATCGCCTTTTCCTCCGGCGGCAGCGGCAGCTGTAATAAAGGTTCTTATCTCAAAACCACCTTGTCCAGCATCTCGATATGTATCTTCATCACTATAACTCAAGAGAGAATCTTTATCGTTACGCATCAATTTATCAAGAAATTCGCGATCCCAAGCTTCGTTAATTTTTCCTGAATCAGGAGTTGCAGGCCAATGTGAGATGCCTCCTGTGCCAACTAACGCAATTTTTTCCGGAACAGCATCGCATGCCCTCCTCAATGCCTCTCCAAATGCCCATGATCTATGAAGAGGGGTAAGTGGTGGGCCTTGGCAATTTATATTGACTGGTATGACGGGAATATCATATCTAGGTGTCAGAAAATTTAATGGAACCATAATTCCATGGTCAAATTTCCATTCTTCTGAATAAGACACATCCACCGTTTCCATGACTGATCTTGTAATTCTTTTCCCAAGATCTGGCGCTCCAGGAATTTGAGTTTTTTCAATCGCTAACCATTTTGGATCCTCAATTGGACCTTCATAATTCTCACTTATACCTATGCAATAGGCTGGCATATTATTCATGAAGAAATTTGCGAAGTGCTCTGCTGCAATCACAATAATTGCTTCCGCACCTGAGTTAACTATATCCTGACGTTGCGATTCGAGTGCAGAATAAAATTCATCCCTTTTTTCAACATTTTCAACCATGTGGGCTCTGCCAGTAATTCCTGGAGCATGACTAAGTACACCCGTATAAACCAAACTCATTTACCTTCCTCCTCACTTGTAAAGCTTTTACCTCCTCCAGTCATGGCATAAACTCCATCCCTTACTTCGCCATGATCTTCAATACCATCTCGCATTTTATCTAGATAATCAAACCACTCTATACCTAGAAATGCAGCGAAATGCATAAGAATTTGGCCGTTTACACCAAGCACGTATAACAAACCTATGTCTCCTTTTCTCAGTGCATCACTCTCTTCATCAGTCAATATGTAATTAGATAACAATGTTTCGATATCATCCTTATATTGCTTTTGTATAGATTCATCACGATTAAGTTCGTATAAAAATTTTTGTAGATTATAAAGGCTCATTATTTTCCTAATTTAGGTACTGTGTGAGTGCCAAAAGCAGTGCATATATTCTTTGTTTCCATATAGAAATCAAAACTATAATCACCTCCATCTCTTCCAATTCCACTTGCTTTCATGCCTCCAAAAGGTGATGGCAAATGTCGATTATTTTCCGAGTTAATCCATATCATGCCAGCATCAAGTTGATGTGACAATCTCAAACTTCTACCGACGTCACTAGTCCATAAATATGCAGCCAATCCATACTGTGTATCATTTGCTATTTCCAGTGCGTGATTCTCATCTTTAAATGAGATAACACTTAATACCGGACCGAAAATCTCCTCCTGTGCGACTCGCATCCTGTTCTTCACATCTGTAAACAGAGTCGGTTCAACATAATTACCAACACCATTTATTGAAAAAGCTTTACCCCCCATTTTGACTGTCGCGCCTTCTTCACCTGCGAGGTCGAAATAACTAAGAACTTTTTTCAGATGTTTCTCATGTATTAGCGGTCCAATCTCAGTTTCAGGATCAAGCGGATGACCGACTTTTAGTTTTTTTATTCTTTCGCAGAGTTTCTTTACAAATTCATCCTTAATCGATTCTTGAACCAAAAGTCGGCTTGATGACGTGCATCTTTCCCCATTAAGACTAAAAATCATGAAAATTGTTGCATCTAATGCTTTTTCTATATCGGCATCATCAAACACAATAACTGGATTCTTCCCGCCCAGTTCAAAGTGAACTCTTTTGAGAGAATCGGCACCCTGCTTCATGATTTGTGATCCAGTCGAAGACTCTCCAACAAACGCAATAGCCTTGATATTTTTATTTTCGGTTAATGATCTACCCGCTGTTTCACCAAAGCCATGTACGACATTCATAACACCATCTGGCAATCCTGCCTCTTTAATGATTTCTGCCAAAATCATCGCTGTATATGGTGACCACTCTGCTGGCTTGTGAACAACCGTACAGCCAGATGCGAGGGCCGGTGCAATTTTCCATGTTGAAAGCATAAATGGGGTGTTCCAAGGTGTAATGACTCCAACAGGGCCAATAGGTTGCCTAATTGAATAATTAAGATGCTCATCTGCAGGAAGCGCTTTACCATCACAAGCATTAGGTGCCATATCTGCAAAAAATCGAAAGTTGGCCGCACTTCTAATTGCGGCTTTACTCATAAAACGAATTGCTTGACCCGAATCATAACTCTCAACAAGCGCAATTTCTCTTGCTCTCTTTTCAATTCCATCTGCAATTTTATGAAGTAATTTTTGTTTAATTTTACCAGAAGTCTTTCTCCATTCATCCGAGACATTTTTTGCGATATCGCATGCTAATTCAATGTCTTCTTCTGCACCAGATGCAATAGAGCCAATTTTTTCATTATTTACTGGAGAATAATTCTCAAATGTATTTCCAGACAAACTCATCACTTCTTTACCACCTATAAAGTGTGATAGCGTCTTATTTTTATATTTATCGAGATATTTTTCGATTTCTATTAAATTTTCACTAAGATTGTTTGTCATCACTTTCCCTTACTCAGATCTTTTTCTCATATGTTCACGTACATTACTGTCTTTCCATCTCAAGTTTGCATCCAATTCCTGTATCTCAAAGGATAGAGCAACAGGATTAGAATTAGAGAATTCAGAAAAAAAATTCTTCAAAGTTAAAAATAGTTTTTCTCCGGCCTCTTTCTTTATGCCTTCTGATCTTCCAGGTGCAATTCTCAAGGCCACATTCACAAATGTATTGGAGGAATGACCATCTGCAACTAAAAAATGTTTTCTTGCAACAGCGCGTGTTCTTAGGCCGCCGATAGGCAAGGCATCAATTGATGCTGCTGAATTATGCATTGCTCGAACCAAATCATTTATTTCTATGTCGTTTTCAATATTCTTAGAATACTCTATTGTCAAGTGTGGCATTGTAATATCGCTCGAATTTGAAATAATTTAACATGTTAAGTATACTGGATTGATAGTGTTCGTCAAGCAATCAAAAACTATTTCAATATGAGGTTACCAAATGCAATTGGATAAAATAAAGGGATCAATTCCACCAATAATCACACCAATAAAAAATGGCGAGGTTGATTATGATGCATATGCGTCTCTTATCGAATACCAAATTAATAATGGATCGCATGGAATTCTGGTTAATGGGACTACTGCAGAACCATCTACCTTAACAATTGAAGAAAGAAATAAATTGGTTGATATCGCAGTGGAGGCGGTAAATGGAAAAATTCCAGTTGTCGTTGGCACAGGTTCGCAATCATTTTGTGAAACTGAGATCCTAACATCACATGCCATTAGGACTGGTGCAGATGCTTTACTGATTGTTACTCCGTATTACATAAAACCACCTCAAAGGGGATTAGTTAAATATTATTTAGAACTTACGAAAAATACTGATACGCCATGGATGATTTATCATATACCTGGAAGAACTGCTGTAAGTGTCTCGCTAGAAACACTAAAAGAAATAAAAGATAAATCAAATAACTTTGTCGGTATGAAGCACGCAGTGAATGATCTTGGGTTTGTTACGGAATGTCTTTCTGCGTTTGGTCCCGATTTCAAAATTTTTGTAGGGCTAGAAGAACTTTCCTTTCCGATGATGAGTATTGGTGCTTGCGGATTAATGAATGCAGTTGGTAACCTTCGCCCAAGAATCCTATCTGAAATGTGCGAAGCCATATGGGCGAGGGACATGGACAAAGGTATGCAGCTGCATCAAAATTTACTCGAAATCAATCAAGCAGTTTTTTATGACACAAACCCAATTCCCATTAAATACATGATGAAAAAACTCAATATCATGCAAGATAATGAGCATCGACTACCAATGACATCCGCAACTGCTTCACTTGAAAGAAAACTTGATGAAGTCCTCAAAAGAAGCGGTTTAATTCAGGAATAATAAGATGAAATTTGCAAGCTTTAGGTATAACAATAAAAATTCATTTGGCCTCATAAAAAACAATAAGATAGTTGATTTAACTGAATGCATTGAAGGTACCAAGGACCTAAGAGAAGCAATTACGAAAGATCAACTATCTGAACTTATGGAATTATCTATTTCAGAAAACAATGAAATTCCACTAAATGAAATTGACTTTCTTCCCACAATCACCAATCCAGAGAAAATCATCTGCATTGGAGTAAATTATGCAGACCGAAATGCTGAATATAAAGACGGATCAGAACCACCAAAATATCCAAGTGTATTTATGCGATCAAGGGAGTCATTAGTGGGTCATAACCAAATGATCTTGGACCCACCTGAATCTAGTCAACTCGATTATGAAGGTGAAATCGTCCTAATTATTGGAAAAAGTGGAAGGAGAATACCCCGAGAAGAAGCGTCTAATCATATTGCTGGAATGACTATAATGAATGAAGGCTCAATAAGAGATTATCTCAGACATGCAAAATTCAATGTTACTCAAGGAAAGAATTTTGAGGCGTCTGGGTCATTGGGTCCTTGGATGGTAACTAAAGATGAGATAAACCCTATTTCTTGTCTGGAAGTTATAACAAGAGTAAATGGAGAGTTAAGGCAAAATGATACTACTGATAGTCTGATGTTTCCTTTTGATTACCTAATAAGTTATTTATCAACTTTTTATCATCTAAAGCCTGGCGATATTATCGCTACAGGAACACCTAATGGAGCGGGCGCTCGTTTTGATCCCCCAAAATATCTAAAGGAAGGAGATCTGGTAGAAGTCGAAGTTCCTGGTATTGGTATTTTAAGCAACAAAATAATATCAGAAGTACCTTAATCATTTTGACAATGAAGAAAGAAAAATCTGTACCCATCAGAAGCTTTAAAAAATCTCTTCCAATGCAACTTTTGAAAGCCAGAGAAGCTGCAATGTCGAGATTTCGTCCAATGCTAAGAACACACGGTCTAACAGAACAAAGATGGAGGGTGATTAGAGCTATTTATGAGCATGGCTCAATTGATGCAAGTGAATTAGCAAAAGAAAGTTTTCTGTTATCACCTAGTCTCACAAGAATTCTTAAATTCCTAGAAAAAGAAAAGATCGTAAAAAGAATTGGCGATAAAAGCGATCTTAGAAGATCGGTTTTCAATCTTACCAACAAAGGTGAGAAAATTATAAAGAATGTAGCTCCTGAAACAGAATCACTATACCGAGAAATAGAACTACTTTTTGGTGAAAAAAAATTCAATCAAATATTTTTGCTGCTGGAGAGATTCTCTAGCAAAGTAAACAAGGACTGACTAAAAACTAAGCTTCGTTTAAGAGATTATCCACTCTTTCTATCATTTCATCTTTGTTATAAAGATCAAAATAGATGGAATGCATAACGTTAGGTGGACCAAAAAAATAACGTTCATAAAGAGTTTGCCTGCCGCCAAAACCAGAAACAGAAAGATCATGAGCTAGACGGAACAGAGCTATCCTTTCTTTACTCTGGAGATTCTGAAGTTGGAAATACTGGCTAACATCATCTGCTATTTCATTCGTTAGATCTCGTTCGCTCGGAGTTGCCATCAGAGAGCTGGAGCCCAGTATTTGAACTAGCTCTATTAAGCGAGGATACATTTTTGGAAACAAGTTCCTCGAAGTATCAAGAGGTCTTCTGAGAGGGATATAAGTACCGTATTCATCTTTGTGTGCGTTTTGTTCAGCATAAAACCTCAGGGATCTAAGAGTTTCTGTCATAAACATTGCTTCAGCAATAAGTCCTTTTATCGCCATATCTTTATCTTTTCCTGAAGCTTTGGCCATAGCGCATAATAATCCAACAATAAACTCTGCTTTCGCAAGTTTCCCACAAACCACTTGATGCATCATTTGCGTAACAGCATTATTTTGAGCGAACGCCCTATTACAAAGATCGGGCTCTCTGTATATAAAAACTCTCTCCCATGGAACAAATACATTTTTGAAAATAACCACCGCATCCATCTCTTCATATCTTGAGGATAATGGAGCATCATAATGAGATTTAGCATGATCATATGTATCTCTACAGATCATCCGAAGACCAGGAGATGCTACAGGCGCCACAAAAGCAAAAGCATACTCAAGATCTGAGCCCTTTTGACGATTTAATAATGTTGATGGAAAAACTTCGACCTCATCCGCCTGAGGACCCAATGTAGCTAGGAGCCGTGCGCCTGAGACAAATATTCCAGCATCGTTCTCTTTAACCACTTTCAGCGAAACATCTTTGTCTGATTTCCCCTGTTTTGACAGCTCAAAATTTACCGTTGGATTCAAGAGTGAATGGGTTAAGATTTTGTCATTTGTCGCAGCATAGTGATAATAATTACGCATATTATTTGCGAATTCTTTGCCGCCTTCTTCCAACAGTTCTGCGCCTCCGTAGAATGCGGTAATCGATGCATTCTTATAATCTGGCGTTCTACCGAACATGCCATTTGACCATTTAGCCCATTCATAAAAGGCCTCGCCTCGCTTTATTACATCATCTTTGGACTTTGCAACTAAGAAAGATGTAGCTATTCTTTTTTCACCTAACTCAAATGTTACTTTATCCTGATATTCTGGATCGGTTTGTTTATCCATGAAACCGGCTAGAGTCTCTGCACTTCTTTTTAACCCATCGTGCTCTGTGACATCCTGCACTCTCTCGCCATGTAACCATATCTCTCTGTCATCTTTCAGACCATTAAGATAATCAACACCTTTTCTTACTCCAGCACCCTCTATTAATTTTTTTTCTGCATTACTTTTCTTCATAGCTTTATTGTTTTTTACTAATTAGTGATATTTTTTCAAGACTTCCAACCAATTGACTCCATTGATCATGAGTAAAAGATTCTCTAATTTCATTATATATGTCATTCACTCTTGGCATGACTTTTGACTCCAAATCTTTTCCTTTTTGCGTTGCTAATATAAAAACTACACGCCTATCATAGTCTGACCTATCTCTTTTAATTAAATTTGCTGCTAATAAACGATCCACTATACCGACTAAGCTTGGTGGAGGAATCAATGTTAATTCTGCTAATTTCCCAAGTGCTATTTTTTCATGCTCCCAAAGCACTCGTAAAATTCGCCATTGCTGTTCAGTAAGATCGTAATCATTAAAAATACATCTAAATTTAGGTAAAATTCCATCTAATGCCTTATAAAGCATTATTGGAAGGGATCGACTGAAATCTTGTATTGCCATTTCATTCTACTATTATTAATATATTAATAATTAATATATTAATTAAACTACGATCAGAGTCAAATTTAAATAACTAACTAACCAAGGAAACTGACGCATGATTACTGAATCACTTGAAGCATCAAAAAACAATTTCATCTTTACCGCTGAAACTACGCCATCAGTATCTACAAATCTAAATGAAAGTGTTGAAAAGATAAGTAATCTTATTGGTGTGGCAGACGCAGTCAATATAACTGATGCACCCAACTGCAAAACAAAACTGAGCAGCCTTGTTGTTGCTGGTGAAATAAATAAAAGCGGACTTGATGTAATCCTTCAAATTACAGGGAGAGATAGAAATCAAATCGCTTTAGAATCCGAAATATTGGGTGCTCTTTCACTGGATATAAATAAAATCTTATGTCTCTCAGGAGACAGGCCTCCAGAAGATGGTCCGATGGCAGTTAATGAAATGAACAGCTCCGATCTCATTAATCTTTTGAAACTAATGTCTAAAGGTAACCTCTCCGATGGAACAGAAATAAAAGACCCAATCGAATTAATATCAGGCTGTGCAGACAGTATCCATGATCATTTTGTAAGAGATAAGCACTCTGATTTTTTCGTTGAAAAAGTAAATATGGGTGTCAGCTTTGTGCAAACACAGTATTGTTATGATATTGATCTCTGCAAAAAATATTCACAATTTATTCAAGAAAACAATCTTAGTGCATCAACTAAATTTATAATTGGTTTAGGGCCATTAAAATCAGCTAAGCAGGCATCATGGATGAGGGAGAACTTGTATGGGGTAAAAATACCCGACTCCATAATCAATAGACTAGATCAATCAACTTCTCCATTAGATGAGGGGAAAAAAATATGCGAAGAAATAATCAAGGAATTAATGGATTTAGATGGAATTTCTGGGGTGCATCTGATGGGTCCAAATTGCGAAGATCAATGTGCTGATCTCATAAAGATATTTAGATAAACTATCAATTCTATGCAAATAAATATTGCAACGAAAACAATCGATCGCACTTGGGATAAATCCATTATCCCTACAATGTCAGATTATATAAAGATTCCAAATAAATCCCCTTCGTTTGATAAAGATTGGCAGAAAAATGGTCACATGGATCAAGCCGTAAAATTATTGAAGAAATGGTGTGAATCACAGCCAATTAAAGGCATGACAACTGAGGTAATTCAAATAGATGGAAGAACACCATTATTATTTATTGAAATTAAAGGTAATTCAGATGGTAAAGTTCTTCTCTATGGTCATTATGATAAACAACCTGAATTTACAGGATGGAGAGATGATCTTGGCCCATGGAAACCAGTAGTTGAAGATGGAAAATTATACGGTCGTGGAAGTGCAGATGATGGATATGCTTTATTTTCATACTTGACTGCATTTCGAATCCTGCAAGAACAAAACATACCGCATGCCAATTGCGTTATTGTGCTCGAAGGATGCGAAGAGAGCGGAAGTTATGACCTACCTTTTTATATGGAAAAACTCAAACACAAGATTGATTCTCCTTCATTAGTGGTATGTTTAGATGCGGAATGTGGAAATTACGATCAGCTGTGGTGCACATCATCACTGAGAGGTAATTTAGTTGGAGTTTTAAGTGTAGATATTCTCTCAGAAGGAGTGCATTCTGGCTCAGCCAGCGGTATTGTTCCTTCCTGTTTTAGGATTGCAAGAGAGTTATTGGATCGTATTGAAGATCCAAAAACTGGAGATATTCTTTGTTCGGATTTGTTCACTGAAATATCAAAAAAAACAATGGATCAAACAAAGATTGCAAGTGATATCTTATCCGACTCCATTTATAAAAAATTTCCATGGGTGAGACTGGAAGAAGGTTCATGTGAGACACCATACGATTTAATGCTAAATAATACATGGAAGCCAATTTTGAGTGTAACTGGAGCCGATGGATTACCCAATAACGAAATTGCTGGTAATGTTTTATTACCAAATCTTCGTTTAAAGCTCTCTTTTCGACTCCCACCTCCATTGGATACAAAGGCTGCAGGGGAGAAAATTAAAAAAATCCTTGAACACAAGCCGCCACCCAATTGCAAAATTAAATTTGAACCAGAGTCTGCAATGTCTGGCTGGGAAGCGCCGCCGATTGAGGGTTGGCTGGAGGATTCTATATCTGAAGCATCGCATTCCTTTTTTAACAAACCGCCTGTTTTTATGGGTGCAGGAGTAAGCATTCCTTTGATGGCATTGTTAAGTGAAAAATTTCCCAAGGCGCAATTTCTTGTGACCGGTTTATTAGGGCCCAACTCTAATGCGCATGGTCCGAATGAGTTTATGGATATAGAAACTGCGAAAAAATTGACTGGTTGTGTCGCAAAAATAATTGCGGATCACCACTTAAATTCTAAGTAGAGGAAGCTAATGCAATATTTATCATTGATTTCGGGTGTGATTGTTGGTGTTATCTTATTTCATACAATTTGCGTAACAAGGACGGTATTCCATCAATTAGATGAGGGAAATACTAAGATTTTTCTGAGAGCTATATTTCCTAAATTTTTTTTAATGCTCAATTTTCTTGGATTGGCTTTCCTTCTTACTGCCGGTTATGTGAATCCTGGAGTCAATGGAGTATTCATATTAGGTTGTTCTAATACAGCACTTCCAGCGTTAGCTTATTTTTTAATACCCAGCACAAACAAAGCTAAAGACATGGGAATGGAATCTAGGTTCAAATTATTGCATTCGGTTAGTGTGATATTAACTTTAGTATTATTGATTTCTAATTCTTTAGTATTATTCATTTTGTGAATGGACAGCACTCGTAAACACAACGTCTGTAGAACTATTTAAAGCTGTTTCTGTTGAATCCTGTAATACACTAATAACAAATCCAACAGAAACTACTTGCATTGCGACTTCTTCTGAAATTCCAAATAGCCCGCAACTCAATGGAATCAATAATAAACTCCCACCCGCAACTCCTGATGCTCCACATGCGGATAGAGCTGATACAATACACAATAAGAGGGCACTAAAAAAATCCACATGAATACCTAATGTATTCGTTGCTGCTAAGGTTAAAATTGTAATAGTAATTGCTGCACCGCCCATATTTATTGTGGCTCCTAATGGAATAGAAACTGCAAAAATATTCTTCTTAAAACCCAACTTTTCACAAAGTCTTAAATTTACTGGAATATTTGCAGCGGAACTTCTAGTAAAAAAAGCTGTTAATCCGCTCTCTTTTAGAGCAATAAGGACAATCGGATAAGGGTTTCTTCTTGTTTTTAGCCAAACGATAAAAGGATTGATCAAAAGCGCCATAATCAACATTGAGCTAACCAGAACTAATATTAATCTAACGTATTGACTTAATATATCCATTCCGGACTCGGCAAGACTACTGGAAACTAATCCAAAAATTCCAATCGGTGCCAATTTGATTACCATACGAACAATATCGGTAATAATTTTTGTAATATCATTAAAAGTTTGTTTTGTTGCCTGCGAAGCATTTCTGACACCGATACCCACCAAAATACCCCAAACTAAAATCCCAATGAAATTGCTATTCATGATTGCGTTAATCGGATTATCTACTATCTTATACAAAAGATTTCTTAACACCTCATTGATCCCTTTTGGGGCTTCTATGACTGAATCAATCGTATTTAAATAGAGGTTAATCGGAAATAACTTACTCATAAGAACGGCTAGGAAGGCAGCACTGAATGTACCAAAAATATATAACATGACGATTGGTTGTATTTTTGAATCTTTATAATTTGTTTGATTGGCAAGTGCGCTTATAACCAAAAATAAAACCAAAACAGGAGCAACCGCCTTAAGGCTCTGGACAAATAACTGACCAAATATTCCAGACATGCTTGACCACTCTTGAGATACAAGAGAGAGAATTACGGCAACGATGATTCCTATCGCAATTTGAATTGTTATATTCAGATTCAGTAATTTCTTCAAGAAAGTCATTCAAAAAAATATGTAGGATTTAAGGATAAATACTTCTTAAAAACCAATACCTGGAACACTATCCATAATGCCTGGAAGATCCGCATAACAGGTGCAGAATTTATCTTCAGCATCTTTTTTTCTTCCAAAACGTCGGTCACTAATTCTTCTTCGAGTCTGACAAATTAGTGTCTCCCCCCTACGGCATTGCATTTGTTCTTGAGAGGAAGGTGAAGTAGATGGCGCTCTTGCTGATGGATATTCTGGTTGCTCCATAGAGCCGGCACAGGCGGAGAGTAGGGAAAGCATGATCAAGTTGATACTAATGTTTTTCATCTAACTCCTTTATTGTCCGTTCCCCAAGGTATCAATTTTCATGTTACCTATCAAGTCAGATTCCTGCTGACAATAACATTTTTTCGCTCTTTGATTCTTTCTTCCGTACCGACCATCACTGACTCGATGGGGAGATCGTGTCTCGCAGACTAACACCTCACCTGCATTGCACTTTAACCCTTTATTCTGTGCTGAAGTTGAAGTGGATGGTTCCCTTGCATACTGATATTCGGGTTGGTCTAATATGCCCGCACAACCTGAGATTATAAATAATACAACGAGACTGTATATATTATTTTGCATGCTTTGTTATTGTCCGTTTCCTAAGACGTCCATACCCATATCCGATAAATCTGTTTCAGGCTGACAAGAGCATTTTTGATTTTTTCTGCTGTTTCTTCCGTACCTTCCATCACTGATGCGATGTGATTCCCGTGCTTTACATACTAAAATCTCACCAGCATTGCATTTCTGATCTTTGCTGCTCATTGCCGTTGATGTGTTTCTGGTTGACTGATTCTCCCCAGTTGAACTCGCACATCCCGCCAAAATAAAAGCCAAGATTACGAATACAGACATTTTATAAGTGTTCATGCTGATTCCTTTTTGATTCATTAAAATTTTCTATCTATATGACAACTTAACTCAAAAGTTGAGGTAAATCATCTAAAAATAATTTACTCACTCAACTAAGAAATCCATATATTCATAATCTCTATTTTTTTCTGATACAAAAGTGAAATGCCACCATTCCAGATCGTAATTTTCGAATCCATTTCTCTCTAGTAATTCTTTCAAAAAAAGGCGATTCTCTTGTTCATTCATGGATATCAGATTGGTCACTGTATGAGATTTTGAGTCAAACAGATCGAATTTTGAACCCATATTCATCTTTTTAAACTCATTGTCTATCTTTGAAACAATAGTTAAATCTATTGTATTTCCTTTGCTGTGGCCAGATTTTGCGGCTATGTATGGGCCTAATAATTTGTCTTTTTTGATATTAGGGTAAAACATCTCTTTGGTACTTTGATCATTCGTATCTTCTGTCCATCTAATAAATTGATCAACTGCCCTTTGGGGTCGATAACAGTCAAAAATTAGAAAAGTCATGTTTTTTGAAACTAATTCATATGTGGCTTTTTTTAATGCGCGGGCAGCTTGCTCTCTGAGAAAGCACTTGTTCGCAAGATACCCATCAACTCGGTTACCAGTAAAATTATTTTCGCCGTTATAGCGAGCATCAATAATGACCTCAGGAATGAATTGACCAACATCAACAAAATCTTCAGGAAGATTGTAAGAATTTGTGTGTTTAGTACTAGAGTTACAAGAAATTAAAAAAAACAAAGCGATAAAAATATAAGTATAGCGGATCATGGTTATCCCCATAACTCTGGATTATAGCTTAATTTAGCGTGTCCACTTTTTAATGATGGATTAATATCACTTGCAATTAGGAATGGTCCATCAAGATCAATAAATTCATTATTTCCAGTTAAAAGTAACGCCGGAGCCATAGCCAATGAGCTTGCGACCATACAACCAATCATGACTTTAAGTTTTTGCTCGTCAGCCTTTTTAATGCATCTTATCGCTTCTGTTAAGCCACCTGTTTTATCTAATTTAATATTTACACAATCATACAGTCCCTCAATCTTTTCAAAATCACTCGAAGTATGAAAAGATTCATCTGCGCATATGGGGATTAAATGCTCAAAATCGTCGAGATAATGATCATCACTTGCAGGAAGCGGTTGTTCAATTAGTTCCACGCCCATAGTTAAAAGCTCACTTTGATATGATTTTAACTGATGAATAGTCCATGCTTCATTAGCGTCTATTATTATTTTCGCAGAAGGAGCGACTTTTCGAACAGCTGAAACAGATTCCAATACATTTGATGCATTTAATTTTAGCTTTAAAAGACTGCATTCACCTAAACTCTCAGCTTCTTTAGTCATTGCGCTTGGATCGTCAAGGCTTAAAGTTAATGCAGTTTCAATACTTCTTGGTTCACTTTGATTAAGAAGTCTCCATACAGGTGTTTTTTTTATTTTTGACTCCAGATCCCATAGAGCACAATCAATGACATTTCTCGCGGCTCCAGCAGGAAGTAAATTTCCCAGATTCTCCCTGTCTAATCCATTTTCTATCTCAATAGTTATTTTGTTTATTTGCTCGCATACACTGTCAATAGATTCCCCATATCTTTGGTAAGGAACCGATTCAGCTCTTCCTCGAAATTCCCCTTGTTTTATTTCAAGTCTTATCACATCAGCAGTGGTTTTTGTTCCTCTCGAAATAGAGAATGATTTTTTCAATGGTATTGAGCAGATTTGACAAGTGATTTGTCTCAACATGTCTTACCCAATAAATCATCCACAAACTCTTTTATCCCTTCAATCATTGGATCAAACACAATAAGCCCTGACGCTTCTTTTAATTCATCGAATAAAGCGAATCTTTCATGCTCACTTATTAATGATGAGTTAACCGCAATGCCGCAAAATTTTGCATCCTTATTGACTAGATAAGCAGCTTCTAAATTTGAATGAATGCATTCTAGGATCTCAGGTAATGGCATATCTGGTAAGCCTCGCATATGAGTTCTCGTCGGCTCATGACACAACACAAGATCTGTCGGTTGAGCGCCATGGATCAAACCTAAACTCACGCCAGCAAAGGATGGATGAAATAACGAGCCCTGACCTTCAATAATATCCCAGTGATTGTCATCATTTTCTGGGCACAGTTGTTCTATAGCGCCACTGATAAAATCAGACACAACCGCGTCGATAGGAACGCCTTCCCCATTAATAAGAATCCCAGTTTGTCCTGTTGCTCGAAAATCAACACTGATTTCTCTAGTTTTTAGCTCTTTTTCTATCGCTAATGCGGTGTACATCTTTCCAACAGAACAGTCTGTTCCAACAGTCAGCAATCTTCTGCCAGAACGAGGAATCGCCGAAGCAATTGGAAATGAACCTTTTGGGATCCGCGCCTCATGTAAGATGACGCTATTTTTGTGCGCTACGTCTTCTAATCCAGGCACACTGATTAACTGCTGATGAAGTCCCGAAGCAATATCAAATCCCATTTCAGCCGCCTGAATCAGTGTTGAATGCCACGTTGCTGAAATCCCACCACCGCGATTTGCTACACCAACTATGAGTGTTTTTGCGCCCAAATTTTGAGCTTCATGCAGGGATAATTTAGGAATATCCAGAGAAGTTTGACAGCCCTCTAATTGAATCTGACCGACGCAATCCTCTTTTCGCCAATCCGCTATTCCAAAAGCCACTTTTGCGGCGAGATCATCTTCAACATCGCCAAGAAATAATACGTATGGTTTTTTTAGTTTCACTTTGTCCTAATTGTTCAATCCGATGTGTCTTAATTTAATCATAAGCCCCACTTTGTGGGGCAATAATATGGCGCGCCCGGAAGGATTCGAACCTCCGACCGCCTGGTTCGTAGCCAGGTACTCTATCCAGCTGAGCTACGGGCGCATTTGCATATCCAACAGATTGATTATATTAATAGAATAACATTATTACTATGCTTGATTAAAAAGTTAATTATTGCACCGAAGAGGATAGCTTTTGAAATTGAATGAAATCATCAGATCAGTCATCACTTCATTTATAACAAGTGATGGGTTACGAGACATTAAAAGGCAATACTATGAGCTTAAAAGAAAAATTTTACGACGACCCCATGAAGTTCACTTTTTCTTTCAAGTTGATGATCCATATAGTTATTTAGCTTCTCAAGTTATCGAAGATTTGGAAAAAAACTATCAGATTGCAGTCAAGGTTCATTTGGTTGATAGGCCTAATAAAAATTCTGCCCCTATGCGAAAAGCTCTGTCCGTTTATTCCATCAAAGACGCTAAGCTAATCGCTCCGCATCATGGTTTGGATTTCCAAGATAGCTACAAACTTCCTTCCAAAAAAGATCAAAATATCGCTCTTCGCGCACTTTCTACTTCGAAAAATAAAATCACTGAAACCAGGCAAATAGCTAAAAAACTTTGGAGTGGAAATATTAATAATATTGAATCTTCAGGAATAACAGATAATAAGATCAATGAAATAATTGAAATGGGGGATAAAAAAAGAGAGAAATTAGGGCATTATCAAGGTGCGATGTTTTTCTATGGAGGAGAATGGTATTGGGGAGTAGATCGATTGCCATTCCTAGAAGATCGATTAAAAAAATTAAACTTAAGAAAGAAAGAATTAAAATCAGTAACTAAATTTCAGAAAAATATCTCTTTTGAGGAAACAATGGATGTATCTCATCTCAAGGTTGAATATTTTATCTCAACAAGAAGCCCTTATACTTATCTTGCTTTACCTGAAATACTGAACCTAAAGAAAAAGTACAAAATAAACAGTGATATAAAACCACTAATGCCGATGGTAATGAGAGGTTTGCCGGTTCCAAAAGACAAAGTGATGTACATTGTCAAAGATGCAAAACGAGAATCTTCTCGCATTGGGGTATCCTTTGGAAAAATTTTTGATCCATTGGGTGACGCCATTAAAAGAGGTTACTCTTTATATCCATATGCAAAAAAAATGAATAGAGATGGTGAATACCTTCTTGAATTTTGTCGTCTTGCTTGGTCAGAAGGAAAAGACATGAGAGATACAAATAACTTAAAACGAGCAATCGAAAATGCCTCATTGAGCTGGTCAGAAGCAAGCAATTTTCTTGATAAAGACGATTGGAAAGCACTGATTGAAAACCATCGAGAAGAATTGATTCAATCTGGATTATGGGGTGTACCAAGTTTTCGTCTTCTAGATAATAATGGAAATGAATTATTCTCAAGCTGGGGAAGAGACCGATTGTGGTTACTTACCCATGAAATAAAAAAACACGCAAAAAGAAGAGGAACAGGGAGTTAAGCTCATGAAAATCTCATACCTAGTCATCACCTTAATATTCTCTGCATCAGTTTCTGCGCAAAGTACCAATCAACCTTCTGGCTATATCGTATCCGAAATTATAAGTGTTTATGACGGAGACACATTTCGTGCAAATATTAATGAGCTACCTGACATTGTTGGAAAAAATATAGCCATCAGAGTTCTTGGGATAGATACCCCCGAAATAAAGGGGAAATGTAAAAAAGAAAAGACTTTAGCGATAAAAGCACGTGATTTTGTGAGAAAAGCTTTATTTAATGCCGAAGTGGTCATTGTAAAAAATCTAAGGAGAGACAAATATTTTAGATTATTGGCAGATGTTTATTTTGATAATACGAACCTTGCAAGCGCCCTACTGGAAAATGGCTTAGCGGTATCGTATTCTGGAAAGAAAAAATCATCATGGTGTAAAAATGACTAAGTATAAATTAACTCTTCTTCTAATTGGTCTGTCCATTGCCTCCTATGGCCAAGAAAATGAGCGTGCAAGAGATTTAGGTATTTTATTTTCAGGTACGCCAGGTCAATTCAACGCAATAACGGATGTCATAGGTGTGACTGTTGGATACAAAACACTTACAAAAGATCTTCCGAATAATAAAGCGGTAAGGACCGGTGTTACGGTAATTTTACCCAGAGGCAGAGAGACCATGGATCATTCAGTATTTGGCGGTTGGTTCTCATTGAATGGGAACGGAGAAATGACTGGAACAACTTGGGTTGAAGAATCGGGTTTTCTTGAAGGGCCAATTGCCTTAACCAATACTCACAGTGTTGGTGTCGTACATGACGCTTTAATCAAATGGAGAGTCGCTCAAGGGTCTCCGGATGCAAGTGGTTTTTGGTGGTCATTACCTGTGGTTGCTGAAACTTATGACGGCTATTTAAATGATATCAATGGTTTTCATGTAAAAACGGAAGATGTTTTTGATGCCTTGGAATCGGCTAAAGATGGTAAGATTAAAGAAGGAAATGTTGGCAGTGGAAATGGAATGACATGCCATGGTTTTAAATGCGGTATGGGTAGCTCCTCTAGAATAATTGATATTGACGGTGAAAAATATACCGTCGGTGTCTTAGTTCAAGCAAATTATGGGGAAAGAAAGAATCTAAGGATAGGTGGCCTCCCTATTGGAGAAATGTATCATGAGGACAAAACTGCATCGCTTATAAATCAATCTTTAAATGGAGATGGATCAATTATTATTGTCGTTGCTACGGATGCTCCCCTCCTTTCACATCAATTAAAACGGGTTGCCAGAAGAGCGACACTGGGTCTGGGACGCGTCGGAAGTATCGCACGAAATGGCTCTGGAGATATTTTTATTGCATTCTCCACCGCCAATAAAATAAGTTCATCTAAAAAAGTTTCTCAAAATTTATCCATGCTTCAAAATGATCATATTAATCCTGTATTTCAAGCCACAGTTGAAGCAACGGAAGAAGCAATTATCAACGCATTGATCGCTGGAAAAGACATGACAGGTCATATGGGACGAAATGTCGAAGCTATAAAGCATCAAGCGTTAATAGAAATCCTAAAAAAGCATAATCGACTATGAAAAAAATCCTATTTTTTAATCGTATTTTACTAATTACATTACTGTATTCTGCAGACATATATTCAGCGCAAGCGAATCTTATTTCTTGTGAATATGTCCACGGTAGAGAATCCAAAACAGTATGGAGAGGTACTTATGAAAGCTTAATCGATGACCGAATTATCGTAAGAACTTTTAACTCATATTGTCCACAAATAATCGTTATATAACTGTAATTAAAGCTCTCAATAAGATTGAATTAATCTCTCAACTAGTTAATGGTTTATCGTCGTAAACCACGATTGATTCCAGTGAAATATAGGCATCGTCTACTGGATTCTTTATTTTAATAGTTACCTTATGTATATCTTTGGGTAATTGATATTTCCAGAACAAGTAAAATCGTCTCGTAGTGAAATCAGTTGGTAGTTTGGCAGTTTCCACCAATGAATCATTGATATACATTTCTGCCTGATAAATGTGATTTACATCATTATCACTCAATGCCTTACCCATTAATGCAAAACCAATGCCATCAAAATTAAAAGAGAATGAATGCCCTGGCTCATTAATGGTATTGCTATTAATATTTATTTTTTGTTTCGCATAGTGACCTTCGAATGATTTTTCGTAAGGGACTGTCACAGGATCCTGTGCTTTAATTGTTATCTGATTATCTTCAACAATTCCATCGTTTCTAATGATCATCGCCAATGCATGCTCATAAGATAACTGATAAGCATCATTCAACGAAATTGAGGTATAAGGAAATTTAAGCTCCTCGATATTAGTAAGACCGTTTTTCCAATAATCAGGGATAGATTCGTAACCAATGATAGTGCCTAGGATACCGCCTGCAGACGCAGGGTTGCAATCTGCATCATCACCAGCACGAGTGGCTATTTCTATAGTTTTGCCAAAATCACCATCACCATATAATAGACCAAGCACAACCCAAGCTGCGTTTATTTTGGCATCAATATTAAACGTATCGAATACTCCCCATGGACCAAGATCGGTATCGACCCATTTATCATGAATAAAGTTCCATGCGATTTTCCAATCGTTGGGAGATTGATTATGTATCTCAATAATATCGGTAATAATTTCATGAAAATGACTCTCTGTTGGGATAAGTTTTAGCGATTGTTTAATTATGAATTCAATATCATCCGAAATATATGCTTGTGAATACATCGCGGCAATAAATACGCCTCCATAATATCCATCACCATAATTCATAATGTGCCCAACACGATCACTAATATGAGTAGCACTATTTATCATGCCCGGTGTCATGATGCCTGCAAAATCAGCTTCTATTTGGAAATCAATATCATCGGCGGCTGGGTTATTCAGCCAATGACCAGATTGAGGAGGCTCGATACCATTTAAAATATTATATCGAGAGACTTGATTTGCGAACCATAATTTATAGTCTGCAGTTGCAAAGGCATTAGCAAATTCTATTGCTGGTGCATCTAAACCATAATCCTCAAGTACCTGCACAAAAGTAAGATCCATATAAATGTCATCATACGCACCCGGTGAATCAGTGAATATCTCCAATATATATTCATCATACCAAGGCAAAATAACCTCGTCGGGAATCATAATACTTTCATACTTAAATTCTACTGGATATCCATACGTCACACCTATGGTTTGACCTGCCCAGGCACCTTTAATTTTATCTTTTAATTTGTCATGTGAGAGGATGTGGCTATCTAAAGAATTAACATTAGAGATCTGATTAGATTGATCAGAGCAAGCTGCAATGACGAATAAGATAAATAATTGAGAAAATAATTTCATTTACAGGTCCTATATGATTTTTTT
>Ga0208277_1000029_pt1 | contig 76628 bp, 77 predicted proteins | sample ETNtaG_5_FD_185782 | JGI IMG/M metagenome (GOLD analysis project Ga0208277, IMG submission 185782) | Marine microbial and viral communities from oxygen minimum zone, Eastern Pacific Ocean - ETNP201406SV205 (SPAdes) (version 2) | ecosystem: Environmental > Aquatic > Marine > Oceanic ...
GGTATTTGGCCTGCTGCAAATCCAATTACAAGGTATCTACCCTCCCAGGCAGTTGCTCTAAGGCATGGTTCAGAATAGCTATCGCCGACAGGGTCATAAACAACATTTGCACCCATTCCACCAGTTAATTCTTTTATTTTATTAGATAATTCTTTTTGCTGGTCTCTATCTAGGGTTCCAGAAGGGTAAATAAAACCCTCATCTGCTCCATGAGACATACACATATCTACTTTATCCTGAGTTGATGCGGCTGCTATAACTTTTGCACCCATTGCCTTGCCCAACTCAATTGCTGACAAGCCAACTCCGCCAGATGCCCCTAAAACTAATAACGTTTCTCCAGCTTGAAGATTTGCTCTTTGTTTAAGTGCATATAGGCTGGTTCCATAAGTCATAGATAGAGCTGCAGCAGTATCGTAATCCATTGAATCTGGAATAAGAGTGCAGCTTGCTTCTGGAACTAATGTTTTTTCTGCAAACGCCCCAAGACCAGTCATAGAAAAAACTTTATCACCCTCTTTAAAGTTTGTTACGCCCTCACCAACTTCTGAAATAACTCCTGCAGCTTCTCCACCAGGAGTAAATGGAAGGGGTGGTTGGAATTGATAAAGCCCCTGGATCATCAATACATCAGGAAAATTTATACTTCCTGACTTAACATCAATTACAACATGGCCGGGGATTGCTGACGGAGTATCTACCTCTTTGACTTCAAGCTTATCCGGGCCACCTAATTCTACACACTGAAGGGCTTTCATTATTTATCTCCTATATTTGGGCATTATATTTTTTAACATATGCCTCTATATCTTTTGTTGAGTTATTTTCAATATTTTCAAATTCTTTTATAGACTTTATGCTTTCAGAATTAAGATAGCCTAAATCCAAAGTATTATTTTGCCTTAAATCATTAGTATTTTGCATACTTTTTGTTAATGCCATTTCTGAAAAACTCAAGGAGTCACCAAGAGATTTTAATATAACAGAACTTTGGCTCTCACCCTTAATAATTCTACTTAAGGCCCCTGAATAATTATCACCCTCTTTATCTAGCTCATTTGCTAATATGTTTAGCTCATTAACAAGATTGGATAACGCATCATCGCAAGTAATGTCTTTTCCCTTGTAGGAAATAATAGTTGAATGATTTTGACCATTAGCAACCATATCAGCATGATTCTTTTGCAGTTTTATACTTTCTTCAGGGGATATCTCAGGACTCTCATTAATAGCACAATGTAATAAAAATAGATCTAATAGGTACATTTGATCTTTTGAGATTCCACATAATTCATTTGGATTTATGTCAACACCTCTAACCTCAACATATTCAATGCCATTTTCTTTTAAAGCGACAGCCGGCCTTAAACCATCGGTCGAACTCCTTTTTGGCCTTATGGTGTCATATAGCTCATTTTCAATTTGTATAATTCCATCCGAAATTTGTTGTCTATCATTATTGCTATCAAATAGCCCTAGCTCGCTAAAATCTGGATGCGCATTCTTAATTCCAATTTTTACGGATTCTATAAAATCGTTTAAAGAGTTATATCTAATATCAAGAGACGACTGAATTGGACTTTGATAACCAATATTACTCATTCTAAGAGATGTAGCATTCTCTAAAAATAAGTCATCATCATTAAGCTGATCAAGATTATGCTCTCTGTTTAAAACAAAAGATTTATCAATAACAGAAGATGCTCCAAATTGTGAGAGGATAAACCAAAAATTTCTTTTAAAATTTCGTATTAATCCAAGATATAACTCATTCACATTGTCTTGGCTAAAATTTTCACCCAAAATAGCGCCATAACTTTCTGGATTAATAGAAAAATTATAGTGAATCCCAGATACACATTGCATTATTGAGCCATACCTTACTTTTAGACCTTTTCTATATATATGCTTGAGCATTCCGCTGTCATTCTGGCCGTAGTTTGCAATATTAATTTCATCTTCAGAATTAATCTTACAAGGCATAGAGTATGCCCAAAGTAATTCATCCTGGTCTATATTTTTGGATGTAAAGACATGAAGTTCATGCAAGCATTGGTATAAGCTATCAACCGAAGGAAATTTAGGGGTTACTAGCTCAATCAGAGCCTCAGCAAAATCAGTTGTAATATAAGGGTTGGTAAGAGGTGAGCCCAAACTAGACGGATGAGATTTTTGGGAGATTGAACCATTAGTAGAAACTCTTAACATTTCTCGCTCAATACCTCTATTGAGCTTTAGACTGCTTAGTTCAGTCTTTTGGCTCCATAAATTTAATTGGCTAACAAAATTATCATTAAACATTAAAGACCTGGACCAGCTTTTATTATTTCATCCCTAACATTAAATTTTTTAAAGTTTGCTTCGAACTCTGAAACCACTTGTTTCATAGTAGCTTCATAGGCGTCCTGGTCTTGCCACGTTTTCTTGGGATTAAGTAATTCCGTCTTAACACCTTCAACGCTTAAAGGAACATTTAGATTAAGACCCGGTATAGATTCTGTTTCAACATTTTCCAGCTCACCATTTTGTATAGCATTAACTATTCTCCTAGTAGTTGGAATATCAAAACGCTGACCAACACCATGCGATCCACCCGTCCACCCAGTGTTAACAAGATAAACTTTAGAACCAAATGCCTCAACTCTTTTAATCAACAGGTCTGCATATACTCCAGCAGGCCTTGGGAAGAAGGGCGCTCCAAAACATGTTGAAAAAGTTGATTCAATTGCAGAAGTAGAGCCAATTTCAGTAGAGCCAACCTTCGCAGTATAACCACTTAGAAAATGATAAGCGGCAGCCTCTTTAGATAAGATAGATACAGGCGGTATAACACCAGTAAGATCACAAGTTAGAAAGATAACAGAATCTGGTTCGCCCGAAGCATTCTCAGGGATTGCATCATCAATAAAAGACCTTGGATAACAGCACCTGCCGTTTTGTGAGAGTGATACATCGCAATAATCTGGTTCCCCGTCATCATTTAATACGACATTTTCAAGAATACTGCCTTTCTTTATAGCATTCCAAATAACAGGCTCATTTTCTTCTGAAAGGTCAATCGTTTTTGCATAACACCCGCCTTCAAAGTTAAATACCGAACCCACTCCCCAACCATGCTCATCATCTCCGATTAATGAACAGGATGGATCTGCAGATAAAGTGGTTTTGCCTGTTCCAGAAAGTCCAAAGAAAAGCGCAACCTTACCCTCAGCATTAACATTTGCAGAACAATGCATTGGTAGAACATCTTTTTCAGGCATTAAGAAATTTTGGATACTAAACATCGATTTTTTCATTTCACCCGCATATTTCATGCCCGCAAGCAAAACCTTCCTTTTAGCAAAATTTATAATTACACAACCATCTGAATTTGTTTTATCTTCAGATGGTATGCATGCATAGTTTGCAGCACTCATAATTTGCCATTCTTGCTTTGCAGCCTGGTTATATGTTTCAGGCATTATGAAAATTAATTTAGAAAAAAGACTATGCCAGGCAGTCTCGGTTGTTACCTTTACTGGTAGATAATGTTCAGCATGAGCTCCAACATGTACTTTGGTTAAATACCTATCTTTTTCGCCTAAGTAAGCCTCTACTTTATCCCACAAACTATCAAATGCATCAGGGTCAAAGGGTTTATTTACCTCACCCCAGTCTATTAAATTCTCTGTTCCTGGCTCTTTTACTATAAATCTATCGTTGGGACTTCTTCCAGTTCTTTCCCCAGTAATAGCAGTTAGAGCACCGTTGCTGGCCAAAACACCTTCATTATTTTCTAATGCTCTTTTAATAAGCTCATCATTGCTGAGTTCGAATATTTGAGATGTGTCTGATTTCATATTTATTTTTTATCCAATAAACATTTTATAGGACTAACAGCGCCCCTTAAATAAAATTATTAATATAATTTGTGTAGTGAAGTTAATATTAATAGGTATTAAAAGTCAATTATCATAGTATTTGTTGTTAAATATAGGCTTTATAAAGTTTTTGTTTGTAGTTCTGCTACAAAAATAAGCAATAAATAGCTTCCTTTATCCTTGTCGGGAGCTTTTTAAAATCTTAGATGTAGCGCATATAAAATATATAAGGAAGAAGATTAATCCCCATTCTGCAAAATTGAATATAAATCTCCAACTCTCTTCAGCGCATGTGGGGCCACCTCCGTATACATTAGCCAAGCCTCCAAAGAAACCAAAATATTCAATTTGTGTTTCTAGAGGCATTCCACAGCCCATTGGCAGCATGGCAACCTCTTCTGCAGAGAGATTTTGAATATAGATTAGTCTTAGTGAAATAACTATCCCATAAATTGAAGTAAATATAATTAATATTTTGTTAAGTAGATCAAATTTCTTATATATAAATCCAATGAATGAGATGACGGCAATAACTCCAAAAATATACCTGGTTAATATACATAAAGGGCAAGCCTGAAGATCTAAAATATGATCCATAAGAATAGCTATCAACACTATTAAGACAGCAGCCAAACAGGACGCTATTTCAAAATAGTTTTGATAAACTGTTTTTATAAAGCTTGTAAGATGTTTAATCATAATTATTAAGATTTTTCTTTTTATAGTATAGAAAAAACTCATGCATAATACATCTAAGTAATTTTTTTAATATGAAAGATAGACTTTTTATTATCGACGGATCTTCCTATTTATATAGGGCTTTTCATGCGATGCCGCCATTAACGACCTCTTCCGGGCGACCAACTGGAGCTGTTAAAGGGGTTACCAATATGCTGGTTAATCTTAAAAAAGAAAGTGAAGGTTCGCCAATCATTGTAGTTTTTGATGCTAAGGGTAAGAATTTTAGACATCAGATTTATGATGACTATAAGTCCAACAGGCCACCAATGCCTGATGAGCTTAGAGAACAATTAAAGCCAGTCAAAGATATATGTAAAGCAATAGGGTTTCCTTTATTAGAAATTAGTGGGGTTGAGGCTGATGATGTAATTGCTACATTGGTTAGGATGGCAAAAGAAAGGAAATATACATCCGTTGTTTCGACTTTAGATAAAGATATGATGCAATTAGTTGAGGATCCTCATACAACCACCATGAACACTATGACACATCAAAATTTTGATGAAGCAAAAGTTTTTGAGAAGTTCGGGGTTAAGCCTAATCAAATTAGAGATATGTTAGCTTTAGTTGGCGACTCTTCAGATAATATACCCGGAGTTCCAAAGGTTGGTCAAAAAACCGCTGCAAAATGGCTGAATGAATATGATGATCTAGAGACTATAAAAGCTAATGCAGAGTCTATCCCCGGAGTGGTTGGTAATAATCTAAGAGAATTTTTACCAAACCTTGATAGGAATGTTGAACTCGTATCATTAAAAGATGATATTGACTTAAAGGTTAATTTTGAAGACCTCCTAATTCTTAACAATGACGACGCCGCTTTAGAGAAGCTATTTGAAGAGCTTGAATTCAAGCCTTTAAAAAATAACCCAGCTAAAAAAACCCCCGAGGAGGCTGCGGCTGTTAATAGCAAATATCAAACCATTAGCACATCTAAGGAGTTAAAAGAGTGGGCAAAAAAGCTCGATCAATGTAAAGCTTTTGCAATAGATACTGAAACATCATCACTTGACACCATCACAGCAGATCTTATTGGTATATCTTTGTCGGTTGAAGAGGAAAAAGGCTGTTATATACCTATTGGACATGACTATGATGATGTGCCAAACCAACTTTCCCTTGATGATGTTGTAAAAATAATTGGAAAATCAGTTGAGGCAAATCAATCAAAGGCTGTTGGGCAGAATTTAAAATTTGATATACCAATTCTCTCAAGACATGGCATAACCTTATCCAATTTCCTTGGAGATACCATGCTAATGTCATATGTGCTTAACAGCACTGCAACCAGGCACAGCATGGACAGGATGGCTGAGCATTATCTTCAGCTATCTACTATTAAATATACTGATATAACAGGTACCGCATCAAAGCAGATTAGTTTCTCAAAAGTAGATATTACAACAGCAACCAATTATGCCGCTGAAGATGCAGATATAACTCTTAGGCTCTATAACCATTTAGCAGAATCACTTAAGGGTCATTCAAAACAATTAAAGCTTTTAGAAGACATAGAGTATCCGTTGGTTATGGCTCTTATTGCCACAGAAACAAATGGAGCAAAAGTAGATAAGAAAAAATTAGCTGCTCACTCTAAAGAATTAGGCGAGAAAATAGAAGTTTTAACAAAAAAAGCTCATAAGCTAGGCGGCCAAGAGTTTAATTTAGATTCACCAAAACAACTCTTAGAAATCTTATATCAAAAGCAAGGTCTTCCAGTTTTACAAAAAACTCCCAAGGGCCAGCCTTCAACAAATGAAGCAACCCTTCAAAGATTAGCTGAAGAATACGATTTACCTAAAGTTATTTTAGAGTACAGAACTTTAGCAAAACTGAAATCAACTTATACTGATAGCCTGATTGCTATGGAGAATCCAGCAACAGGAAGAATACATACCTCATATCATCAAGCAGTAACTTCAACAGGAAGGCTTTCTTCAACTGAGCCAAATTTGCAGAATATCCCAATTAAAACTTCTGAAGGCAGAAGAATAAGAGAAGCTTTTATTCCAGAAAAGGGTAATGTTTTAATTTCAGCTGATTACTCTCAAATTGAATTAAGAATAATGGCTCATTTGTCAGGCGATAAAAATTTAACAAATGCTTTTAACAATAATTTAGATGTTCATTCTGCAACTGCTGCAGAAATCTTCGGTGTTGATATTAATGATGTTGATTCAGACCAAAGAAGAAGTGCAAAAGCTATTAACTTTGGACTTATGTATGGGATGTCAGCCTTCGGACTAACAAGGCAGCTTGATATAACAAGAGCAGAAGCGCAATCTTATTTAGATACTTACTTTGAGCGTTATACAGGTGTTAGAGATTACATGGATAATGTAAGAGCAGAAGCCAAAGAAGATCTTTATGTTCAGACTATTATGGGCAGAAGACTTTATGTTAATGAAATTAACGCAGCTAATGGCCTTAGAAGACAGGCAGCAGAAAGGGCTGCTATCAATGCACCGCTTCAAGGTTCAGCAGCAGACATCATTAAAAAGGCTATGTTAGATGTGGATGCTTGGATAACAAACGAAGCTTCCGATACTACTAAAATGATCATGCAAGTTCATGATGAATTAATTCTTGAAGTTAAAAAATCAGAATCAGAAGATATTCTGAATAAAGTAAAAGAAATTATGGAGGCAGCAGTTGACCTTAATATTCCTCTAATAGTTGAAGCTTCTATTGGCTCAAATTGGAACGAAGCTCACTAATAAGATAAAAGCAATTTTATTAATTTATTAAAACCAATATTATCTTTTGAAGAGATAGCATAAACATCAATACCACCTAAATCTTTAGAGACCTGTAATACTGTTTTAGCTATTTTATTTTTAGATAATTTATCGCTTTTAGTAAGAACGGGTATAAAGGGCACTTCAGACTTTCTACATAAACTTATCAGATCAAGATCGGTTTCTTTTAAAGGGTGACGAATATCCATAAATAATAAAACAGCCTTAAATGATTGCCTCATATTAAAATATTGGCTTAATAGTGGCCCCCAATCTTTTTTTCGAGAATGCCCAGATTTTGCATAGCCATAACCGGGCAAATCTACAAGTTTTAAGTCATCATTTACTTTAAAATAATTTACCTCAGTTGTTCTGCCGGGAGTTTTACTTATTCTAGCTAATTTATGATTCTCTGTGATTGCATTGAGTGCGCTAGACTTTCCAGCGTTAGATCTGCCAGCCAAAAGTATTTCAATACCGCTATCTTCAGGCAAATTCTTGTATTGAGTTACCCCCATCATGAATTCAGTATTTTTAAAAAGGTTTTGCATTTAATCGTTTATCTAAGCCTCAGCTCCGTTTATAATACTCACTCTAAGGAATCTCAAACAAATGTCTATAAGAATATTTTTAGTAACAGTATTTATCTTTAGTATAAATGCTATTGCAGCAAATAAAGAAATGCCTCATGTGTTTGAGGGCGGCGACGCTCAAAAGGGAGCAAGTATGGTTTCTTCTTGTGTTGCGTGTCATGGCACTGATGGAAATAGCATAAGCTCTGATTGGCCAAAGCTTGCCGGGCAAAATCAAAAATATTTATTTGATCAACTAAAATACTTTAAAAGTGGAGAACGTGAGAACATATTAATGGAATCAGTGATTCCAATACTAAAATCCTATTCCGATGAAGATCTTTTAAACATAGCAGCTTACTATTCATCAAATCCAAAAACTAATGGACAGGCCAAGAATGATGAAGAACTTCTTTTGCTTGGAGAGTCTTTATATAGAAGTGGCAACACAGCAAGATCAATACCTGCTTGTACAGCCTGCCACTCGCTTTATGGTGATGGTAATGCTTTAGCAGGATATCCCACAGTTGCAGGACAACAAAAGGCATATCTAGTTTCTACACTGAAATCTTATAGGTCAAAAGAAAGGGCGGCGGGAGATAACGCTTCAGTGATGCAAACAATTTCAAAAAATTTAACTGATAAGGAGATAGATGCATTAGCAAACTACATGCACGGATTATATGAATAAGTATTATAAATTTTACGCAACAATAATTTTCGGATATATCCTAATAGCCTTTGCTGCAAATGTTCAAGCTGAATATAAGCTGGGTGTAGATTTTAAATTGGTCGATGATCCCCTTCCTGTAAGACAAGATGGGATGGTAGAAGTTACAGAAGTCTTTTGGTATGGGTGTAATCACTGCTACGCATTTGAGTCCACTATTAATAATTGGGATAAAAATAAACCAGAATATGTGAAATTTACTAAAATGCCTGTTACATGGAGTCAAATACATCAACTGCATGCGTCTTTATATCACACCATTGAAGCCCTGAATCTTGATGAGGGCTCGCATAATGCTGTTTTTACTACAATCCACAAAGAAGGTAATTTTCTAGGAAGCCAAAAAGCTGTTGTTAAATTTTTATCAAAATTGGGTGTTGATGAGGATAAATCAAAGCAATATTTAAACTCTTTTGGCGTTAAACAAAAAGTCAGTAGAAATATGCAAACCTCAAGACAACTAAGAGTAGATAGCGTTCCTATGATCATTGTTGATGGAAAATATATTATTCAAGCGAAAAGAGACAAACAAGAAATGCTCAATGTGCTTGATCATGTAATAAAACTTCAAAAGAATAATTCATAAACGGAATTTAAATGACTATGAAATTTAAAAAGAATATTTATTTAGTAATTTTACCAATTTGCTTCTTATTTATTTTTAATGGTAAAAAATATGAAGACGCAGTCTTAGAAAGAATCCAAGTCCCGGTAAAGATCTGTCTTGAGGGCCAAGACTGCGGCGCTCCAGCTACAGCAAGTACAGCACAATCAGCACCAACTATTTCTGTTAAGAAGGTTGAATTATCTGAGGGATCTGAACATATTGTAAAGATGCTTAATACTGGAATTGATGGCGCTATGGTTTTTGAGCCTTCAGTTATAAAGGTTTCCATTGGAGACACCATTCATTTTAAAGCAACTGATATGTCACATAACTCAGAAACTATTCCAGGAATGATTCCTGATGGTGCAGAGGGATGGCTTGGAGCTTTAAATGAAGATATTTCAGTAACTATTGATGGAGAGGGTGTCTACGTTTATCAATGTACCCCTCATGCAATGATGGCAATGGTTGGAGTTATCCAAGTTGGAGAAGCTATTAATATTGATGCTGTTAAACAGGCCGCACAGACTCAAAAGTCAACATTTGTAATGAATTCAGATAGATTAGATGGCTATCTAGAGCAGTTATAAATTTTTAACCTCTTCAAGCTTATCTAATCTTTTTTCAAGCTTCTCCGCTTTAGATTTTAAAGAGTCATATTTAGATTTTGAAATATACCCAGCGGAATCAAGGGCTTTTTCAATATTTGGTTTAAGATTATCTATAAGATCTCTTGAATCAGGCAGAGGCAATAAGGATTGGATATTCTTCAATTCTTTGCTGATTATTGAAATTATTGCATCTAAAACTTTATCTTCTTTCATAGCTTATATATTTTCTATTATTTGATGATTATACCAATCTGATAGAGATGCTGGCTCAGGGAAATCTTGAGCCCATTCATCATCATTTTTATTAAACCATAAAACATTAAAGCCAGCATTTAGCGCCCCCCTCATATCATTTACTTGATGATCTCCAATATGTAAAACTTCATTTGGCTGAAGATTGGACAACCTCAGGGCTTCATCAAAATGACCGCTTGACGGTTTATTACTCTTGACGTCTTTTGAACTAATAGAGAATTTAAAATATTTATCAATCTCCAATTTATTTATATCAGCATTACCATTGGTTAAAACTCCCAGATGATACTTGGTTGACAAATATTCAAGCGCCTCAAGCGCCCCATCATAGAATGTTAGTTCGTGCCTTTTTTCAAAATGAAAATTAAAAGAATCTTCAATAATGCTATCAAGCTCTATCGCATCAGGAATATGTGACTCAAGCTTAGATCTATATATTTCTTTTCTTAATTTCCCTATATCCCAATCTAAACTTGGATCTTTACTAACAAGATCTGAGCGCAAATTAAGAAATGAGTTCATATCCCCCCACTCAATTGCACCAACCCTTTGTTCCAACCAATCTCTGGTTGCTATTTCAGCATTAATTAATGCAGGCTTTGTATCCCAAAGCGTATCATCAAGGTCGAACGTTATTAATTTGATGCTACTCATGCTTTCTTTGCCTTAGGATGTGCTTCTTCATAAATTTTTGCTAAATGCTGATAATCAAGCTTCGTATAAATTTGTGTTGTGGAAAGCGAGCTATGCCCCAGTAGCTCTTGTATAGTTCTTAGGTCTCCACCCGACTCTAGCATATGTGTAGCAAAACTATGTCTTAACATATGCGGATACACTGGAGGCAAGCCCTGTTTAAGGGCTAACCGTTTTAATCTTAACTGAATGCTACGAGTTGTTATCCTTCCACCCTTTTTATTAATGAATACCGCATCTGTTTCAACCAACATCTTTTCTCTTTCTATTAGCCATCTACTAATTGCTTCTTTTGCATAACGCCCGATTGGCACCAATCTAGTTTTTGAACCTTTCCCCAAAACTCTAAGAAATTGCATCTCTTCTTCAAAATCCTGCAAATTAACATTTGCTGCTTCTGAAACCCTTAACCCTGATGAATACATAAGCTCTATGATCGCTATATCTCTAATCTCTAGATTATTAGAAGGCTTGCAGCTTAGAAGAAGCTCAACCTCTTCTGGTGTCAGAACATCTGGTAAATGCTTTGGTGACTTAGGACCAGATATTAAATCAAATGGTGATGACTCTATAACCCTATTCTTTAGAAGGAATTTAAAAAACCCCTTGGCAGATGATAGGTGTCTTTGAATACTTTTTGGGTTATTGTTTGATGAAAAAAGATCTCCAATCCAACTAGTACAAATTGATTCAGTTGCATCGCTGTATGTTCTTATATTTAAATCTCTAAAATAGACTATTAATTTTTGAAGGTCTCTTTTATATGAGAGGACAGTATTTTCAGAGAGGTTGCGAACAGAAGAAATATATAGCAAATAAGCTTCTAAGTCTTTTTCAATAAAATATTTTGCTTTATCCATTTGATGTTAAGGAAGACAATCTTTTTTCCAGCACATCCCTCACATACTCTATAAATGTTGTATCTTCATCACCAAGATATCTTGTCCTGTCATGACTGCCCAGTTGAAGCATTCCAATTTTCTTTCCATAAACCAGGACTGCTATTACAGCAGACTTAACCTCTGTATCCCCAAATAACACTGAAAGCTTTTCTGATGAAAAACTACCACAATGGATTGAACCTTTATGAAGAGAAAGACCGGTTTCTTCTTCTATTTCGGCTATATCAGCATTATTAAAAAATTTTAATGAGCATTCATCAACACCAAAATTCTTAGTAAAATCTTTTTCTATAATTTTAGTAATATCTTTATCATTGGTAGCTTCTAAAATAGCAAGAGTCAGATTTTTAGATTTTATAAATAAATCTTCATTTATTTTTGCTTCATCTACAAAAGATGTTAATAAATTCATTAAAGTATTTTGTTCTTCCCTTAGTCTTTTAATTTGTCTTTCAAGCAAAGAGGCGGCATTACCAGCATCGTGTTTAAAATCTAATTCACTAAGGATAGCCTCCCTAGAAACAAAGAAATCCGGGTTATCTAATAAAAATATTTCAACATCTTTGGGGTCTATAGACTTACTCATTTATATCTCCATTAAAGCAAAATTCAGTAGGGCCACGCATTATTAGTTTACCATCTTCAATGCAGAACATAAGATAGCCACCTTCAGAGCATATCTTTATAGATTCAGTATTTTTTAGCATTAAAGACGCAACAGAAGCAGCTGCTGATCCACATGATAGGGTCTTACCAACACCATTTTCATAAGTCGATATCTTAACCTCAGAGCTAGATTCGCTGTATATAGAAAGGTTAATACTATAAGGCTTGATTATAGATTCTATCTGCTGATAAAGTTCTTCAGATTTGTAGTTTTTAATATCTTGCACTTGAATACATAGATGCAGATTGCCAGCATCTATTAAAGAAAAAGGAATATCTATATGGCCCCTTATGAGCTTTTCTAGATCATCATTTAAATAAGTATTTGGTAGATCAACAGTTGCTTCAACCATATCATCCTCAAGAGGTTTAACGAGGATAGATTTATTGTATGTTTCTAGCTGCATCTCTTTCATAGGAGCAAAATGATGCATCCAGATATATTTACTAACACACCTAATTCCATTTAGGCACATCATTGCTTCACCCCCATCAGCGTTAAAGAATTTAATTAAAAAATCATGATTGTGGGTCTCTGGCGGCAACACTAAAACTAATTGATCAAAACCAACGCCCTCGTTTTTGCAGCTAGCTTTCTGAATGAAGCTCTCTGACAAAGAAACTTCAGATTCTAATGAATTAATTATTACAAATTCATTCCCATTGCCATGCATTTTTGAAAATTTAATCATTTGAAGGGAGCTAGATTAAACTAATAATCTCTATAAGGTTTATTGGACCCTTTACACCACAGCCGCTAAGAAGAAGCAAGACAGCTATGCATAAAAAATTTTTAATGTTATTCATAAAACCTATTATATTAGCAATAGGCCGCATATCTAAATAAAGAGTTCTTAATATTTATATGATTCTTCTTTATAGGGACCCTCTTGAGGAACATTAATATAATCAGCTTGATTTTCAGTTAACTTGGTCATCACTCCCCCAAAACCAGCCACCATTAAAGCTGCCACCTCTTCGTCGAGTTGTTTGGGTAAAACCTCTACCGTGATCATCTCTTTCTTGGTCTCATCATCATTAATATTAGCAAAGCCCTGTTTGTATAGATGTATTTGGGCTAATACTTGGTTGGCAAAAGATCCATCCATTATTCTGCTTGGATGACCAGTAGCATTTCCAAGGTTAACTAATCTTCCCTCAGCCAAAAGAATAATATAGTTTTTACTAGCAAGGTCTGGTGTTTGTTCGGGGGATGTATCTCTAAATATTCTATGAACTTGTGGCTTTATCTCATCCCAATACCAATTATCTCTCATATATGCCGTGTCAATTTCATTATCAAAGTGACCAATGTTACACACAACAGCAGTATTTTTTAACGCCCCCAGCATAGCTGAATCACAAACATTAAAGTTGCCCGTAGTAGTAACTATCAAATCAGTTTCTTGTAGGACTTTCATATTAATATCTTCTGGCTTTCTGGTTACCACCCCATCTTTATAGCAAGAGACTACCGCAAAACCATCCATACATGCCTGCATAGCACATATAGGATCAGATTCAACAACACTAACTATCATCCCCTCCTGAGCAAGACTTGCCGCAGATCCTTTTCCAACATCTCCATAGCCTATTACTAGACCCCTTTTGCCCATGAGCAACATATCTGTACCTCTTTTTATTGCATCATTTAGACTATGTCTGCACCCATACTTGTTGTCGTTTTTTGATTTTGTTACTGAGTCGTTTACATTAATTGAAGGAACTTTCAGAGTGCCCTTTTGGACCATTTCTTTTAACCTGTGAACGCCGGTAGTAGTTTCTTCAGAAATGCCATGAATTGATTCAAGCATATCTGGAAATTTTTCATGAACCATTGCAGTTAAGTCTCCGCCATCATCAAGAATCATATTGGCATCCCAAGGAGCTCCATCTTTACATATTGTTTTTTCAATACACCATTCAAACTCTTCTTCTGTTTCTCCTTTCCAAGCAAATGTTGGAATACCTTTAGCAGCCATAGCAGCAGCAGCATGATCCTGAGTAGAAAAGATGTTGCAAGAAGACCATCTTAATTCAGCCCCCAAATCCATTAATGTCTCCATTAAAACAGCTGTCTGAATGGTCATATGAATACAACCCATTATTTTAGCTCCAGCAAGAGGCTGCTCATCTTTATATTTTTCTCTTAATGCCATAAGGGCGGGCATCTCATTTTCAGCCAATGAGATCTCTCTTCGTCCAAATTCAGCAAGATTAATATCCGCTACTTTATAATCGTTTTCCATTTTTTTCCTTTATTAATTTAGGTTAATTTTATTGAGAAATTTCTGAAGCTTTATCAGTATTTTCCCAGCTTAGATCAATATCAGTTCTGCCAAAGTGGCCATAGGCTGCAGTTGGAAGATATATTGGTCTTTTTAGGTCTAGCATATTAATAAGACTCTTAGGTCTTAGATCAAATTCTTCTTCTACTATTTTTACTATGGCATCCTTAGAGACTTTTTCACTGTTAAAAGTTTCAACATGAATAGATGTTGGCTTAGCAACTCCAATAGCATAAGAGACCTGGATCTCACAATAATCAGCTAGACCAGCTGCAACTATGTTCTTTGCTACATATCTAGATGCATATGCCGCAGATCTATCAACCTTTGAAGGGTCTTTACCAGAAAATGCGCCACCTCCATGTCTAGCCATTCCACCATATGTATCAACAATTATTTTTCTTCCTGTAAGACCACAATCTCCCACAGGGCCTCCAATTACAAATTTGCCTGTCGGATTTATATAGATATTTGTTGAATCTAATAACCACTCTTCAGGAACTATGGGCTTGATAATTTTATCCATTACTTCAGCTTTAATTTCTTCTTGGGTTACGTCCTCATCATGCTGCGTTGAAAGAACGACTGCAGATAACCCCTCTATAGTTTTTCCGTCATCTGAATAGATAACACTAACTTGGCTTTTTGCATCTGGCCTTAACCAAGAGAGTTCGCCGCTTTTCATAACATCTGCTTGTTTCTTAACTAATCTATGAGATAGATCAATAGGAAGAGGCATTAATGAATCAGTTTCATTGCAAGCATAACCAAACATAAGCCCTTGATCGCCAGCACCCTGTTCTAAGTTTTCTCCTTCTCCTTCTGTAACACCTTGAGAAATATCAGGAGACTGTTCAAACACAAGATTTGTAAATTCACACGTATCTCCATTAAAACCATATTCATCATTATTGTAGCCAATATCATTAATTGTATTTCTCACCACAGGCTCAAGATCTGGACTACCCAATGATGTAATTTCTCCAGCAATGTAAACCATATTATTTTTAATCATTGTTTCACAAGCCACTCTGCTATTAGGATCCTCAGCTAAATAGGCGTCTAAAACAGCATCAGAGATTTGATCACAAACTTTATCAGGATGGCCACCAGACACAGATTCAGATGTAAATATATAACTCATTTTCTTCTCTCCTTAAAACTTAACAAAGTTGCGATATGGACAATTTTCTTTAATACGTATTTTCTTATAAAAAATAAAGATGTAACAACCAAGATATTTATATCAAAAAATTAAATATTTAGCTATGATTTTTTCACCTAAAATATTATTATCTCTAACAAACCATACGGGGAAAATTTTGAACCAATCCGACTCAATTAATGCAATAAGATTTTTGTCAATGGATGCTGTCCAAAAGGCTAACTCCGGACATCCAGGAATGCCCATGGGCATGGCTGAAATAGCAACTGCTTTATGGAAAAACCATTTAAAGCACAACCCCTTGAATCCACACTGGTTTAATAGAGACAGGTTTATTTTATCTAATGGCCATGGGTCAATGCTTTTATATAGTCTTCTTCATTTAACTGGTTATGATATTTCAATAGACGATCTCAAAGATTTCAGGAAACTGAAATCAAAAACTCCAGGTCATCCAGAATATGACCTAGATCATGGTATAGAAACTACTACTGGACCCCTTGGACAAGGCATAGCAAATGCAGTTGGAATGGCAATATCAGAAAAGATATTGGCATCAGAATTTAATTCTGCCGATATCGAACCAATAAACCACTTCACATATGCATTTTTAGGAGACGGGTGCTTAATGGAGGGTATTTCACATGAAGCTTGTTCATTTGCAGGAACACATGAGTTGGGTAAATTAATATGTTTTTATGATCAGAATGGCATTTCTATTGATGGTGAAATCGAGAACTGGTTTACTGATGATACTGTTAAGAGATTTGATAGTTACGGATGGCAGACAATATCTGTGGATGGACATAATGTTGATGATATAAATAAAGCTATTGAGTCTGCAAAGAGTGAAGCTAAAAAACCTTCAATGATTTTTTGTAAAACAACTATTGGATTTGGCTCTCCGAATAAATCAGGAACTAGCGATGTTCATGGGGCTCCATTAGGCGATGAAGAAATCCAAAAAACCAGAGAGGCCCTTGATTGGAATCATGAGCCTTTTGAAATACCGGAGTCAGTATACGAATTTTGGAATGCTAAATCTTCAGGAGCAGAGCTCAATAAAGACTGGGATCAATTAATGGAAACATTAAAAGAGAATAATCCTGATAAGCATAAAGAATTAACTAGAAGAATATCAGGCAATCTCCCAGAAGATTTTTCTCAAATGTATTCAGCTTTCTTGGATTCATGTGATAAGGAAAATACTTCTATGGCCACTAGGAAGGCTTCGCAGGTTTGTTTAGACTTTTTTGTAGAAAAGTTACCAGAACTTGTTGGAGGATCTGCAGATCTAACCCCTTCAAATAATACTTTCTCAAAATCTAGCTCAACATTTTCTAATGATAATCCTGGCGGCAATCATATTAATTATGGCGTAAGAGAGTTTGGAATGTCGGCGATGATGAACGGAATGGTTCTCCATGGCGGCATTAAACCTTATGGAGCAACCTTTCTTGTATTTACAGATTATGCTAGGAATGCTGTTAGATTATCAGCATTAATGGGACTGCCTAATATCTTTGTATACACGCACGATTCTATTGCTCTTGGTGAAGATGGGCCCACCCATCAACCAGTCGAACATTTAGTTACTCTTAGATCTACTCCTAATCTTAATAATTGGAGACCAGCTGATTTGGTTGAGACAGCAGCAGCTTGGAAGAATGCAGTCAGTTCTGAAAACACACCAACATGTTTAATTTTTAGCAGACAGGGCACATCTGCTTTAACTAGAGATTCCAAGCAAATAGCTAACATTGAGAAAGGCGGCTATCTTATAAAAGAGTCTTCTGATGCAAAAGTTACTTTGATCGCCTCAGGCAGTGAAGTGCAGATGATGTTAGATGCTTCTGAAGTTCTTGAAGAGGCTGGTGTGCATGCTAATGTTGTTTCAATGCCCTGCTTAGACATTTTTCAAACAATGCCAGAAGAATATCAAGCTTCAGTGGTGAAGTCAGATCTTCCAATTTTAGTTGCAGAGCTTTCTCATCCAAACTCTTGGTATAAATTACTCAATAAGACCGACAAGGTTTTGGGTATAGAAACTTTTGGAGAATCTGCCCCAGCCAAAATTCTATTAGAGCATTTTGGCTTTAATGTAGAGAATGCTGTTGAGATGGCAAAATCATTGGTGAATGAATAATTTATCTGACCTTAACTTAAAAGATAAGAATATTATTATCAGGGTTGATATGAATGTACCAATTAAAGATGGTGCAGTTGTAGATTCAACTAGAATATCTGCTTCAATTCCAACCATACTTCATGCCTTAGATCAGGGTGCCAAAGTTGTATTAGTATCACACCTGGGAAGACCAACAGGGGGCTTTGAAGATAAAGCATTTTCATTAATGCCAGTAGCTAAATCTTTAGAGAGCATAATAAATATACCCGTAGAGATTTTGACAGATATTAATAGTAAGCTGACTTTTAATGGCGAGCATCGATTGCAAATGCTAGAAAATATTCGATTCTTTGATGGCGAAAAGTCAAATAGCGATATTTTGGGCAAAGACCTTAGTTCTGCTTGCGATATATATGTATTTGATGCGTTTGGAACTTCCCACAGAGAGCAAGCTTCGACACATTCTGCAATAATTCAGTCCAAAGAGGCATGTGCTGGATTATTATTAGAGAAAGAGATCCAAGCATTATCAAAAACCTTAAATACATATGAAAATCCATATATTGCGATAATAGGGGGCGCAAAAGTCTCTACAAAATTAGGATTAATCAAAAATATAAATAAAAAAGCTAACTCGATTATTGTTGGAGGAGGAATAGCTAATACCTTTATAAAGGCAGCCGGCCACGAAATTGGACAATCTTTATATGAAGAGTCCATGCTGGATATAGCCAAAGATCTTTTGAGTGAAGGAAAAATTATATTGCCAAAAAAAGTTATTACTTCCCTATCTTTTGAGGGCAAAGGCGTTGAAGAAAAAAATCTTTCTGAAGTAAATGAGAATGAAATGATACTTGATCAGCATTTATCTGATGAAATGTATAGAACAATTAGTTTAGCTAAAACCATTTTATGGAATGGCCCCCTTGGAGTTTTTGAGAACCCTATATTTGAGATAGGCACAAAAAACTTATCTACTGCTATAGCAGAATCAGATGCTTATTCAATTGCTGGAGGAGGCGAAACTATCACAGCTATTAATAAATATATTGGGCCAGATGATGTATCATATATTTCTACTGGCGGAGGCGCCTTCCTAGAGTTTATGGAGGGGAAAGAGCTGCCATCAATTCAGGCATTAAACTTAAAGATTTAGAAAGGAGAAATTAGATGTCATTAAATAGTTTAGAAGAAATAGCTTCATTTATAGTTTCAGAAGGCAAAGGTATTCTCGCTGCAGATGAGAGCAATCCTACTTGCGGCAAAAGGTTCGACTCAATTGGAGTTGAATCAACAGAAGAAAATAGAAGAGATTATCGAGAAATGCTATTTAGATCTAATGGAATGAAAGGAAATATAGGCGGAGTAATTTTATTCGATGAAACTATTCGTCAGAGCTCTGAAGATGGAAGCACATTGGTAGATATTATTAAAGATCAAGGCGCCCTTCCAGGAATAAAGGTTGATAAAGGTCTTCAACCCTTAAATGATTCTTCAGAAGAAGTTGTGACTCAAGGACTAGACGGCCTAGATGAGAGATGTAAAGAGTATGTTTCATTGGGAGCAAAATTTACTAAATGGAGAGCAGTTATTAAGATTGGTGAAAATATGCCATCGGATGAATGTATAGAAGCTAATATGAAAGCTTTAGCAGATTACGCAAAAATTGTTCAAGATAACGGCATGGTCCCAATGGTTGAACCAGAGGTCTTAATGGATGGAGAACATTCAATTGATGATTGCTTTAAGGCAACCGAAAGATCATTACAATCTTTATTTAGAAATCTGAAAGAAAATAATGTAGACATCAAAGGAACTATTCTAAAGCCAAACATGGTTACTTCAGGCTCTTTAGCAAAAGATCAGGCTGATATTAATGAGGTTGCTAAAAGAACTCTTGATTGTTTAATTTCAAATGTTCCGCCCGAACTTCCAGGAATTACTTTTTTATCAGGCGGACAATCAGACATTCTTGCTACTGCTCATTTAGATGCAATGAATAAAATAGGAGGGTTTAGTTGGAAATTAAGCTTTTCTTATGGAAGAGCCCTTCAAGCAGCAGCTCTTAAAGCATGGAAAGGCAAGCGTGAAAATATGTTTATATCTCAAGACGCCCTCTCTCATAGAGCCTCAATGAATAAGTTAGCATCTTTAGGTGAGTGGGATTCTGGCTTAGAAGACCAATAAATAATTGTTAGCAACAGTACAAAGAGTTACAGAAGCTAAGGTTTCTATAAAAGGGACATCATATTCATCTATTAAACAGGGAGTTGTTATATTTATTTGTATAGAATCTTCAGATTCTTCTGAAGAAGTTATAAAAATGAAAAATAAAATTTATTCATTTTCTCTGCTGGATAAAGACAACAAAAGCATGACTGCTTCGCTAAAAGAGCTTAAAGAAGATATTATGATTATTAGTCAATTCACATTAGCAGCTGTTACTACAAAAGGTACCAAGCCAAGCTTTCATAAATCAGCCAAACCCGAAGAAGCTAAAGTGCTGTATGATGAATTTGTTAATGCATTTAAGAATGAGCAAAACAATATAGTAGAAGGTATTTTTGGTGAATATATGGAAATAAATTTAACCAACAAGGGGCCTGTAACATTTAACTTTCGGGTGAATTAATTTGGAAATAAAAAACGTATCAATTTTTTGTGGTGCACATGAAGGTAAAAATCCACTTTATGCCATGGAAGCTAGGAAAATAGCTGCAATCCTATCAAAGCAAGGGATAAATATAGTCTTTGGTGGCGGGAATGTCGGCCTTATGAAAATAATTTCTGATGAAGCTCTAGATAACGGAGTTGAAGTGTTAGGAATTTCTTTGAAATCTCTTCATGAGCTTGAATTAGTTAATCCAAGGCTAAAAGAAGTTGTGGTAGCAGATACTCTTCTTGATAGAAAAGACGTCTTTATGGATAGATCAGATGCCTTTATAGTGCTACCTGGTGGAGTTGGTTCTTTAGATGAGCTCGCTGAAGTTATGGCAAGCAATCAGCTTGGAATAATAAACAAGCCAATTGGCATTCTAAATACAGCCGGATATTACGATGACTTAATATCCTGGATGAAAAAGGCCGTTGATGAAGGCTTTATTTCTCATGCAAACTTTGATGATTTAATTATTTCTGATTCATGTGAAGACTTAGTTAAGAAAGTAATCAATCAAGACAGGCCTGCCGATGAAGATTGGACTAATCGATTGGGGTTATAACGTTAATTTATTTCTTCGATATTAATATACCAAGCTCAAACAGGAGCCACATTGGTATTGCCAAAAATAATTGAGAGAAAACATCTGGTGGCGTTAAAAACATTGCAAAAATAAAGAACATAACAATTATGTAGGGCCTTGCTTTGATTAATGCTCTTTTCTCTACAATATTTGAGTTAATTAAAATAAAAGTTGCTACAGGTATTTCAAACGAGATTCCAAAGGCAAATATTAGTTTTATAAAGAACCCAAAGTACTGATTTATATCTGTCATAATCTGGATTGAATCAGGGGCTGCAGCTATAAAAAAGCTAAAAATAATTGGGGCAACTATAAAAAATGCAAAAGATATTCCCAATATAAATAACACTATTGTTGATAACATTAAGGGCGCAACAAACCTCTTTTCTTTCTCAAATAATCCAGGAGCCATAAACATCCATAATTCATAAAACATATATGGAAGGGTTATTAACATTGCAATAAAGATGGTTAGCTTAATTGGAACCATAAAAGGGGTGCTTACTTCAGTGGCTATCATAGTAGCGCCCTCTGGCAGAGCATTTATCAATGGACTTGATACAAATGAATAAATTTCAGAAGCAAATGGCAATCCTATTATCGTCAAGACCAATAAGAGGCCTAACACTCTTAGAAGTCTAGTTCTTAGTTCAACAAAGTGACTTGTAATAGAGTTTTCAGTCATCATCTTTTTTATTTTCAAATAATTCTGATTGCTCCAACTCTTCCATGCGAAGCTCATTATAAATATCTTGTTTTATATCTTTGGCATCTATTTCTTTTTCAATTTCATCTTTAAAGTTTGAGAAATTATTCTGTAGTTTTTTGTATTGTTTGATTACAAACTTGACCACAATAGGTAGTTGTTTTGGCCCAATAATAATTAGACCAAGCGACAGGATAAGTAGAATTTCAAAAAAGCCTATCTGAAACAATTTTTATGCGTCTTTATTTTCAGATTCTTGATCGGACTCTTCTTCATTGAGCCCCTTTTTAAAACCTTTAACAGCCCCTCCCAAGTCAGAGCCAATATTCCTTAATTTTCGAGTTCCAAATATTAACGCTACTATTAAAAGAACAATTAATAATTCTTGCCATCCAAATCCCATAAATACCCTCCAATGAGAACCTAGTTTAACCCCTAGTTACCTAAACTTAAAATATTTGGATAGCTAATATAATCGCTATTCCAATTGCAATGAGCCTAATAATAGATTTTTCTTTTGAAAGCTGGACTTTTAAATCATTAATCTTTGCATTGCTAGAATCTTTATTTTTTGAATAACCTCTCAACTCATCTAAAACCTCATATACCAAACTTGGCATTTCTGAAGTTTTGAGTAAGATTTCATCTTTATTTTCTAAAATGAAGTCCTTTAATTTGAGTGGGTTGAACTGTTCCGTTAACCAATTATCAATGTATGGCTCAGCAATGCCCCAGAAATCTAGGCCAGGATATATTTGCCTTCCCATTCCCTCAATATGAATAAGTGTTTTTTGTAAAAGAACAAGTGAAGGCTGCAACGATAAACCATATCTTCTAGTGCTCTGGAATAAATATAAAAGCAGTTTACCAAATTCAATTTCTGAAAGAGGCTTTTCAAAGATTGGCTCACAACATGCCCTTAATGTATTTTCAAGCTCTAGTGGATTTGTTTCGGGCTCGACCCAATGGGAATTTATAAACAACCGAGCTAATGATTTATAGTTTTGTTTAAGGACAGCTTGAAGCATTCTTGCTAAAGCATACCTTTCTTCATTTGATAAAGATCCAGTAATAGCACAGTCAATTGCTATATATCCAGGTGATTCAGGATGATCTTTTGATACAAAAATATTTCCAGGGTGCATATCAGCATGAAAGAAATTATCTCTAAAGACTTGGTCTAAAAAGATAGTTACACCATTCTCTGCTAATATCTTTTTATCAATATTATGAGCATCTATTTCATCGATTGAGGTGCAAGGTATTCCGTCTATTTTTTCAAGAGTAAATACATTAGGAGTTGTTAATTCCCAATATACCTCTGGAATATATAAACGCTTTGAGCCTTTAAAATTTTTACGAGTAAGATTGGTATTTGCTGCCTCTAGTTTTAAATCTAATTCTTTAAAGATCGTCTCCTCATAATTTCTAATTACTTCTTTTGGCCTTAATCTATAACTATCTTTATAAAAAATACTAAATAATGATGCAGCACCTTTAAGCAGCCTTACATTTCGTTCAACTTTTTTTCTTATTCCTGGTCTTAGAACTTTTATTACAACCTCTGTTTTGGCGTCTTTAAGATTTGCGGTATGGACCTGCGCCAATGATGCTGCTGCAATAGGATCTTCATTAAAGTTATCAAATAACTCTTCTATGCTTCCCCCCAGCTCTTTTTCAATAATTCTTTTAGCTAATTTTGAATCAAAATGCTTACATTTATCTGTAAGCACCTGCAGATCTTTTGCAACCTCAATATCTAAAATATCTGTTCGCGTAGAAAGCAATTGCCCAAATTTAATAAAAACGGGCCCTTGGGATTCAAACATTGCTGCGAGCCTCTGCCCCCCTCTTAAATTTCTATACAAGGGATAAAACGGATTGAAAAATCTAAGAAAATTAAGAAAAGCATTGGAGCTACTCTCAAAAGGTATGCTTAAGATACCAAACCTATACGCACTTAATAAAAGTTTAATGCTGCCAAAAATGAGTACTATTAAGTTCATTTAATTTTTATTATTTGATGCTTCAAGTCTGTCTATTCGAATACTTATAGATCTTAATCTTTTTGTAAGATCATCTGGCATGATTGTAACATCGTCAGTTTCATTTGCTTTATTGATAGCCAAATAAGATAAGACCCCAGGAATATGACCAAAATTTCTTTCAATAAGTATTGGTATATCTACATTTGATTTCTGTAAAGTGTTTAATAAAACAAAAGCTTTTTCTTCGTCGCCATGAATATATTTTTTATGTAAAGTTTTATTAGCTAAATAGGCAATTGCTTCCATAGCTCCAATAGAAATAGAGAAATTAATATCAACCATTTCTTTTAGTGACGCCTTTGTATTATTTTTTGCAATCTCTATGTAGATAGGGGCAAAATCCGAGATTTTAATACTAAAAGATATAGGAGAAATATTATTTAATTTATCTTGGAGATCTGGAGAAGAACTAACAAGGTCTTCTATAAATCCATTGATAGATTTTCCGATTATATTATTTATATCCAACATGGATGGCAACGATACCATTTAATAAGTTATAGAATTTACAATCTTTAAAGCCACTATCAATAATGAGATCTTTTAATGCCTCTTGATCAGGATGCATTCTTATAGACTCAGCCAAGTATTGATAACTATCGCCATCATTAGCTAATAATGAACCAAGTTTAGGAAGAATATTAAAAGAATACCAATCATAAATTTTACTAAAGAGTGGATTGGCTGGCTTTGAAAATTCAAGTATCAACACTTTGCCACCCTTCTTTAGGCTTCTTTTCATTTCTTTTAATCCTGCCACCTTATCGGTGAAGTTTCTTAAACCAAATCCAACAGTGATTATGTCAAAAGTTTCATCTTTAAAAGGTATAGCCTCGCCGCTAAGCTGACAAAATTGTGTATTGTTTGAAAAACCTTCATCAATAGATCTTTCTCTTCCGACGGCCAGCATTTCATTATTAATATCGGAGATATATATATCAGACTGGGGGAATTGTTTAGAAATAAGCTTTGCTATATCACCAGTACCTGCAGCAATATCTAAAATTACATCTTTATCTTTAATGCCAGCAATCTCAACTAAAATACGCTTCCATAGTCTATGAAGGCCAATAGACATAGCATCATTCATAAGATCATAACTATCTGCAACAGATGAAAAAACCCCTCCAACATGTTGGGCTTTAGCTTCCACATCCACCTCTTTATATCCAAAGTGGGTTTTTTTATTCATAAGATATTTGCTCTAGGAAATTAATGAAATTATTGTATCTATTTTTGTTTATTTCTCCATTCTTAATCTTTAAATTAACATTACATCCAAGATCACCCCTATGAGAACAATTTGAAAATTTGCATGATTTACTGGCTTCATTTATTTCAAAGAATCCATTATAAATATCATTCTTAGAGAAACCCTCGATTGGGATATCTCTGACCCCAGGAGAATCTATTATTTCTATATTATCTTGAAGAGTATAAAGACTAGATATAGATGTAGTATGGACACCCTGATTTTTAGATAACTCTTTCGTTTTAATATCAAATCCTGTTAATTGAGACGTTAGAGTAGATTTACCCGCCCCAGAATTTCCAACAAATATGGTGCACTTGTTTTTTAAATATTCAGAAAGAGACTCTAACCCAAGACCCTCTTTAGCTGAAATATTAAATATTCGAATGCCAATTTTTTCATAAATATTTACCTTTTCTTGAAAGCTTTTAGTTATCTCAAGATCAATTTTATTATTTATGATGAAGGGCTCTATGTTTGATGATTTAGCTGAAGTGATCCATTTATCAATAAACTCCGTTGATGTTTTTGGGTTCTGAACTAAAAGGATTCCTACGTGAGATATATTAGCTGCAATAATTCTTTGGTCTCTAATACCTCTTTTAATTAATTCAGAACTTCTATCACCCCTTGATTTAATGAGAGTTGAGTTAGGATCATCTATATTTTGAAGTTCTATATCTACAAAATCGCCAACAACAATATCCTGTTTTCCCAATATTGCACACTGAGTTTTTATTCCATTAATTTCAACCAAACACCTGTTTGAATAGAACTCTATTACTCTTCCAGTTTGAACTTTTTTCATATAAAGCACAAAATACACCAAAGGAAAGAATATAAAAAGCTATGAAGACCCAGCAATCAAAAGAAAATTTAGTTTGGATTGATCTTGAGATGACAGGATTAGACCCTGAAAATGAAAGAATAATCGAAATCGCTACTCTTATTACTGATTCTCAGCTTAATTATATTGCTGAAGGCCCCAATCTTATTATCAATCAGCCTATAGAGTTCCTAGATGGTATGGACGAATGGAATCAGAAGCAGCACGGGGGCTCTGGTTTAATCGAAGGAGTTAAAAAGAGCAGTATTTCACAACAGGTTGCAGAAATAGAAACTTTAGAATTTATTTCAAAATATGTTTTCGAGAAGCAATCCCCAATGTGTGGGAATACTGTTTCTCACGACAGAAGATTTCTTATTAAATATATGCCAACCTTAGAAGCTTATTTTAATTATCGTCATATAGATGTATCAACTGTTAAAGAATTAGCAACAAGATGGATGAATGAAGCTCAGGTCTATGAAAAAAAAGGAGCTCACAGGGCAATGGGCGATATTAAAGAATCTGTTGAAGAGCTTAGATTTTATAAAAATTTGATCTTTAATGAAGAGGATATATTTTAGGATTATTTTCTTTTTTCTTAGAAGTCACTATGAGCAATAAACTTTATATCAAAACTTTTGGATGTCAGATGAATGAATATGACTCGCAGAAGACTGTAGAAATTCTTAAAGAAAAAAAAGGTATGGAGATTACCACCAATGTTGAAGAAGCTGACATTATTCTTTTGAATACTTGCTCAATAAGAGAAAAAGCTGAAGATAAAGTTTATTCCGAACTGGGCAGACTTAATAAATTAAAAATTAATAATCCTAATATCAAAATAGGTGTTGGTGGTTGTGTAGCAACTCAGGAAGGAGCTAATATTACCAAAAGAGCGCCTTATGTTGATTTAATATATGGCCCCCAGACGTTACATAAAGTTGCAGATCTTCTTGATGAAAAGGATAAGTTAAAAGCAATAGATATAACATTCCCAATAGAAGAGAAGTTTGATTCATTACCTATACCAACAGCGACCAGCCCATCTAGCTTCGTAGCAATCATGGAAGGGTGTTCAAAATATTGTTCATTTTGTGTTGTTCCATACACCAGGGGTGATGAGGTTAGCAGAAACCCACAACAAATATTTGATGAGATAGCCAGATTAGTTGAGCAAGGAACTTCTGAAATAGTATTTGTTGGTCAAAATGTTAATTCATATAAACAGGTTCATGACGGAAGGACCCTTAGGTTGTCAGATTTGATTGATATAGCAAGTAATATCAACGGAGTTGAGAGAATAAGGTACACAACCTCACATCCTTTAGATATGACGGATGATCTTATTGATATATACAAGTCAGTTCCTCAATTAGCAAATCAACTCCATCTTCCAGTCCAATCTGGTTCAGATAGAGTTCTAAAGGCTATGAAAAGGAATTACACCGCAGATTATTTTAGAGATATTGTTAGTAGAGTAAAAAAACACAGGCCCAATATTAAGGTAACTTCAGATTTTATTGTTGGTTTCCCCGGCGAGACACATGATGAATTTATGGAAACTATGAAGCTTATAGAAGATATTCAGTTTGATTCATCATTTAGCTTTATATACTCCCCAAGGCCAGGAACTCCAGCATCTATTCTCGAGGATAATATAAGCAAAGAAGAGAAAAAAGAAAGATTAAATATTCTCCAGAATAGATTAAATGAAATTCAAAGAGGTTTTAGCAAGAAGATGGAAGGGTCTATTCAAAGATGTTTAGTTACAGGAATATCCAAAAAAAGGCTAGACCAACTCCAGGCCAGAACAGAGTGCAATAGGGTGATAAATTTTCCCTTTCATAATATTAGTTTTATAGGTAAATTAGTAGATATAAAGGTTGAGAAAGCATTGGCATATTCATTATTAGGATCATTACATAACACCAAGGAACTGACTTAGTCTTTATGCAAGAGGCACAAAATTTTTTAAAGAATATTCATTTAGAACCCTCAGATGCAAAACGCTTGGCTACTTTTGCAGGAGAATTAAATGGAAATATTAAATTAATAGAAAAGAGCTTTAATGTGAAGGTCTTTTTAAATGGAAATAAATTAAACATAAAGGGATCTGAAGATGACGCCACAAAATCAGCAAATGCCCTTCTAGAATTATATAAACATACTCAAGAAAACAATGAGATTACAAATGAATTTATTCATTTATGCATCCAAGAAAATATGAACCACACATCTTCAGATACAACAGAATTAAAAGAAGTAAAAAACTCCTATAAGATAATAACTCCTAAAAAAACAATTACCCCAAGAGGCAAAAACCAAGAACAGTATTTAAAGAATATTCAATCCTTAGAATTAAATTTTGGAATTGGTCCAGCAGGCACAGGAAAAACTTATTTGGCTGTAGCGGCGGGGGTTAATGCATTATTAAATGATCAGGTTCAAAAGATTGTTTTGATCAGACCAGCAGTTGAGGCTGGAGAGAAACTGGGTTTTTTGCCAGGTGACCTCGCTCAAAAGGTAGACCCATACTTAAAACCTCTATATGACGCATTATACGAAATGCTTGGTATAGAAAAAGCACAAAAATTTATAGAAAAGGACATAATAGAAGTTGCTCCCCTTGCCTATCTTAGAGGCAGAACACTAAATAATTCTTTTATTATTATGGATGAAAGCCAGAATACTACTATTGATCAAATGAAAATGTTTTTAACCAGGATGGGTTTTGGGTCTTATGCAGTTGTTAATGGCGACTTAACACAAATAGATTTACCAAAGGGTGTAATGTCTGGCCTAAGTAATGTGTTAGAGGTTCTTGCTGAGACAGAGAATATTGGAATAACAAAATTTACATCACTGGATGTTGTGAGACATCCATTGGTGAGAAGAATAATTGATGCATATGAGGCTTTTGCAAGTAAGAAAAATTAGTGAAAGTTAATATTACATCTAATAATTTTGATTTATCTGAAAATCTAATTGATAAGCTAAATATAATTTTTTTGGCTATTCTGGAATCAGAAGGTTTGCAAGAAGGGAATATTAATTTAAGTTTTATCTCTAGCGATAAGATGAAAGGCTTGAATAAAAAGTTCAGGAGCATCAATAAAGATACAAACGTTTTATCATTTGAAAATCAGGATATCTCACGGAGTCATACCAAAGATCTGGGTGATGTAGCTATTTCTTATCAATATGTTGTAGAAGAAGCAATCTCAAAAAAGATAAAACTTAATGACCATATTGCTCATATGTTCATTCATGGAGTATTCCATATTCTTGGGTATGACCACGAAAATAATCAAGATGCTGAAAAAATGGAATTAAAAGAGATTGAATTTTTATCAAAGTTGAATATCATTAACCCATATAACATATGAACGATAAAATAGAACCCGACTCGGGAAACTCCTCTTCCGGATTTTTTTCAAAACTTAAGAAATATTTAAGGAACCCCTTTTTTATTAAAACTACTTCAGTGGCAGAAGTTTCAGAATTCCTTGAGAGCGCAAGACAATCTAATGTTATAGATAAAGAAGCCCAAATAATGGCTAACAAAGCTTTAAGGCTAGGCGATACATCTGTTAAAGAAATAATGGTCCCCAAAGTAGAAATGATTACTGTTGATATTGATGAGCCAGCATCATCTTTTATTGAAAGAATAATTCAATCTGGACACTCTAGATATCCTGTTTTGGGCAAAACTATGGACGAGGTTAGTGGAATATTGCTTGCAAAAGACCTTTTGCCACTATTATCAGTTGGCCAAACAGAATTTAATATTGAAGATATGCTTAGAAAGGCCAATGTTGTCCCAGAAACCAAGAAAGCTGACTCCTTATTAGAAGAATTTAAAAAAGATCGCTCCCATTTAGCAATAGTTGTTGATGAATATGGAGCTATATCTGGACTAGTAACAATTGAGGATATTTTAGAAGAGCTTGTTGGAGAAATAGAAGACGAGCATGATAATGAGGAAGAAGAGCTTATACAAATATCAGAAAATGAGTACATTGCCGATGGCAAGTTAGATATTGAAACATTTGAAGACCATTTTGAGGTAGATGTAGGAGATCAAGATGTAGAAACCATAGGCGGCTTGATGATTAACAAGCTGGGCGTGCTTCCTAAAATTGATGATGAAATTATGCTTGGCAATATGAAACTAAAGGTAGCTATAGCCGATAAAAGGAAGATCAAGAAAATTGGAATCAGCATTCTTCCCGAATAAAGTTAAGCAATCATTTAACTATTTAATACCTCTTATTTTTGGAGGCATCGGCGTCTTAGCATTTGCACCCTTCTCTCTTAAGTTCTTAATAATCCCTTCCTATAGTTATCTTATTTGCTCATTATTACTTGATGCAAAAGACTCTTATAAAAGGACCCTTGTAATGTGGACTATTGGGCATTGGGGAATAGGTGTTTCATGGATAATAGTAAGTGTTTACTATTATGGAAATATTGGATATATAGCATCTTCAATAGTTTATATGCTATTTCTGATTTTGATTTTATTATTTGCAGTTGCCCCCATACGCTTATTTAAAATAAAGAAAGAATATCCTCTCAATCTTCATTCAGCCCTATATATTTCATCAGTCTTCATATTGTTAGAGCTATCTAGAGATTTTTATTTTGGTGGATTTCCGTGGTTAGTTCCAGGAACTGTAGGCATAGATACAATATTATCTATAGCCTTTCCTTTGATTGGAGTAGCCGGAGTATCATTTGTCATCTATTTATTATCAGCGGTAATTGCAATGTCCTGGAATAATAATAGAAAGATTTCATATGTATTCCTTACCTTGTCTTTTTTAATACTTATTCCATCTAACCCCCACACAGAAGAAGCAGGTGAAACAACATTAAAGATCTCTCTTGTTCAACCCTCCTTAGACCCCCAATTAAAGTTTAACAGAGGATATAAGACAGAGATTGAGGGAGCTCTTTTAACGCTTACTAATAAAATTCAAAATGAATCGGATTTAATTATATGGCCAGAAGTAGAATTGCCTTATTCATATAACAGTAAGCAATTTAAAGAACTAAAGAATAAAATAAACCCTTCAACAGAATTAATAACAGGAATATGGCTTTTTGAAGAAAATAAACTATACAACTCACTAATTAGCATAAAATCTGATGAAATCTACAAAAAAAGGCATTTAGTGCCATTTGGCGAATATATTCCCTTTAAATCTATACTAAACCCTCTTTTAAACTATTTTGGCGCCCCAATATCAGACATTTCACCGGGGACATCAAATCAGGAACCAATATCCATAAATAACGATATAAAAGCAGCTCCGTTAATATGTTATGACATAGTTTTTGCAAATGATGTTAGAAAAGCGGTCAAAAGTTCTGATTTTATTATAAATATAAGCAATGATTCATGGTTTGGAGGATCTTTAGGCCCTTATCAGCACTTAGAAATAGCTAGAATTAGGGCTATTGAGAATAATAGATGGATTGCGAGATCTACTAATGATGGCTTCACAGCATTTATAAATAATAAAGGGACAATAGTCTCTTTAATGCCAAAATATCAACAAGGATCATTAACAAATGAAATAAGTTTAATTAAATCGTCTACCATATATTCTGAATATGGTTATTATGTGACATACTTATTCTCTATTATTTATATATTTATTACCTTGAGCTTATATTTATGGTCAAAATTAAGAAATTAATATCAATATTTATTATCTTCATTTGCTTTAACATAGGTGCTGAAGAAACGATTCTTGTAAAGATTAGCGAGCAAAGGCTTTATTTGATTGATAATAATAAAATTATAATGAGTTTCCCAATATCTTCTTCTTTTTACGGAGAAGGACAGGAAGAAAACTCATATAAGACACCCCTTGGGAAACATATCATCAAAGAAAAGATAGGATCAAATGCCATCCAGGGCACCATCTTTAAGTCACGTATAAATACAGAAAATATAGCTCAGCTTGTAAAAGATCATATTGATACAGAAGATGACTATGTTACATCCAGGATTATGTGGCTAGAAGGCGAAGAAGAGGGCTTTAATAGGGGTGGTAAAGTAGATTCTTATAATCGATATATATACATCCACGGAACCCATGAAGAGGGCCTAATTGGATCAAAAGCATCTCATGGATGCATCAGAATGTTCAATAATGATGTAATAGAGCTCTTTAATAGAGTTAATATAGGGACAAAAGTCGATATTAAATCTTAATCTTGCCCTATAACATTATTTTTATAAATTACCAGCTACAGAAGACTTCTCAAAGCTTAATTTCTCTTTTCTATCTTCTTTAGCAGGGGCATCACCAAACTTCCCATCCTCTTCAGCAAGCTTTTTAATAAGGTTTGCTGGCTTAAAGGTGTCATTTTTAGTCAATTCATGGTATTTATTAAGCTTATTAAGGACTTCTTTCATACCCATTGCATTAGCATGATGCATAGGACCGCCTCTCCATATAGGGAATCCATATCCATTAATATAAACTACATCTAAATCAACAGCTCTTTGAGCAACACCTTCTTCTATTATGTCAGCACCCTCATTTACAAGAGCAAGAATACATCTATCTATAATCTCTTCATCTGATATCTCTCTTCTTTCAATCCCATTCTCAGCAGAAACAGCTTTATAAATGTCTTCATTCTCTGGAGCAGGGTTTGGAGCTCTAGATCCTTCGGTGTAGTTATAAAAGCCTTTTCCATTCTTTTGACCAAACCTATCTTGCTCACATAACTGGTCACTTATTTTAGAAGGAAGGGCAGACTCAGTGCCGCTTAGTTTTCTAGCACGCCAACCCAGATCTAATCCAACTAGATCTAACATCCTAAAAGGCCCCATATTCATTCCAAATTTTTCAAGAGCTTGATCAACTTGATGAGGAAGAGCACCCTCTAATAGCAACATATTTGCCTGGGCAGTGTATCCAAATAACATTCTATTTCCTATGAATCCAGGAGCATTAAGAGAAACTACAGCAGCCTTTTTAAGCTTCTTGCCCACTGACATTACTGTTGCTAATGTTTCATCAGAAGATTGTGATCCTCTGACAACCTCTAAGAGCCTCATTATATTGGCTGGGCTAAAAAAGTGAGTACCCACTACCTTATCAGGCCTATTGGTTACTGATGCAATAGAATCTACATTTAGTCCAGAAGTATTACTTGCAAGGATTGCATCTTTATTAACAACCTCATCTAATGTTTTAAAAATCTGTTCTTTCAGCTCAAGGTTTTCATAAACAGCTTCAATAACAATATCGCAATCTGAGACATCTTGATAATCGAGACTTGAAGTAATTAGGCTGAATACCCCATCTTTCATTTCTTGATTCATCCTTCCTCTATCAACCATAAATTGATAATTTTTTTCTATTACTGACATGCCCCTTTTCAGGTTGTCTTCATCTTGATCAATTATGTGAACAGGGATGCCTGCATTAGCAAAACACATTGCTATTCCTCCACCCATTGTTCCTGACCCAATAATGCCAGCTTTTTTAATATCTTTTATAGGAGTTTCTTTAGGAACGTCTGCTATTTTAGATGCAGCTCTTTCACCAAAGAAGATATGTATCATTGCCTCTCTTTGAGGATTTACAAGACATTCAATAAAGCAATCACTTTCAGTTTTCATGCCATCATCAAAATCATCAAGGTTTATTGCAGCTTCAACACATTGGATTATCTTTCCAGGTGCAAATTGACCTTTTCTTGTTTTTGCTGCCATTGCTCTAGCCTCAATTAAAACATTGTCTGAACCTCTAGCTTCTACTACTTTTTCACTTAAATCCCTTACTTTGGGATGATTTTCTGTATTAGCAGCTTTTTCTTGAATAAATTTAATAGAATCATTAATTAAATCATCAGAAACTTCATCAATAATACCCATAGATAAAGCTTTTTTTGCTGAAACGTGCATCCCAGTTAGCATAATTTTTAAAGCTTCAGCAGGGCCCACAAGCCTTGGAAGCCTTTGAGTACCGCCTGCACCAGGTAAAAGGCCTAAATTAACCTCTGGGAGGCCCACAAAGGCCGCAGGACCAGCAATTCTATAATTACAACATAATGCGGTTTCTAAGCCCCCGCCTAGTGCAGAGCCATTTATAGCTGCAACTACAGGTTTTGAGCAAAATTCTAGCTTTTTAAAGGCTTCATCAAGCCCCGGGCCGTCTGGCTTAGTGCCAAATTCAGAAATATCTGCACCAGCAATAAAAGATCTTCCTGCTCCAGTCAGTACAAGACCTATAACATCTGGATCATTCTCAGCTTTAGTTATATTCTCAACAAAACCGGCTCTAACACCAGCACTTAATGGGTTTACAGGCGGATTATCAACAGTTAATAATGCTACGCCATCTTTTACTTCGTAATGTACAGTTCCTTTCAATTTATTCTCCAAAAAAAATCAAGAAAAGCATTATACATAAAAAAATATAGTTTATCTTATAAAAAGTATTGATATTTAATTATAAATATATATAATAATACCTGTCAGCACTTCTCTCCCCCAATATAGAATGCTGACATCCTCTGGAATTATGTGGAGAGCTTAGCTCTCCACGCTTTTAAAATTAGGTTATATATGAATAAATATATTGAAAATTTAGAGATTTTGGTCTTAATTTCACTCTTTATGAGTACTTTATACGCCATTACACCAATACTGTAGTATCATTTTGCTGATGAAACAGCTACTTTTACTATTTACAGCGATTCTATCCACTTATTCATACTCTTGTTCAGATTTACTTAATTCTGAGTTAAGAGTCTTAGACTCATCTGAAAAAAGGAATATGTGTGAATATAAAGGTGATGTACTTCTTGTTGTTAATGTAGCAAGTAGGTGTGGCTATACATATCAGTATGAAAGCCTTCAAGCTTTATATGATAAATATAAAGATCAGGGTTTAACAATTGTTGGAATTCCTTCAAGAGATTTCAGACAAGAGTTTAGTGAAGAGTCTTCCGTTGCTGAATTTTGCTCTACTGAATATGGTGTTAACTTCCCGATGTTTGCTACAACAAAAGTGAGAGGGGATAAAGCACATCCATTTTACAAAAAATTATCTGCTCAATCTGGAATGACCCCAAATTGGAATTTTAATAAATATCTTATTGATAGAAATGGGAAAGTGTATAAAGGTTATAGAGCTAAAGTTAAACCAGACTCAGAGTTGCTTATAAATTCTATAGAAAAATTACTTTAAACTTCACTAACCAAAACTAAGCTTGGCTTATGGAATGCAAAAATTCCATTATCAACAATTCCAGCAATTGAGTTTAATCTTGATTCCATTTCTTTCGGATTAGAAAGATCTAAATTTTTTACATCAAGAATCTGATTTTCTTGATCTGTAGTAACCCCTTGACGCAATTCAGGGATCCCGCCCAACGCAACAATTTGCCTAGCTACAAGACTTCTTGATTCTGGTATAACTTCAATTGGAAGGGGGAAGGAGCCTAATTTATTTACAATCTTTGTTTTATCAACTATGCATATAAAATCTTTTGCTGCAGACGCAACAATCTTTTCCCTAGTATGTGCTGCGCCACCACCTTTAATAAGGTTATTATTTTTATCAACTTCATCAGCTCCATCTATATAAAATTCAATCTCGTTTACATCATTTAAGCTGAAGACCTCTATACCCTTTGATTGCAATAGTTTAGATGAGGCGTTTGAACTAGAGACAGCTCCTTTAAATAAATTTGAATAGCTGGCCAGCTCTTCTATAAAGCAATTAACTGTTGAGCCCGTTCCAATTCCCAGAATCATATTTGGCGTTAGTTTGTCGGCAATATATGATACCGCTTGTTTTGCAACATTGATTTTTGATGCACTCATGCGGGTATAATACTAGAAATTTAATAAGACTATTACATTGAGACTTAAAATAAATAAAACAGGAAGCTTTAAGCATTCTAAAAAATATCTAAAACTCATTAATGAGGCGGATGTTTATGATGTCGCAATTAAGAGCCCTATAACTTTTGCTAAAAATATATCTGCAAAAGGCAATAATAAAATTTTCTTAAAGAGAGAAGATCTTCAGCCAGTTTTTTCATTTAAAAATAGGGGAGCATATAACAAAATTATTAGTCTTACGCCTTCCCAGAAGAAGAAGGGAGTAATTGCAGCGTCTGCAGGAAATCATGCTCAAGGTGTTGCTTATGCTTGTAAGAAATTAAGAATTCCATGCTTAATAGTTATGCCGATAACATCACCAGACATTAAAGTTTCATCAGTGAAAAGTTTTGGTGCAAAAATATTATTAGACGGTGACAATATCAATCAATCTCTCAAAACGGCGCTTTCTTTGGCTAAGAAAAAGAAACTTGAATTTATTCATCCTTTCGATGATCCTTTAACAATAGCAGGACAGGGCACCATAGGAAAAGAAATTCTTGAGGATGCTGAAGACTATAATGCAGTTTTTATTCCTGTTGGTGGAGGGGGTCTACTAGCGGGGATATCATCATGGATTGCTCAAAATGAAGATAATAAGAAAATAAAAATCTACGGAGTTGAGGTTGAAGACTCTGCATCTTTATTAGAAGCAATTAAATTTGATAAAAGGGTTAGATTAAGAGAAGTGGGACTATTTGCAGACGGCGTAGCTGTTGAGCAAATAGGGAAAGCAAACTTTGATGTGATTAAAGAGTGTGTTGATGGGGTAATAACCGTTAGTGTCGATGAAGTATGTGCTGCCGTTAAAGATATTTTTGAAGACACAAGAGTTTTATCAGAGCCTGCTGGCGCTGTAGCCCTTGCTGGCTTAAAAAAATATGGTAAAAAGATAAAGGACAAAAAATTGCTAGCTATTAGCAGTGGAGCAAATGTTAATTTTGAAAGATTAAGTTATATAGTAGAGAGATCTGAGCTAGGTGAAAATAAAGAAAAAATATTAAGCATCCAAATTCCCGAAAAGCCTGGAAGTTTTTTAAAATTATGCAGAATTTTTGGAAGGGCGCAGATAACCGAATTTAATTATCGGATGGCAGATAATGATATAGCTTATGTTCTTGTTGGGATCAGGACTAAGACCGAAGAATCTTTTAAAGCTCTAAAAATAAAATTAAGAAAATCTAGTTTTAAATTTAATGATCTAACAAGAAATGAAATCTCAAATGATCATTTACGTCATATGGTTGGAGGAAGAAATAACCAAGATATTAATAAAAATTCAGAACGTATTTTTAGAAGTGAATTTCCTCAAAAGCCTGATGCGCTTCTTAATTTCCTTAAAGATTTTGGGAATAATTGGAATATTTCATTATTTCATTATAGGAATTTGGGGGCTGCTTTTGCCAAGGTTCTTATTGGCATTCAGGACAATCAAGAAAATGGTAAAAAGCTTGAAGCTCATTTAAAGAGTTCTGACTATTCTTTTATTGAAGAAACCTCAAATAATGCTTATCAAGATTTCCTAAGATAAGCTTTTAAAATCTTAACCTTAATTTAATTGCAAAGATCTTACCAGATGGGTTTTTCCATGAGTCCTGAATAATAGAAGCACTATTAGAATTTATATCTTCTTCATAGATACTCCCCCCTTGATTGTAGACAACATAAAGATCTGAGAGAGGGGCTATTTCATATTTGTATCTTATCTGAAAGGCCGCCTCACCCACATTAAATGAGCTCACTTCTTGGTCACCCAACAAAAGATAGCCCTGCTCATTTGACATCAAACTAGTCGGATTAGATGCCTCTAAAGCAACAAATTGACCCTTAAGTCTAAGTTCATGCTTATTACCTTTAAAATAATTAAGATTAAATGTTAGAAATTTTTCAACCGCATCGTAAGCAGTCAAATTATTTGTATTAATCCACCTAATCCAATCTTTTTGATCTCTTAGGCTAAAACCAATTTTCATTGTTAAAAAATCTTTAGGAAAGAAATAGTATGCAGCTTCCATCCAGTTTTTTTCATAACCCTTAGAATCCCAAGACTTGTTTCTACTTCCTCTTTCGAAATTTATCTTAAGTCCTATCGCATAATTAGAATAATTCTTAGAATCAAATGAGGCTCCCATATTGTATCTGGAAGGTCTTTTTATATAAGGAGAATCAACATACTTCCTTGTAATGGTTGTATTTTTACCGGACGATTTAATCGCAGTCCAAAAATTAATCGAAGAAGTATCCCATAATCTAAATTCAATCTTTGGGTTAATAAAATTTTCAATTGAGTTGCCCTTAGTATCAGCTTGGTGGCCATATCTTACCGAGTATTCTATATTTTTAAATTTTGAGCTTTCATCATAATATTTATCAATTGAAGATCTGCCACCAATAGATACCCAGTCATTTTTTTGCAAATAACCCATATCATTTATATCTAGGTCGTCCCCATAATAATGAAATCCAATGCTATGACTTTCGTCTTTGGTCGGTTTATATCGAAAGCTACTTTTAAGTCCCAGGGAAGATTTATCGCCAGCATCTGCATGTAATAATATTGATGAAATCCTTAATTTTTCATCAACTATATTGTCATAATCAAGGGTATTTACTATAGCAGTTCTATCTAAAATAGGGTCATCAGTATAAGTGACCATATATCCCAAAGTTTTATTGTTATTTTCTTTTTTTATCCTCGCAGCATAATAAGATCTGCCGATGGAGAAATCTTCGTCTTGCTCATTTGCTGCAAAAAAACCATATTCAGTTCCACCTTCTTTTTGAGTATATCTAAGAGCATAATCAAGGTCTGAATAATTTTGCTTAGAATCATTACAGAGCTCTTCATTGTTTGATTCACTACAATTGTAAGAGGGCGAAGAGCCAATCCTTCGAGTATGCATAACTTTTAACCTCTCCCTATCACTAATATCAAAAAGGGTTTGGTTTTCATTAAAGAAAGCTCTTTTTTCTCCATAAAGCGTCTCTTCTGCAGAAAAGTTAACAACCACATCATCACTTTCTACTTGTCCGAAATCTGGATTTATGGTCGCATTTATTTGTTTGCCCGTACCCGTGTTATAGAAGATTTCTACACCAACTTTATTTATTTCATTATTTGTAACCGAGTCTTGAGCAGCAACAATATAGGGGAAATAATTAATATTACTTTTCGCTGGGAAACTATCAATTTCATACTCATCAAGTTGATACATGTATTTATCTCTTTCAGCATTAGTTTTTGCTGTCCCATTCAACTCGCCGTTGAATGCTAAATATCTAAACGCACCAAACTTAATTTTTCGTTTTCCGGTTATCGGGAGCATGTTTCCTATAGACCAAGGAATAAAAATTTCAGAAACCCAATTGTCTGAATTTATTTTTGTAGCACCAATCCAGTCACCATTCCAATCATAACTTTGATCATTTCCATTTCTAATGGTCGAATCTAGCATTGAATCACCCAATGACAGCATAAATGTATACGCAGTATTCCCATCTCCATCAAAATCTACAACAAATGCATTTCTATCGGTTTTAGTATTCCACTCATCTCTTACATGTTTATATTGGCCCATTGTGGAGGGTTTTTGAGGGTTTATGAATCCAACATATACACCTTCTTCATTTGTAAATATTTTTACTTCTGTCTTATTCTTTGCTGGCTCTAGCGTATATGGGCTTACAATATAGAATTCTGAGATAGAATCAGCTTCATCCCATTCAGCTTCATCTAAGACCCCATCTATTTTCATTGAATAGATTTCAAATGAGATGAGTATATTTAAAATAAAAAGTAGATTTTTCAAATGATATTTCCTTATGAGGACTATTTTATATATTTATATGTATTTTTTATACAGATAATCTTCTAGAATCTTAAAGTTTTATTTTCTGTAATCAGAATATCAATCTTAATATCATGAGGCTCGCCAAAGTCTTGGTCTATATTTTGGAATTCATATCCAAGGCCAATGATTAGAGGCTTATTAGGCGATTTATTGGTGTTATGAAGGCCTCTATCATAGTACCCACCCCCATAACCTAATCTGTAACCATTGTTATCTACCCCCACTAAAGGGAGTATGATTAAATCTAATAAATGGGGGCTTATCTCTTCCCTATCAGTTGATTCAATAATATTGTATTTATTGTGTTTAACTTGATCATTACTTCTTAGCCTATTAAATACAAGATTATTACCAGGCTTAATTTTTGGCAGAAAAATATTTTTATTCTCTATAAACAGCATGCTTTCAATTTCATTAACCATCACTTCATTAGCAAAAGATTTATAGATAAGGATGTTTTCATTTTCTTTAAGCGGCGTAATTAAGTTAATTAAATTCATTTGAATGGCCGCAGACTTCTCTATGACTTCTCTCTCAGACATCATAGATAATTGGTGCTTAAGAGATTTTCTAATATTCTTTTTTGTCATATTGAGTCTGCAAACCCACAAACCAATTCACCGCTATGTGCTATACCTGAACCGAAAGGACAGGTGGTGAACTTCTTATCGAATCAGGCTTCCCTTTATTAAGGTATCGCACAACAACGACATTGGATAATCACCATATAAATTAATATCGGTTCAAAATTTATTAACACATTAGCCAATGAACCAGAATGTAATTTAATTATAAAACAATTGCAGGAGAAAAAAAGAAGATTAATTTTCTAAAATATTCTCAATATTTTTAATTAATTCAGATATTTTAGATTCATCTTCAGAGCTTATTTCCGATTTATTTTCATTTTTCAGAAACTTATTTGCGAGACTAAGACCCGCTAAGATAAGAGCATTACTTTTATTTTCAATACCATCAAGTTCTGATTTTAAAAGTTCAGCAGCCATGAGAAGGTCTTCTTTTTCGTCAGCAGGGCAGGATAAACTAATGTCCCTTCCAAATATTTTTAATGGGACTACCTCCATATCACTCATCTGGGCTTTCCTTGATTCCTAGTTTTAATATTTGATCATTTAATTCATTAATTTCTTTATTTAATCCATGCTTTATAGACTTCCACTCCCTTTCTCTTTGTATATATGAATTAATTATTCCTTTTTGCTCATCGTACCTATTAATAAGCTTTTTTAATCTATCTTCTAATGATGTTAGAAGTGTATTTTCATCGGATTCATTCATTTATTTAATTTAAAAGAGTAAAATTAACTTATGAATAAAGTATATCAAAAAAGGAGAGATATTTTAGGCAAACTATTGCCTAAAGATTGCGGAATAATCATTCCGGGCGCAGACCTGCAATATAGAAATGCAGACTCTTCTTATAATTTTAGACAAGATAGTAGTTTTTACTACTTATCGGGCTTTTGTGAAGCAGATTCAACCATACTTATAAAAAATAATAACGGAAGCATAGAGTCTTCAATTTTTGTTCCAAAGAAGGATAAATTAAAAGAAACCTGGGACGGCCATATAGAGGGTCCAGAGGGGGCTATATCAAATTATGCGTTTGACAATGCATATGTAAATGAAGATATAGATTCTTTAATGCCCGACTTAATTATTGGAATGGATAGGATCTTTTATCTATTGGGCAATAAAGATAACTTTGACCAGAAAGTTGTTTCATGGATAAAAAAAGCTACATCTAAAGATAGGCATAGCAAATCAATAGATATTGCTAACGGCACTTCTTTAATTGGGAATATGAGACTAATTAAGGATGATGAAGAAATTGCAATCATTAAGAAAGCTTGTGAGATTTCTGCTGATGCTCATATTGAAGGAATGAGGTCTGTTAAACCGGAAATGAATGAGCAGGCTATGGAAGCAATTTATTTACATGAATTTGCAAAAAGGGGCGGGAGATTTGCTGCATACACCCCAATAGTTGCAGGTGGGAGTAATGCTTGTGTTTTACATTATGTCGAAAACAATGAGACGCTTGGTAAATCTGATCTTCTCTTAGTAGATGCTGGTTGTGAGTATGATATGTATGCTTCAGATATAACTAGAACATATCCAGTTAATGGAAAATTTTCATCTGAACAATTGGCTATATATGAAGTTGTACTAGAAGCTCTTCATGCAGCTATAGAGTGTGTAAAGATTGGAAATAATATAATGGATCCTCAGACTAAGTCTGAAAAAATTATTACTAAGGGACTCGTAGATTTAGGTATCCTCAAAGGAGATGTTGATGAACTTCATGAAAAGGGGGCTTATAAAGATTTCTATATGCACAAGATAGGCCACTGGATGGGATTAGATGTTCACGATGCTGGTGACTATATGGAAAATAATGAATATATGAATTATCAAGCTGGCATGGTTACAACAATTGAACCTGGTATATATATTAGCAAAGATGCAGAAGTAGAAGATAAATGGAAGGGGATAGGTATAAGAATAGAAGATAATATTTTAGTAACCAAATCTGGTAATTTAAATTTAACCTCTAAGGTCCCATCTGATCCGAAAGAAATTGAAGCTTTGATGTCTTAAAAGCCTATGAATTATCCTGTCATAATATCGGGAGGAGGCATCATTGGTTGTTATATCAATATAAGGTTAAAGCAGGCTGGCATTGAGTCACTAATTATAGAAAAAACTCCTAAAGATAAAGATAAATCTGAAAACGTAAGAACAATTTCTTTAAATCCAAACACTTATCAATTACTTATGGATATTGGAATTAGCATTGATGCTTCCGGGGTTAGTCAGATTAGAGTCTTAGATAAAGAGGGTTCAGGGAAAATAAAATTTTTAGCAGAGGAGATAGGCACCGATTTCTTATCTTATGTCACGATGTTTAACGCTCTATCTGATCGAATGCAAGAAAAAGCTGGAGAATCTATTATGTTTTCCAGTGAGATTAAGTCTATTTCAAGATCAGGTGAATCATTAGATATTGCATTAAAGAATAATGAAGAAATTAAAGGTCTTCTTTTGATTGGCTCTGATGGCCGAATGTCTCCGGTGGCAAAGTTATCCAATTTTATTTCTAGAGACTACAACTATGATCAAACAGCCTTTACATTTTTAGTAAGTGATGGATCAAGTAGAGACAAATCCATAGCTAGTCAAATATTTTCAGATCAAGGAATTTTTGCTCTTATGCCTATTATGCATAAGGACAAAAATTTGTTCTCAGTTGTCTGGTCGGTACCAAATAAACTTTTAAATAATATAGATAAGAATGACTTTGTTTCAAAATACATAAATGAACTTGCAAGCAAGATAGACTCAGAACTTAATATTGAGTCAGACATTATCCAGTTTCCTTTATCAAAACATCATTTAGATTCTTATACTAATGAAGGTGTTGTAATTGTTGGTGATGCAGCTCATTCCATACACCCACTAGCAGGACAGGGCATAAACTTAGGCTTTGCAGATGCTGAAGTTCTGTGTAAAGAAGTTATATCAGCTCATCGAAAAGGTTTTCCAATTGGATCATATTCGGTTCTAAAAAAATATGAATTAAAGCGAAGATCAATGAACGAGCTTATGCTAAAAACCATGGATGGTTTTGTTAACCTATTTGGTTCTAATAATATTTATGTAAAGCTTTTAAGAAATCTTGGATTAAATTTATTTAACAAGATCTCATTTATGAAAGTCTTTTTTATCAATCATGCGTCTGGGTCTCATAAGTTATAAGATTTTCTATTGATTTTTAAATGAGAATCATTATCATCTAAATACTAATTTATATAATCAAAAAAGCAATGCAATATATTAAACTTTTGTGTCTTTCGGTCTTACTAGTCTCTTGTAGTAAAGAGAATGATGATAATTTATTAACAATCTATACATCAAGACAGCCTCAGCTTATTGAGCCCCTAATGGAGCAATATACTGAGAAAACTGGTATTAAGGTTAGACTGTTATCAGGGAAAGCTCCAGAGTTAATGGAAAGGATTTCTGTAGAGGGAGAAGAAACAAAGGCTGATATATTTATGACTGTAGATGCAGGAGTTTTATGGCAAGCAGGAGAAAGAGGGATTTTTGAGAATGTTGAATCAGAGATGCTAAATAACAATATTCCAGAGCACCTTAGAGATATGGACGGAAAGTGGTTTGGTTTATCTAAAAGAGCAAGAACCATAGTTTATTCTTCTGATAACATTTCTGGTTCAGACCTTTCAACGTATGAAAATTTAGCTTACCCAACTTGGTCAAATAAACTTTGTTTAAGGACCTCTAAAAAGGTATATAACAGGTCGTTAATAGCTAGCATGATAGATGCTCATGGTTATGAGCGTACCAAAGAGGTTGTTCAAGGATGGGTTAATAACCTCGCAACGGAAGTCTTCTCAAGTGACACACAGGTTTTAAAAGCCGTTTCTGCTGGCCAATGCGGAATTACGATAGTTAATACATATTATTTAGCTAGGCTTGCAGATGATCCTCAATATTCAAACCTGAAATTGCACTGGGCAAATCAAGATGGCAGAGGAACGCATGTTAATATTTCAGGAGCTGGAGTCGTTAAAGGATCTAACAATAAGGCTGAGGCTGTTAAATTATTAGAATGGCTTTCTTCTGCGGAGGCTCAAGAAGTATATGCTGGAGCCAATAAAGAATTCCCTGTTTTGAAAGGAATCAAGGTTGGCCAGACTTTATCTAATTGGGGTGACTTTAAAGAGGACCTTATTTCGGTAGAAAAACTAGGCTCATTACAAAAGGAAGCAGTTTTATTAGCTCAAGAAGCTGGGTATAAATAGGATTTTAGACTTTTTCGCCACGTGCACGAATATCTTTTAGGACTTCGCTAATACCTTTTTTATCAATAATTCGCATACCTTTAGCTGAAACCTTAAGGTTTACAAATCTATTCTCAGATTCAACCCAAAATCTGTGGGTATGCAAATTAGGAAAGAATTTTCTTTTTGTCCTATTATTTGCATGAGAAACATTATTCCCAGACTGAGGAATCTTACCGGTGACTTGACAAATTTTACTCATAGAAACGCGATTTTATAGAACACAGAGACACATAGCAATACATATATTCATAAATATACCAAGACAATTGAACTGCATTGATATTTTTTATATGTTCACTTGCAAAAATATTTAGAATACGAGAAAGTAGCGGTAATATATCTAAACTAATTTTCTATAAAATATTAAAGGTTTTTCTTGTTAAACATAAAAGTAAAAATATTAAATCCAAGAATTGGAAATGAGATACCCCTGCCAGAATATAAGACTTCAGGATCTGCTGGCATGGACGTTAGAGCTTGTATCGAAGAGCCAATTATTTTAAAGCCTGGTAAAACAGAAATGATACCTCTCGGTTTTGCCATGCATATAAATGACACCAATGTTGCAGCATTAATAATTCCAAGATCTGGATTGGGCTCTAAGCATGGGATTGTTTTAGGAAATTTAGTGGGTTTAATTGATTCAGATTATCAGGGCGAGCTTATGGTTCCAGCCTGGAATAGATCAGATGAAGATTTTAAAATTTCTTTAGGCGACAGGATAGCTCAAATGGTAATAGCTCCAATTATTCAAGCTCAATTTACATTAGTTGAAGATTTTAACGAAACTGAAAGGGGAGAAAAGGGCTTTGGAAGCTCTGGGGTGAAATGAATTTACTATTTCTTTTTACCAAATCTTTTTTCAAAACGCTGGACCCTTCCTCCGGTATCAACAATCTTTTGTTTTCCGGTATAGAAAGGATGGCATGAAGAACAGATGTCCAAGGATAAATCATCTTTTAAAGTGCTCATGACAGAAAAGGTATTCCCACAGCCGCATGTGGCTTTAATTTCTGAATAATCCGGATGTATATCGTTTTTCATAATAAATCTAAAATTTGGATGAGAACTATAACAAATAAGTCGATCTTTTCAATTAAAACATGAAATTTTTTTATTATGATATAGCTGTCCCAATACCCATAAGAGAAACTTTTACCTATAAATCAAAAGATGCCATAAGAAGAGGTACCAGAGTAGCTATAAGATTTAGGAATAAGAAAATGGTTGGTTATGTTGTTAAAAGACTAACAAATAAACCTTCTTTCTCTACAATAGAGATTTCTGAAGTTCTTGATGATAGCCCAATATTTAAATCTTCTCATATTGAGATTATTAAATGGCTTGCAGATTATTATCAACATCATATAGGAGAGGTTTTTGATACTTTCTGCCCACCATCGTTAAGAAAGATAGTAAAGATTGCTTCTAAAGAAATAGCTTTAGAATCTAAACATACCTTTGTTACAGAAGATAAAAATATTAAATTAACATCAGAACAATCCATCTGCTTAAAAGAGTTAAAGAAACTAAAGGGGTTTGATCCTTGTCTTATATATGGCGTCACAGGTTCAGGCAAAACCGAGGTCTATATAAGGATTACAGACCATTACTTATCTCAAGGTAAATCCGTTCTTATTTTAGTCCCTGAGATATCTTTAACCCCGCAACTAGAAGAAAGATTTATGAATAGATTCGGGAATAGCATAGGAATTTATCATTCAAAACAAACTATAAAGCAAAGAACTGATGTATGGGAAAAAGCTAGAAGCGGAGATATAAAAATAGTTATTGGGACCAGATCGTCGGTATTATGTCCTCTGCATAATTTAGGGATTATTATTGTAGATGAAGAGCACGATCAATCATACAAGCAGCATGAGGGCTTTAGATTTTCTGCTAGAGATGTAAGTATAAAACGGGCTCAAATAGAGAAAATTCCAGTTATCCTAGGCTCTGCAACTCCTTCTTTACAAACCTTAAAATCAGTTCAAGATAAAAAATATAAACAATTTAATCTTTTAAAAAGAGCAAATGGCTCACAACCCCCTGGCTTAATTATTTTAGATATTAATGATTCCAAATTAGAGTCTGGGATTGCAAAAGAATCATTAGATGCGATAGAAAGTACACTGGGCAAAGGTAAACAAGTTCTTATCTTTATTAACAGGAGAGGCTTCTCTCCTTTATATGAGTGTAATAATTGTAGATGGATTGCCGAGTGTAGAAAGTGCGATGCAAGGCTAGTTTTTCATCATAATTTAAATAGATTGGTTTGTCATCGATGTGATTCTGCCTTTGGAGTACCAACAAAATGCCCAGATTGCTCATGCTCAGATCTTAGTTTACAAGGTTCCGGTACTGAAAGAATCGAACTATTTCTTAAAGAATATTTTTCTGAAACAATCATTATCAGATTAGATCATGATACGACTAAAAAGAAAGGAGCCTTAGAAAAAATACTTAATAATATCCATTCATCAAAAACGGCCATATTAATAGGAACTCAAATGCTGGCTAAGGGTCATGATTTTCCAAATGTTGAATTGGGTGTAATTTTAAATTCTGATGCCGGGATTATAAGCCCCGACATAAATAGTTTAGAAAAAATTTCTCAATTATTGATTCAAGTCTCCGGCAGGGTTGGGAGAAAGAATGCCAAAGGTAAAGTTCTTATCCAGACTAGATATCCAGAAGACAAGAACTTAAGAAAGCTTAGAAACGGAGATTACTTAGATTTTGCTTTAAATAACCTAAAACAAAAGAAAGAATTACATCACCCTCCATTTTCTGCAGTGTGTATAGTTAGATCAACATCCCCGCTAGCTAAGCATAATGTCAATTTTCTAGAAAAGATTGCTTTATCTGCAGGTAAAGATATGAGTATTTCAGCAATCGGGCCCATACCATCAATAATCTCAAAGACTAGAGGAAATTATAGACATCACTTGATGCTGCAAGCATCTTCAAAAGTAACTTTAAATAGACTCTTAAAAAAGATCACCGCTGCTACAGTTTTGTGGAAAGAAACCAAGAAAGTAAAATGGTTCTTTGATCTAGACCCTATTGATTATAACTAGATTGCTATCTTAATTTTTTGACCAGGGAATATTGGTTTATTTTGAAGATTATTTAAGTTAATTATCTCATCAACGCTCACTCCAAATCTTATAGCTATCTCTGAAATGACATCACCCTTTTGAATAGTATATTCAACACTAGATGGAACTGGGTCCATAAACGTATTAGGCTTCGGCTTTTCTTTGAAATAATTATGTATACCAAGGAAAATTGATCTAGCTATCATCCTTCTTCCCGGCTTACCTTTTAATCTAGCAGCATCTTCAGGATTTGAAATAAAACCAGACTCTACCAAGACAGAAGGAATGTCGATTGATTTCAGGACCCTAAAATCTGCAAATTCAACACTTTTTTTATGAAGCTTAGTATAGGGGTCTAATTTTAATTGATCTAAAATCTTATCTCCCAGCATTATGCTATTTTCTATTTTTGCTTCATAGGCTAATTGATATAGTGTTCTAGCGGCATCTTCATCAAAGTCATTTACATTTAATTTGCCAATCTTAGAATTTACTTCAGGATTAGTAGCCAATTCTTTTTTTGATAAATTATCGGCTGTAATGCTAGAAGCTTCTTCAGACCACACAAATACAGAAGCTCCTTTTACAGAAGCTAGTCTGAATGCATCAGCGTGAATGGAGATAAAGATATCTGCACCCACTTTTCTAGCATTTTGGTATCTATCATTCAAATCAACAAACGCATCATCTTGTCTTATCATCACTGGCTTGTAGCCCCTTGTATCTCTTAAGGTTCTTTCAAGCTCTTTTGCTATAAGAAGGGTAATATCCTTTTCTAAGATATTTAATTTACCAACAGCACCCGGATCTTTGCCTCCATGCCCAGCATCAATAGCTACAATAATATCTCTTATATTTTTCTTTAAAGCTTTATCTTTCTTAATTTCAAATATTAATAAAACATGATCTTTTTTTTGTACTTGCCAGGGCTTTTTCCAATAGACCGATTCATATAAATCAAGCACTATTCTCGAAGTAGAACCATCTTGATTAATACGAACCTTTTTTAATGGATAGTTTTGTCTACTATCTAACTCTCCTTGATACATTGAATCTTTGATGTCTACAACGATCCTAGACGGCTCGTCCAAAGCGTATGATTTAATTAAGGCAACTTTATCAAGCTTAAAAGTAATCCTTACTTCTCCAGAAGGGAGCTCTTTAACAGATACAAAATCTACCTTGTTACTAGCAAATGAGTTGAAACAAAAAAAGATAATGCAGCTTAGAAAGATTATTTTTTTCATTTATTTATTTGCCTTAAGACTGTTTAGAAGAATTGTATCTCCAATTAGCACAATTTTCCTGCTATTTTCAGCATGCAACATTTCGATTTTTAAATCAAAATCTCTATCTTTTTTTAAATTTTCTGGCCATTCAATAAATATTATTTTTTTACCATCAAAGCGTCTTCCCAAATCTAGCATTTCTATATCTTCGTATGTTTCAGTCCTATATAGATCAATATGAAGTATTAGATATTCATTAAATTCATATTCTTCACAAATAGTATACGTTGGACTTTTTACCGAGCCCTCCCAGCCTAAAGATCTTAATATTCCTCTAACAAGAGTGGTTTTGCCAGCTCCCAGTTCACCTTGGAGATGAAATTCAAAATGGGGCTCTAAAGATTCCTGGATCAGATTAGAAATTACTTTTCCAAATTCTAGTGTTTCATTTTCACCATGAAGAATATGATTTTGCATTATTTATTATTAAGCTTTTTTCTAATTAAAGGTATTAATTCAGTGGCGGCCAATCCATTCTCACCGTGTAATTTCATAAATTCATTTCCAGCAGCGCCATGGGTTGCGACAGCCAACAGGGAAGCATTAACTTCTGAAAGACCTTGAGCGATAAGGCTCCCAACTAGTCCAGCCAGAATATCTCCAGTCCCGCCTGTTGCAAGCTCAGGACCGCCTTCTTCACACACATATATTTTATCTTTATGAACAATAATTGTTCCAGATCCTTTTAGAATAATAGTTGCATTATATTTAAGAGCTAGTTTTTTTGCTGCTTCAATTCTATCTAGTTGTACTTCATTTGTAGAAATACTCAGAAGGGCAGCAGCTTCTCCGGGATGAGGGGTAAGTATGATTGAACCATTTAACCCCTTAATAGAATTTGGATCTTTTGCTATATATCGAAGAGCGCCAGCATCAAAGATGGCTGGAGAGTTGATATTTGTTAGATGTTGCATTGTTTTTTTTATTAATTCTTCCGACCATAGACTTTCAGAAAGTCCCGGTCCGCATACAACTACATCTGCAGTTTCTAATATAGGATCTTTATCTTTTAAAGCTTCAAAACTGATTGCCATTATTTCAGGGTTTCTTTCAAGAGAAGCCTTTATATGATCTTTTTGCGTGAGTAATGATACTAATCCAGATCCAGATTTAAGGGCCATTTCAGATGCCATAATGGCCGCTCCTCCCATATTTTCATCTCCACCTATTACTAGAATCCTCCCATAATTACCTTTATGGGTATTAGCTGATCTTTTAACTATTAGATCTTTAATGTCTAAGAATTTATATGATGTAGCAAACTCTTTTATTTCATCTTTCATATTCAAACCCAAATCATGAAAATTTATTTCACCAGCTGAGATTTTACCCTGATTAAGAGCTAGCCCAACTTTTCTTCCAACAAAACTTATTGTTTTGTTTGCACAAATAGATGTTTCAAGCTCAACACCCGTATTTGGATTAATTCCAGATGGGATATCTATTGAAAAGATTTGATCATAAGAATTCATTGAATTTATTAAATCAACTAAGCTTTTATTCAATGGCCCTTTAAGGCTGGTCCCAAACACTGCATCTACAATAGCAGTTTTAGAGCTACCCTCATTTAATATCGATGCATCATGTATTAGTTTATTTTTATTTGCCTCATCAAAAGCATCATTGCATAAAGGACTCTTTTTCTTTTCGTTTAAAGCATCAATAATGCTAACCTTAAAGCCCAATCTGGATAGACTAATGCCAATGTAATATCCATCTCCACCATTATTTCCAGGACCGCACACACAAATAAATTTCTTATAATCAGTATTCTTGATAATAAATTTTGAAGCCACATCTGCAGCTTTTAACATAAGCTCTTTATCTGAATTGCCCTTATTAAAAAAAGCATTCTCGTATTCTTGAACCTGATAGTTAAGGAATAATTTTTTCAAGAATTAATTGATTGTAAAAGATGCCATTCTGTCTGAATGGAACGAGCCAATATATACTTCATTACCAACCGGATAAGCAGTAGTTGGGAACCCAAATACAGTTTCTTGAAATGAATATATATTCTTCTTTTTCAAACTTGCCCTATCAATCTCATGAATTGAGAAGGGCAATGAACAATTTATGCTGCCGTCTTCAGTACATGGCATAGCATCAAAGGTTTCATGATCTAAAGAGGTAAGCCAAATTGATTGATCTGTAATAATCATATTGTCAGGAGAATTAATCTTATATTTTCCAACAACCTGCCCAGTGAGTAGGTCAACAACTTCTAATTTATCTCCAAGATTGTGATTTATGTATAAGAGCTCTTTATCCTCATCAAGACCTATTCCATTTGGCTGACTCCCCAATGATCCAGGAACCTTTGCAAAAGATTCTTTGTCCCACTTTACGACATATCCAGTTGCATATTTAAATAAAGCAGCACTTAACCATTCATTGATAGTGATATCTCTTTTATACATGTGACTTGCATAAAAAGAGCCATCCCTTCTAATGCTTAAATCGTTAAAATAATTTTCTTCAGGAGTATTTACACATCCCCTCCAGGTCATAACCCAATCAGATTCTTTTTTATTTAATTCAAATAATTCTATTGATTCAAAAGGAAAATGATTTACAAACCCAACCTCAATTGCTCCATCATTTCTTTTTACTAAATCAATGCCATGAGGCCCAAAAGCATCTGATGTATTCCTTATACAATTCGGATCTCCCCAAGTATTTTCAGCAAAGATTATTTTAGGAGTAAATCTTTTTTTATCCACAAGACGCATAAGCGCAAAAGAACCAGCGCCATCATTTTCTTCATAAGGCCTAATGCCTCCAAATTCAGACATTAGTAGGTATTCATTATCAGGCAACAGAGCCATATCTTCCGGGTTTGTATATTCACAATAAATAGAGATTGATTCATCAGACTCACAAACATCAATATTTTTAACTGGGCCCAAGTAGTCACGGGATACCATAAGCAAAGCAAGACTAAAAAACATCAGACTAAAAGGAATAGCTACCTTATAGTAGTTTTCTTTGTACCAGCTAACAAAAACCTTCCTAAAGAAATCTTCAAAGAAAATAACTATTAAACCCCTTAATGTTGAAAGGATACCAATAATAAATAGGGTTGATTTCCACAACCTATCAGACCATGCAAAGTCTGAAACAGACATAAAAAATAGCCCTAAAATTATGCCTAAAACGCCTAGTAATTTTAGATTTGTTGTTAATACCCATTCAACCAATGGGAGCACTAGTTTTTTTAAGAGCATTACTATGCCGATAGCCAAGAAAGATATTGCTAAGACTTCATTCATTTATAAAACCCCACTTTGAAATAGTTGATTTAAGTATATCAATAATCTCTAATGGTTTATCAAGCGGTACATGGTGAGCAGCACCAGGAACTTCAATAAAATCCATGGTTTCTTTAAATTCTTCTTCCATAAATTTTAGTATTTTTGAGCCTAGCAGCAAGCTATCACCCCCATATATATATAACGCTTTGCATTTAAATATAAATTTATACCCCGACAAACGACCTAACTTCCAAAATAAGGTGTCATCAAATTTCCATCGCCACCCCTCGGGTTCTTCTCTTATGGAATGCTCAGCTATATACCTAAGATACCAATCATTTTCACATTTTTGTGCAGGCATTAGCCTAAATCTATTCACAATAGCTAGCTTATTTTCATAATATTTAATCATGCGAACAGGGCTAGTACTTCTATGTTTTTCATAGTCATAGTCAGGCGGTCTAATGGGAGTATCTATCATTACAACACCATCAATAATTTTTGGATTTTCACTTGCTATAAAGCCAGCAACATGACCCCCAAGCGAATGACCCACAAGAATAATATCTTTATCAATTAATCCTTCTTTATCCACGATATCTAAAATAGCTGTAGAAAAACTTTTAATACTATAGTCTTCTCTATGATCAGAATCCCCCATACCTGGAAGGTCAATTGCTAATACATATGCATCATTTGCTAACTGAGGGCCTATAGGGTCCCACCACTTTTTGTGAGCGCCAGTACCATGAATAAGAAAAATAATTTTCTTACTGTGTACATTTCCCCATGACTGATAATGAACATTATGCCCCTCAGATTCTATTGTTTTATTGTCTGCAGAGAAGTTTATTGCTTTATGAAACCATTCTGGCGCATGAGAAATATCATTCTGAAGATTGTCACTTACTTTCATTGCACGTATTCTAAGCTATTAATTACAATAAATTAACAAATGAATACTCAACTTATTACTCCTGCAGCAACAGTACTAGTTATTCGTGACGGAAAATCTGATATAGAAGTCTTTATGGTTGAAAGGTCTAATAGACCGCCCTTTGGAAATCTATTTGTTTTTCCAGGTGGAAAAATAGATACCAGTGATAACGACAGCAGGGCACATTCTTTATGCAAGAGCATATCAGATGATGAAGCTTCAGCTCTATTGGGCATTAAAGAAAATGGTTTAAGTTATTGGGTTGCTTGTGTTAGAGAATGTTTTGAAGAAGTTGGAATTCTTTTAGCAGAAAAGAAAGACGGCGCTAAGTTAGATCTAAATGGTATTGAAAAAGAAAAATATCAAAGTTACAGACAAGATCTTTTAAATGGAGATATAAGCTTCTATGATATTTGCTCAAAAGAGAACCTAGAGCTAATGACAGAAAATATAGCACCCTTTTCACACTGGATAACTCCAGATGTAGAGATAAAAAGGTTTGACACAAGATTTTTTATAGCATGCTTGCCTGATAATCAGACGGGTATCCATGATGGCAATGAATTAGTAAATAGCCTATGGATATCTCCACAAGAAGCTCTCAAGAAAGCATATGCTGGAGAGATAAGTATGATCATGCCAACTATTAAGAATCTCGAGCAGTGCGTAGGTTTTAATACAAGCGAAGAATTACTTAATCATCAAAAGCAGTTAACGAATGAAGATATACCCCCAATATTACCTAAGTTTTTTAAGAAAAACGGTAATTGGGTTGGTCTGCTGCCTGGTGATGATGGTTATGATGAGGCATAAATGAGCAAACTTATTAAAAAAATTACAGCACCCAATGGCGGAGTATTTACAGGAGAGGGCACTAATACTTATTTAATTGGTACAAATGATATTACTCTTGTTGATCCAGGTCCAAATACCAAAAGCCACTTAGACAATATTCTTAAAGAGGGGCAAGGCAAGATCAAAAGAATCATAGTTACACATACGCACTCTGACCACTCGCCCGGAGCAAAACCTTTAGCGGATATATTAAATGTTCCTGTAATGGGTCGCTTTGCTGATTTTGATATGTCTATACAAGATTCAACGTTTGAACCAGACAAGATTTTAGAAGATCAGGACATTATAAAGACCGATGAATATACAATTGAGGTAATTCATACGCCAGGACACGCATCTAACCATTTATGCTTTCTAATTCAAGAAGAAAGATGCTTGTTAACAGGAGACCACATCATGAATGGGTCAACCGTTGTTATAGCCCCGCCTGATGGCAATATGACAGAATACTTAGATTCATTAAAAAAACTAGATAATTTTGATATTCAATTTTTAGCCCCAGGTCATGGAGATTATCTTGATAATCCCAAAGCAGTTACTGACTGGATCATTAATCATAGACTAACAAGAGAAGGAAAAGTTTTACAATCAATGAAGAGCCTTAAAGAAACCAAGATAGAGGATCTTCTTTTAGATGTTTATGATGATGTAGATCCTAAACTTCACCCAATTGCATTATGGAGTTTAGAGGCTCATTTAATAAGATTAGAAGAAAATAATAAGGTGATGAGATTGGAAGATAATTTATGGAGAATCAATTAGTTCTTAGGCGCATCATTTTTTTTGCAATTATAGTATTTAGCATCTGCCCCCTCATCTTTTTTAAAGGCGTTAATATTTAATTCACAATTTAAGTCTTTGGATTCAGGACTTAGCAAAAGTTCAGCTGCCTCAGTTAATTTATTTACTTCACCAAAAGCTACTTTTTTATTTTCGTTCTTATCTTTAACAGCTTCATCATATTGAATTGAATCCATGCAATCAAAATAATCATAAGTTTTAAGGAGGTAGTCTTTTCCCCCCTCAATCCTTGGGCTTTGATGAGTACTATTTGTTTTTTGGAAACATGTTATTGTTTGCGAATCATGCGGCCCTGATTTTATAAGTGATAAATCATCTATATCTGGGTTAGAACTTTTATTTGATGCACAACTAGAGATCACAATTAATAATAAAAGCGGAGTTTTAATTTGCATACTTCTCTCCAGATGCAATTAGGTCTTCTACAACACTTGGATCAGCTAGTGTTGATGTATCCCCCAAATCATCAATATCTCCTCCAGCAATTTTCCGTAATATTCTTCGCATAATCTTGCCAGAACGTGTTTTTGGAAGGCCTGGCGCCCATTGGATTAGATCTGGCTTTGCTATAGGACTTATTTCATCTGATACAAATAATTTTAATTCATTTTTTAATTCATCTTCATAGGACTCACCAGACATCAGTGTTACAAAAGCATAAATACCTTGACCTTTGATAGGGTGATCAAATCCAACAACAGCAGCTTCTGCAACTTTTTGATGAAGCACTAATGCACTCTCGATTTCAGCAGTGCCCAGCCTATGCCCAGATACATTAAGAACATCATCAACTCTTCCTGTTATCCATAGATAACCATCTGAATCTCTTTTTGCTCCATCTCCAGTGAAATAGAAGCCATCATATTGAGAAAAATATGTTTCTAACATTCTTTGATGATCGCCATAAACACTTCTTATTTGACTGGGCCAAGATTGGGTAATAACCAGGTTACCTGAACTCTCATCTTTCAATATATTCCCGTCTGCATCAATTAATTCAGGCTTTACTCCGAAGAATGGGAAAGTTGCTGATCCTGGTTTAACTGGAGTTACACCAGCAATTGGAGAGATTAGGACAGATCCTGTTTCGGTTTGCCACCATGTATCTATAACGTGACATTTTTTACTACCAACAATTGAAAAGTACCACTCCCAAGCCTCTGGATTGATTGGCTCTCCAACAGTACCAAGTATTCTAAGTGAATCCCTTTTTGTTTTTAAAACAGGTTCATCGCCTTGAGACATAAGAGCTCTTATAGCAGTTGGAGCAGTATAAAAAATATTTATTTGATGCTTATCACAAACTTGCCAGCATCTTGAGGCATCAGGATAAGTTGGAACACCTTCAAACATTAAACTCGTTGCTCCATTCGACAACGGTCCATAGACTATATAGGTATGGCCAGTTATCCAGCCAACATCAGCTGTACACCAGTAATTATCTTCTTCCTTATAACCAAACAGATATTTGAATGAAATATGTGCCCCTAAAAGATACCCAGCACTTGTATGCATTACACCCTTTGGTTTTCCAGTAGATCCAGATGTATAAAGAATAAACAGAGGATCCTCTGAATCCATTGCCTCTGGATTACATACCGGGATCTGATCAGCTACAAGGTCTTCATACCAAATATCTAATTCATCATTCCAATCAATATTGCCATCAGTTCTTTTAACAACAATATTTTTTTTAACGCAAGGACATTTTTTAAGAGCAATATCTACATTCTTTTTAAGAGGTACAATTTTACCTCCCCTAAAACCCTCATCTGCAGTAATTACAACAGAACATTTAGCATCCAGTATCCTATCCTTAAGAGCTTCAGGCGAAAAGCCTCCAAACACTACAGAGTGAACAGCACCAATACGCGCACAAGCTAGCATTGCATATGATGCTTCAAGAATCATCGGCATATAAATGCATACCCTAGAACCTTTTTTCACACCAAGTTCTTTAAGTCCATTTGCAAGTTTACAGACTTGATCATGAAGTTCTTGATAAGTTACCGAGGTCGACTCATCAGGGCTATCTCCTTCCCAAATGAACGCAGTTTTATTAGCATTTTTTTCAAGATGTCTATCAATACAATTGATAGATAAATTAAGTTTACCCCCATCAAACCAAGCAGTATTAGCAAAATCACCATTATGAACTTGATCGAAAGGCTCAATCCAATCTATATTGGAAGTAGCCATATCTCCAAAGAATTTTTCTGGTTGATTGATCGAATCAAGATACATAGCCTTATATTCATCAAAATCTTTTATATAAGGATTTTGTATATCTTCTTGAGGCTTATATATTTTTTTACTCATTTAAGTTTCCGTAGAAATTCTTAAATTATGGATGGTTGGGGGTTGATGAATTTTTTTCCTTTAGGGTCAGACATAATGTGACCAACAAGCATCTCAAAATCATCATCATTTGATTCTAAGTTTATATCTGCAGCATTAACAATTAACAATGGAGAGGATTCGTAATATAAGAAGAATCTTGAATATGCATCATTAAGCTTATCCAAATAATCTGCAGTTAAGAACTGTTCATTAGGGTTACCTCTTTTATTTACCCTATCCATTAAAACATCAACAGGTGCTTGTAGGTATATGACTAAATCTGGAGTAGGGGCATCAATTGTTATGTGATCATATATTTTGTCATAAAGATCCATTTCTTCATTGGACAGAGTTACTTCTGCAAACAGCCTATCTTTTTGGATTAAAAAGTCAGCTACTCTAACTGTTTCAAATAAGCTTCTTTGTTTTAATTCTTCAATTTGCTGCATTCTTTGAAATAAAAAGAAAAGTTGAGTCGCTAATGCAGACTGGCTTGGATTTTTATAAAAGTTTTTAAGGAATGGGTTTTCTGATGGCCTTTCTAAAAAGGCATCATAGTTAAAGTTTTTAGCGAGCTTATTAGCTAAAGTTGTTTTTCCAACTCCAATCGGACCTTCTATTGCAATATATTTTGGAAGCGGTGTTTCCTTAACAGCAAGTTTCATTTATAAAAATAATATTTTTTTATTAAGATTATATTAACTCACTCGAGAATCCAAATTTTTTATCAGCCTCTTGCTCTCTTTTTACTTTTAAAGCGTTAATCGCAATCTCTCGTTCAGAGTGATTTTTATTCTGAAACTTAGTCCACCACTTACCAAGAGTTGATTTTTCATGAGCCGCCAATTCTCTTATTAAGAGAAAATCATACGCAGCTCTAAATCTTGAATGCTTAACTAACTTATGAGGATATTTTCCAATTCTGCTTTCAAGCTTTAATTGAAGAACCCATATATCTTTTATATAAGTTTGGAATTTTCTTGGAATAGCAGTTAGCTGGTGTTGTTCTTTTAGAATGCCATCCATAGATCTAAAAAATTTTCTTATGTTTATTTCTTCTTTGTTAGAACACTTTTCTATTAAAGAGGGCCAAAGCAATGCTGCAAGCAGGAAACCTGGAGTAATAGATTTTTTATTTTTTATTCTTTTATCTGTATTTCTTAGAGCCTCTATCATGAGATTCATTGAAAAGTCAGACAGGCCAGGGTTAGAAGAAATCAAATATTTAGATAAATTAAATGAATTAAGTTTTTTAAAGTTTTTTTCTGCGTGGCCATTCAAGAATATTTTACAAAACTCATCGAAAAGCCTCGCATTAGAAACCCCAGACAAAAGATGGCCTTTATCGTATATTGCATCTTTAACTTTATTATCAATCTTAAATCCAAGCTTAGTACTAAATCTTACAGCCCTTAATGCCCTGACAGGATCTTCTTCAAACCTTCCTTGAGGGTCACCAATTGAAACAAGAATTTTTTTATTAATGTGCTTTAATCCGCCATGGAAATCTTGCACCTTATTACTAGAAGGGCAGTAATATAGAGCATTCACAGTAAAGTCTCTTCTATGACAATCTTGTTGAATAGTTCCCCAGGTGTTATCTCTTAATATTTTTCCACTATCGTCTTTAACAAAATTATTTGGATTCTGACTTTTCAGTTTCCCAGCCCTAAAGGTAGCTACTTCTATTAATTCTGATCTATTAAATACATGAACAAGTTTGAATCGTTTGCCAATAATTCTTGATGCTTTAAAGATTCTTCTGATTTCTTCAGGCTTAGCATTGGTTGCTATATCAAAATCTTTAGGATTAATGCCAGTTAGGGCATCTCTTATACAGCCACCTACAAGGTAAGCTTCAAAATTATTTTCTTGGAGAGTGTGAACTATAGAAATAGCAAATTTGCTAAATTTACTTGAATCTATCAATTGTGTTTATTTCTTTTATTCAAGATTTTTTTATGAATTTTAATTCAGTTTCCCAATTCTTCTTATTTGTTTTGTAATATTCAGTGCCTTCCTGAGCTAGAAGTATTCTTCCTCCATCCATATCTACTCTAATACTATCTGTAGTTGTAATACCACCATATCTATCATGAAAAACTCCAACCATATCGCCGGTTGTGTCTTCACTGTGGAGTTTTTGTATGAGTTTTATTAGCTCTTCTTTTTTCATTATGGATCTGAAAGATTATCCACTTAGTTGTTTTTCTTTAATCTCATCTAGTGTCTTACAATCAATACAATGTGTAGCGGTTGGTCTTGCTTCTAGCCTTTTTATTCCTATATTAACCCCGCATGATTCACAATAACCATAATCATCTTGCTTTAAAAGCTCTATAGACGAAGCAATCTTATTAATAAGCTTTCTTTCTCTGTCCCTTGTTCTTAATTCAAATGCAAATTCTTCTTCTTGTGATGCCCTATCTAGGTCATCAGCTGGCTTCTCGCCTTTATCTTTTAGATGGTCAAAAGTTTTCTGCATCTCTCCTATTAATTGCTCACGCCAATTAGTTAGAATTGCTTTGAAATGTCTTTTCATAGCAGCGCTCATATATTTTTCTTTTTTCTTTGGCTTATAAGCAGCGATTTTCTTATTTTTCTTTGAAGAAGATTTGATTGCTACCACCTTCTTTTTAGTAGTAGTCTTTTTAATCACTTTTTTCTTAGCAACAGTCTTTTTAACTACTTTCTTTTTAGCAGTTGGCTTTTTAGTTACAGCTTTTTTTGCTTTAGCAGCAATTGATTTTGTTTTTTTCTTAGGTTTCGCTTTTGTCATTAATAACAATATAAATTTTTAGGGTGAGCAAAATAGCAGAAACTCTAGTAATTTACTAGTATTTTTGTATATTATTTTTGACTTCAATATAACCATCTTTTGATAATCTGGGCCCGAAAGTTTGTACAACCTTAGATGCAGCAAAATTACCAAATTTTGCAGCTGACTTTAAAGACATTCCATTTAGGTATGCATATATAAAAGAGCCAGCAAACATATCACCAGCGCCATTGGTATCAATAGGATCTATTTCTTCACCAGAAACAATATCTTTGTTTCCATCTGACACCACTATACTGCCATCTGCACCAGTTGTTATAACTGAAATAAAAGATTTTTCTTTAAGATCTTCTATAGCGCTATCTAAATTATCTTTCCCAGTAAAAGCTTTTGCTTCATCATCATTCCCAAAAACTATATCAATGCCGTAGGATTCAATTTTTTCAAATTTTTCTCTAAAACCAAGCACAATACCGGGGTCTGATAATGATAAAGCTTTTTTAATGCTCTTATCTTTAAGGAATTCAAGTACAGTGATCACTGCTTCAAAGTTCTCGTCGCTGGTTACCATGTAACCTTCAATATAAAAGATCTTTGAATTAGCTATTGCTTCTAAGTCTAGATCTATTGTGCTCATAAAAGCACTAACACCCAGCATACTTACCATAGTTCTTTTAGCATCAGGGGTTACCAATATAAGACATTTGCCGGTTGGTAAACTTAACTCCTCTTCACCAAAGCCCTTATGATAGACATTAGCTTGTTTTAAACTTTCTAGATATCTCATTCCATCATTATCTTTTGAGACTCTGCAAACATGATGACAGCTTGCTCCATAACTAGAAGCAGCAACTAAAGAGTTTGTTGCTGAGCCGCCACAGTCTGAAACAGATTCAATTCCCATCTCATCTAATTTTTTGGTAATTTCATTTTGCTCGTCAGCAGACACTAATGTCATTTGATCCGCCTCTAACCCTACTGATTCTAAGAATTCATAAGAGACCATATATTGAGTGTCTACTAAAGCATTTCCAAGAGCGCAAATATCATATTTCATTTTATAAACCTTCCTCTATAATTTTTTTTATTTTATCTAAAACACTTTTTAAGATTTCTTCATCATGTTCTGTAGACATAAATCCAGCTTCATATTTTGATGGTGCAAAATAAATTCCCTGACCAATGCATGCGTTTAAGAAATTATTAAAAATATTATCATTCGTTGAAACTACATCGTCAAAATTTCTAGGCATATTTTTTGAAAAAAAGAATCCAAACATGCCGCCCATCTGATTCTTAACAAAATTAATATTATTAGCTTTCATGATATCTGCCATACCATCCAATAAATATGAGGACTTCATTTCAAGTGTTTTATAGGGGTTTATTTTTATAAGCTCTGTTAATAATGCCTCTCCTGCTGCCATTGCTAAAGGATTCCCAGACAAGGTCCCGGCTTGATAAATTGGACCATCAGGAGCCAATTGATCCATTATGCTTGCTTTACCGCCGAATGCTCCAACAGGCAAACCAGCACCTATAACTTTCCCCAAAGCAGTTAAGTCAGGTTTTATGTTGTAAAGCTCTTGAGCTCCACCCAGAGCAACCCTAAAGCCGCTCATCACTTCATCAAAAATTAGAATCGATTTATTTTGTTCAGAAACATTTCTTAATAATTCAAGAAATGATTTGTCTGCTGGTATAAATCCCATATTGCCAGCTACAGGCTCAATGATAATCGCAGCTAAGTCTTTTTTTACTTCATCAAATACTTTTAAGAAATATTCCTTGTCATTATAAGGACAGCTAATAGTTAAAGACGCAAGATCATCTGGTACACCAGGCGAATCAGGTAAACCAAAGGTTGATACTCCAGAACCAGCCTTTACAAGCAAAGAATCAACATGGCCGTGATAACAACCAGTAAATTTAATAATTTTATTCCTACCAGTATGTCCTCTGGCAAGTCTAATGCAGCTCATAGTGGCCTCAGTACCAGAGTTGACCATTCGAACCTTATCAATTGATGGCAAACATTTCTTTATTAATTTAGCTACATTAGATTCAATTTTGGTGGGGGATCCAAAACTTGTTCCTGCCTCTAATTGACTCTTTATTGCATGAACTATCTTGGGGTGAGTGTGCCCCATTATTAAAGGGCCCCATGAACCTATAAAATCTATATATTCATTTCCATCTTCGTCATATATATAGGCTCCCTTACCGCTTTTAAAGAATATCGGAGAACCCCCAATATTCTTAAAAGCTCTAACAGGAGAATTTACACCACCGGGCATTAAATCCTTAGCCTCTTCAAACAATGCTTTTGATTTATCTATTTTCTTCAATATATTCTCTTTTTTATCAAGATTTGGTTGATTGCAATGATATCAAAGTTTCACTTAGTTACTTTAATAAGATTATTTCGTTTGCAAATTCTTTTACTTTTCCCCAATTGGTAAATTCATAAGTTTGTGAAGTATCTGTTGGACCTTTAGTTAGCCACATAATAAAACGTATCATCTGCTTATCAACAAAATTATATTTTGGATAATCTATTTTTCCAGCAAATACACCTATTAGGGCCGGGTTCCAATTAGATAATTTAAGAAACTTTTGTATATATGGATTTGTTTCCGGGGAATCCTTTTCGGGTTTTCTTGCAACTGCATTCACTGTGAAGAAAACCGCTTTTGTCTTATTAAGAATAGAAATATTATTTTTAATAAATTTGTATACTGCTGAATCATGTTTCCCATACCTAATGCTTGCGCCCAATACAATTTGCTTATAGTTTGAGAGATTAATATTTAAAACATTTTCTAAAGAAATAACTTCAACTTCATTATCTCTATTAATTACTGAAGCAATTTCTTTGCAAATTGCTTGTGTTTGACCATCAGTAGTTGAAAAAATAATTAATGTTGAATTCATTTAAATATATAGTATTTATGTATGTTTATTTTAGCCTTTCCTTAATAATTATTCAGATCAATTTTCCAATAGATTAATAATTATTATTAATCTGTTAAAATTAGTTTGGAGCAGGGATCATAAGTATGGAAAATCTGACACAATCATTAGTTATAACTGAATCCGCACTTGGCAGAATTGCCTCAGTTATGGATTTTGAAAAAAAATCTAAATTCAGAGTCTATGTTACTGGAGGAGGTTGCTCAGGTTTCCAATATGGTTTTAAGTTTGATGACGAAGCAGCTTTTGATGATGAGGTTATTTGCTGCGAAGGTTTTGAAGTTCTACTAGACTCACTATCATATCCTTATCTTTATGGCTCAACTCTTGATTATGTAGAGGATCTTTCAGGGGCAAAGTTTGTTATAAATAACCCAAATGCTAAGACTACATGTGGTTGTGGCGAATCATTCACAATATAGCTTCAAAAATTTCACCTTTCTTTAAATATGCCAGATAGGCAAATGCAGCGGCCTCAACGGATTTAGATGGTATTTCGTCATCAGTAGTTCTTATTTCTCCTCCTAACTTATTTCTTATTAGACTCATTAGGAATAAGTTCTTTGTGCCGCCTCCATGAAATATTATTTCTTGAGGATAATCACAAAATTCATAAAATTCTTTTATTTTTTCAGCGGTATATTCTGAGAATGTTCTAAGCAAAGACGAGGTTTCAATTCTAAGAAAATCTTCATAATCTGAGGATTTATATTCATCAATATTCTTAAATAACCAAGGCACAAGATTGTAATAGGTTTTTTTATCATCAGCTCTAGGATATGACATCTTTTCATTCATCAACTTATCTAGGAGTGTTTTATTTATTTGTCCCCGAGAAGCCTCTTCACCATTCATGTCAAAAGGTTCACCTAATTTCTTTATAGCAACTAAGTCTATAAGACAATTACCAGGCCCTACATCTGTTCCTTGTGATATTGTTTCTCCCTGAAGATAAGTTCCATTAGATATTCCACCAATATTAAATACCAATTTATCTTTACCTTTTTCAGCGAAGAGATATTTATGAAAAGCTGGAATTAGGGGGGCTCCCATGCCGCCTGCTTTAATATCGTAATTTCTAAACTCAGAAATTACTTTGATATTTAGATTATTTGCTATTAGTTGAGGATTTCCAAGTTGATAGCTTCTAGTATATGTATGGTGAATAGTTTGTCCTGAGAAACCAACAGCACAGACATCTTTTATATTTATATTGGCATCCAATATAATTTTATTAACTAGTTCACAGGTCTTAATATTGATGACATTATCTAGATCTAGCATCTTTGATGAATCGCTTGCAAGTTTATATCCAGCTTTTACACAGTCCTCATAAATATCTTTATAAGTTCCTTTTAATGAGGGGCTTTCGAGGTCTTCAGAGGCTACATTAATAAGCTTAAATTTATCTTCAAAAGATACCAAACACCCATCAAGAGCATCAGCACTTGTGCCAGTCATAATACCAATGAAATATTTACTCATCTTCCTTCAAAGTATACTTATTAAGTTTATTAATATTTAAACTTAACAGATTATTAAAAGAATTTATTTGATTTTGATTAATTGGTTTAGCTGAAGGCAGTTTAACTTTAACAGGGTCTGTCCTCTTATTGCCCTGCCAAAACTCAAAATGTAGATGAGTTCCCGTTGCCTGACCCGAATCTCCAACATATGCAACAATGTCACCCTGTTTAACCTTACTTCCCACTTTTGATTGGGGGTTAAATTTCTCTAAATGAGCATACAAAGTTTTTATATCTCCACCGTGTTTTATTTCTAAGGTTCTCCCATAACCACTTTTTTTCCCAACAAAAGAAATAACCCCATCTCCAGATGCTTTCACGGGTGTATTTCTTTTAGCAGCATAATCAACCCCATTATGAGCCTTAATTCTATGCAAGATGGGATGCATTCTATTTGGATTAAAATGAGAGCTTATGTATGCAAAATCTAATGGAGCTCTTAAGAAAGCTTTTTTTACATTATCTCCATTTTCATTGAAGTATTGCTTACCTTGTTCCTCATCATAGAACCTCTGAGCAATGTATCGATTATTTTTATTTATAAATTCAGCAAAAACAACATCCCCACTAGATATTTTTTCTCCTTGAGAAAATTCGGTTTCAAAAATAACTGAAAATCGGTCTCCTTTTCTTACATCAAATATAAAATCAATATCCCATCCAAAAATGTAAGCAAAGTCCATGATAATGCTATCTGGGATTCCTGCTTTTAATCCTGCCTCATAGAATGAAGTCTCAATAATTCCAGTTTTAAAACTTGAGACTGTCTCTGGGCTTTTAAATACTTTTTCTAATGATACGTCCTCATCAATATTAATCACTAATGAGCTTGAAGTGTCTTTAATAATCTCTATTTGGACTATTTCCTCATTTAAATAAGTAAAAATCATTTTGTTGCCAGGCCTAACATCCCTTAAAGATCCATTGCTATCTTTTCTAAATATTTTATATGCAGTGTTTAAGGGCACCTTAAACTCCTCAAATATTATAGAAAGGTTTTCACCTTCCTTAACTGTATAAAAATCATAAGATTTAAAGGCGGCAGCGGTAGTAATAATTTCTTCTGATTCAAAGACATCCTCTTCAGGTAATTGCGGATTATTTTTGAGATCTAGATTAACCAAAAGAATAAATCCAATGAATAATATAAAAATTATCATTACATACTTAAAAGAAACTCTTTTAAATCCAACCATTGTTTATTCTTTATCTAAATTAAGTAGTTCTGTATTGCCGCCAAAGGCAACAGTATTTTTTGAAATAACCCTTTCATTAACAAATTGGAGCAAATAGTTAGGACCTCCAGCTTTAAGCCCACAGCCTGATAGGCCTTCTCCACCAAAGGGCTGAACACCAACAACTGCTCCAACCATATCCCGGTTAATATATGAATTACCTACAGACATATATGATGCGATTTCTTCATGTTTTGATTCTATTCTTGAATGAACTCCTAAAGTTAGACCATAGTTTTTTTTGTTTAATTCTTTTAAATCATCATTTAATGAAGAAGCATTATATTTATATATATGCAATATAGGACCAAACTGCTCTTCATTTATTTCATTCAAAGAATTTAATTCAATTAAACATGGACCAATTATATTTTTACTAGGAATATGTTCATGAGGTTGGAATTTCTTATTGTTTTGTGAAAATGATTCTATGTAAGAGGATAATTTCTTATATGCTTTTTGATTAATTATTGGACCCACATCAGTTTCAAAATTATTAGGAGTATCTAAAACCATTTCTTTCATGGCCCCGGTTAGGATTCCCCATAAATCCTCATAGATCTCCTCTTGGACAAGAATAAGTCTAAGAGCAGAACATCTTTGACCTGCTGAATTAAAGCTTGATCTTATAACATCATCAGTTACCTGTTCTAATAAAGCGCTTGAATCAACAATCATTACATTAAGACCACCAGTTTCAGCGATGATAGGAGTTATAGGGCCTATTTTTGAAGCTAATTTTTTATTAATAGACTGTGCTGTCAGATGAGAGCCAGTAAAGCTTACAGTATGAATGTCATCAATTAGACTTAAAGCATTACCCTGATCAGCTCCACCCATGATTAATTTTAATGCACTCTTGGGCACTCCGGCCTCATAAAATAACTCTATTATCTTGTAACCTAATAAAGAGGAATTTTCTGAGGGCTTAGCAATAACATTATTGCCAGTTACTAAAGCCGCACTAATTTGCCCAACCAAGATTGCCACAGGGAAATTCCAAGGACTAATGCATAAGATATTTCCTTTGGCATGGTATGAAAGCTCATTTAATTCACCGGTTGGGCCTTTTAATTCTATATTCTTGGACTGTAATTTATTTGCTTCAGCTGCATAAAATCTTAAAAAATCTTCTCCTTCTCTTAACTCGTCCCATGCATCATGAATAGTTTTTCCTGTTTCATGCATTAAAAGATATAACAATTCATCAGAGTTTGACTGGATCAGGTCAGCAACTCTTTCCATAGCTTTGCTTCTATCTTTTACACTAGTTTCAGACCATTTTTCATCAACTGGGGAGTGTTTAAAAATATCTTTTATTAACTCTGGATCATCAAATGTAACAGATCCAATAGTCTTTTGGTCGCACAATGAAAATACATTGTGTTTCTCAACTTTTTTATTAATAGCATCTAGTGAAGAGGCCGCATTAATCTCCATGCCTTCAAACTTTTTTAATCTGGATTTTAGTTGATCTATATTATCTTTCTCTGACAGATCAAGACCTGGCGAATTTTGTCTTTCTTCAAACATATCTTTTGGTAAGTTTATTTTTAGTAATGCATTTTCTTTTAGTTTTGATTCTAATATCTTAGCTGGATTTTCTGCTAATTTCTTGGCTTCTATGTTTGAGTCTAATAATCTATTTATAAATGAACTATTTGCTCCATTTTCAAGTAATCTTCTTACAAGATAGGGCAGCAAATCCTTATATGCACCAATGGGTGCATATATGCTTGCATTGGGCATATCTTCGCATATCTTTTGGGCAGAATTGTATAAGAGCTCTCCCATGCCATACAATCTTTGAAATTCGTAAGTACGATTCTTACCCATATGATAAATAGATGAAATAGTATGAGCGTTATGGGTTGCAAACTTTGGATAGATCTTTTCTACTTCAAATATCTTTTTTGCCGTGTGAAGATAACTTAAGTCAGTCAAACTCTTATTTGTATATACTGAATAGCCTGGATGAGATTTAATTTGAGATTGCTTTATTTCATAATCCCAATAAGCACCTTTCACCAGTCTAATATGAATAGGAGCTCTTACTTTTAAGATCTCTTCAGTCCAATTGATAACACCTATCGATCTTTTGCCATATGCCTGAACAGCTAATCCAATGTTATCCCATTCTTTATATTTTTTATTCAATAGTATGTTTTTTATTAGCTCTAAGCTAATAGAAAGCCTATCTTGCTCTTCTGCATCTATTGTTACTTCTATATCTTTGTTAAAAGCAAGATCTATAAGAGAATCAAGCTTGGGTATTAGATATTTTTTTATATGAGTTTGATTTAACATCTCATATTTCGGGCTTAAGGCAGATATCTTTATTGATATGCCATTATTGGCTTTATACTTTGAATTTATTTCACTTACATTATTTATTGCATTCTCATAAGCAAGAAAATAATCTTTTGCTTGATTCTCAGTTCTTGCTGCTTCTCCTAGCATGTCAAATGAATAAGAATCTTTATCAATTCCTTTTATGGATTTAATTTCTTCAAAATCTCTTCCCATAACAAACTCACCGCTAAGGATCTTCATAGCCATCATAATGGCTTCTCTTATAGGAATTTCTCCTGATTTTTTAGTTAGCTCATTAAGCCATGTGAGAGGGTTTTTTGATAATTCATTTGAAGGTTTTATTATTTTGCCCGCTAATAGAAGCCCCCAAGTTGAAGCATTTACAAAAAGGCTATCAGCTTGATTTAAGTGGGTTTCCCATGCTCCAGCTGATAACTTCTCAGATATCAACTTATTTCTTGTATGACTATCTGGGATTCTTAGCAGGGATTCTGCTAAGCACATTAAGGCCACGCCCTCGTTATTTGATAGACCATATTCACTTAAGAATGCGTCCAGTTGAGTTCTTTCACTTTTTCTATCTCTGCATAGATTAACTATATTAATAGCATCTTCTTCTATTGATGAATTATTGAGAAATTGACTATCTTTTATAAAATCTTTAGCTAAGATTTCTTCTGAATAAAATTTTCCTTCTATAAGTGACATTTTTGTATTTTAATCTTATGTTCTTAAGTATCAATGCTTTATATTCGATCTAATTTTTATATCTAAAAACTATGGAATTTTCTAAATCTCTTAATAATACTATGGTAGTCTAGCAATATATGAAAGAGGCATTAAAACTTATTAATCGCGGAGCTGATGAGATTCTGACCGAAGCAGATTTAAAGAAGAAGCTTGAATCAGGTAAGCAGCTTGTTATCAAGGCTGGATTTGATCCAACTGCACCCGACCTTCATTTTGGGCATACAGTTTTATTAAATAAAATGAGACATTTTCAAGAACTGGGCCATAAGGTTATTTTCCTCATAGGCGACTTCACAGGTCAAATAGGCGATCCATCTGGAAAAAATAAAACTAGACCCACGCTTGACGCTAATGAGGTAGCCGAAAATGCAAAGACATATAAGAACCAAGTTTTCAAGATATTAAAAGAAGACTTAACAGAGATTCGTTTTAATTCTGAGTGGTGTAATGATCTGGGCGCTGAAGGAATTATAAAACTTGCTTCTAATTATAATGTTGCTCGAATGCTTGAAAGAGATGATTTTAATAAGAGATATTCTTCAAATCAAAGCATAGCCATACATGAATTTTTATATCCATTAATTCAAGGCTATGACTCTATTGCACTAGAAGCTGACGTTGAGTGTGGCGGCACAGACCAAAAATTTAATCTTTTAGTTGGCAGGGAGCTCCAACGAGCATATGGGCAAGAGCCCCAAGTTGTTCTAACTGTTCCTATTCTCGAAGGGTTGGATGGAACAAATAAAATGTCAAAATCCTTAAATAATTATATTGGAGTTGATGAAGCCCCAGATGAGATGTTTGGGAAAATAATGTCAATTTCTGATGAGCTTATGTGGAGATGGTTTGAACTTTTAAGTTTTATACCTGAAGAAGAGATAGCATCTTTAAGAAAAGAAATGGAGGCGGGAACAAATCCTAGAGATATTAAATTTATTTTAGCTGAAGAACTCGTTGATAGATTCCACTCAAAGGGTGATGGAAAAGATTGCAAAGAATCTTTTTTAAAACGTTTCCAAAAGGGGCTAATGCCAGAAGATATTCCAAGTATTAATATTGAAATAGAAAAAGACAGCATTCCATTAGTTAATTTGTTAAAAGATGCTGAAATGACAAGTAGCACTTCAGAAGCTTCTAGACTTATAAAGCAGGGCGGAGTAAAGATAGATTCAGTTAAAGTTGAAGATCCTAAAATAGAGATTCAAAGAGGCAGCGAAGCAATATATCAAGTGGGCAAAAGAAAATTCTTAAAAATAAAAGTTTAGGAATGAGAAAGATATTTTTTTTCTTTTTGCTGATTATCAGTTTTACTCCTTTTGCTAATGAGCAGGGTGCAGTTACTCCATTAAATGGAGTTGATATTTGGTGGCAAGCCCATGGAGATAAATCTGATCCACCTGTCTTGTTGATCATGGGCATTAATTCTAATAGCAAGCTTTGGCCTCAGGATCTAATAGACGGACTAGTTAAAGAGAGTTTTTATGTGATTACCTATGATAATCGTGATACCGGAAAGAGTTCATGGGTTACTTCAGAACCAATTTTTATAAAAATTATAAAAATCCTTCCTGATTTTGTAATTGAGTCATTTGTAGATACTGTCTTTGATTTTATGTTCAATGAAGAAGGCAAATTTAATATGGAAGAAGTTCCATCTGAATATAACCTTAGTGATATGGCTAAAGATGGTTTATCAATTCTTGATTATCTGGCTATTGAAAAAGCCCATATAGTAGGGGCTTCACTAGGGGGAATGATAGCTCAAATTATTGCAATAGATCATCCAGACAGAGCGCTAAGCTTAACAGCTATCATGACAACTCCAGGTTTTGATACTGAAGGTTTGTCGGGCCCCAGCCCAATTTTTAAGCAGGCTATGAAGGAATCCTTTGTTCTTAATCTACAAGGAATGGAAAAAGAAGCGTTAAAAATTTCTCAAATTGCATTAACTGGATCTAGGTTCCCATTTAATGAGGAGGCTTATGAAAAAAGGTTTGATGAGATATTATCCCACGGTAATAATACATCTTCCGGCCACATGGCCGCAGTTGGAGCAAGCCCAAATAGATTTAACAGATTAGGAGAAATAGACCTAAATACATTAATTATTCATGGAGCCGAAGACCCACTTATCCCTGTAGATCATGGAATATCTTTATTTGAAAATATTAATAATAGCGAGAAAATGATTTTAGATGGAGTTGGTCATGAGATTCCAGATGAATTATTATCTGAAATAGTTGCTAAGTTAAAATATCATTTCAATAAAGGGAGCTAAAGCATGAAATATTTTTTGCAATTTATAACTTTAACTATTCTCGTTGGTTGCGGCCAAGATCAATCAAATAATTTACTGGATACTAATATGCAAGAAGGAAATATCTTTTTAGCATCAAATATAAATCAGGACGGGGTCATAGAGGTTGAGACAGGTCTTCAATATGAAGTTATTAAGAGCGGGAATAGTGCGGCAGAAAAGCCAAGCTTATCAGATACTATTTCAGCTCATTTTCATGGCACCCTAATAGATGGAACGGTTTTTTGGAGTTCTGTAGATATGAATGAACCATTAGTTATTAAACCTTCTCAATTAATACCGGGTTGCCAAAAGATACTACCTTTAATGAGAATTGGTGATAAATGGAGGGTATTTATTCACCCCAGCTTGGCATATGGTGAAGAAGGGCGGCCAACCATACCTCCAAATTCAGTACTAACATTTGAAATTGAACTTTTATCTATTCAATAAGAATTATTCCATTGATGATAAAGCAAAACCGTAAACATCAGATATTGCTTCTATTCGTTTGCTTTTAGGAGTTCCTGCTCCATGACCAGCTCTATCTTCTATTCTTATTAGTATTGGATTATCACATCCTTGTGCTGCTTGAAGTCTTGCTGCAAATTTAAAAGAATGTGACGGAACAACTCTATCATCTCTTTTTGCCGTCGTAACTAAAGTGGGTGGATAGCATTCTCCAGCCTCAATATTATGATATGGCGAATAAGATAAAAGATTATAAAACTCATCAGTCTTTTCTGGAGAACCATAATCACTTTCCCAAGCCCATCCAATTGTAAATTTATTAAACCTCAGCATATCCAAAACGCCAACCTGAGGAATTGCTGCGCCAAAAAGTTTAGGATTCTGTAACATAGTAGCTGCTACCAGAAGCCCTCCATTAGAGCCACCCTGTATAGCTGTTGTTGCAGGCGAGCCTATTTTAGATTTATGAAGGTATTTTGCAGCAAAAGCAAAATCATCAAACACATTTTGTTTATTTAAAAGCATTCCATCAGCATGCCACTTTTGACCATACTCTCCACCACCCCTAAGGTTGGCAACTGCTACAACTCCACCCTGATTCATCCATGCTAGATAGCTTTTACTAAACCTTGGTAAAATAGAAATATTGAATCCTCCGTATCCATAAAGCAATACAGGTGTCGACGAATTAATATTAGTAGAATTCTTGTAGCTTATATGTAGAGGAATTTTTGTACCATCTTTAGATCTATAAAATTTTAATTTAGATGTATATTCTGAGGCATTAAAATCAACAAGCTTTTCTTCCCAAAATAATTCGCTTGTATTTTTTGTAAGATCAATCTTATAGATCTGAGAGGGGGTAGTGAAATTTGTATAACTAAAATATGTCTCTGAATCATCGATTTTGCCTCCAAAACCACCCACACTTCCATTAAATTCTCCCTTTAGGTCATGACTAAATGAACCATCTAAGTTATAGAATTTAACCCTGGAAAGGGTATCTTCAAGATAGATCACAACAAATGAATTATTAATAATATTTACACTAGAAATTGAATCCTTGCTTTCTTGTATAACCTCAGACCATTCCATGCTTTTATCTTCATTAATTCTTAATTTAACAATTTTTCCATTCGGGGCATTATTAGTAGTGTAGAACCATAAGATATTTTCTTTCGCAGAAATTAAACTATAGGCCCCTATAAGCTCATCAATTACAGGAATAAATTCCCCATCTTCTTCTAGCTGAATATAAATTCTATTTCTTTCATCTGTTCCCTCACTAATATATAAAACTTTATAAGGCGTATCTTTAATTACACTAATACCAAAACCCCATTTTGGTTTTTGAGAGTTTTTATATATCAACTTATCTGTAGACTGATCAGCACCAATATTATGAAAGAAAAGTTGGGGTGCAGAATTAACATCACTTAAAGCCTCTTTTGAAGGCTCATCATATTTTTGGTAGTAAAAACCAGAATTATCATTTTCCCAGACCGCAGAAGAAAATTTAGACCATAAAATTGTGTCTTGTAATAAAGACTTATTTTCTATGTTCATAACTCTCCAGGTTCTCCAATCAGAACCACCATCTGAGATAGAGTAGGCTAGCAATTTAGCATCTGGGCTAATACTTATACCTCCCAAAGAAATTGTCCCATCTTTTGAGAATTCATTTGGATCTAAAAGCACTTCAGGATCACATGCATCACAGCCTTTCATCATAAGCTTGCTTTGTTGCCAGTCACCATTATTAAAATAATAAAAAGTTTTACCTTCTCTTTTAAACGGAGTGCTTATTGAATCACTAACCCAAATTTTTGAGAGATCATCTTTTATAGCTGACTTTACCAAAGACTCTTTAATAAATGTTTGAGTAAAAACATTTTGCTTATCTACCCATATATTAGCTTCATCACTTGTAAAGTCTTCTAACCACCTATATGGATCTGATATCTCAGTCCCGTGGAGGGTTTCTACAAAAGGAACCGTTTTAGTTGAAGGGTAATTTATTGATTCGTTCTCTATCGAGTTCTCATTCGAACAGCTTAAGAGGACAAAAAAAATGCAGTAGATTATAATATTTCTCATAATTTTTTATTTATTTTTTTATTATTATGAACCAATTTAAATCAGCTTGGCAATTTGCATTTACTCATTGGCAATTTTTTGCTGTATTAGCATTCCCAATTTTCTTTATAGAAGTCTCCAGTGCATATTTTTTAACAGGTGCAACTGAAATAATGTCAGCAGGAAATATGGAGGATCTAACTGAATATTTTGCTGCTAATAACTTTCCAATATTTATACTTTCTCTTCTTTCAATTATTTTAAGTATGTCTTTTATGGGCGGTGTTTTTGTAGCATTTGACGCACTTTCTAACAATAAATCAATAAAGCCTTATGATGCATTGTTTAAGGGGTTTAGAAAATTTTTTCCTCTTTTGGGTGCATATCTAATATGTTTCTTCGCAACAATGCTTGGATTAATTATGTTAATTCTTCCAGCATTTTATATTGGAGCAAGATTATCACTTTTCCCTGCATATATGATGTTAGAAAATAAAGGCGTTATGGATTCAATCTCATCATCTTGGGAATCTACTGATGAACATGGAACAACTTTATTTTTGTTAACTTTAGTTTTCTTTACGCTAACTTCAGTTGTGGCAGCTATTGTTACTTTAGTAAGCGGCGGTTCTGATACTGAAAGTGTTTCAGTTTTAACTCTGGTTCTAAGCGGACTTGTCGAATATATTTTTATATTCCCATGGGCTTATGTCTATTACAGTCTTTATCAATCACTAAAGACCGCATAATCAATCAAGTATGAAGGTTCTAGTTATGGGATTACCGGGTAGTGGTAAAACTTACCTCACCGAAAGACTAGTGCCGCTTTTAGATGCGGCTTGGTACAACGCTGATAAATTAAGGGAAATGGCTAATGATTGGGATTTTTCTGACGACGGCAGAAGAAGACAATCTCTCAGAATGCGAAGTTTTGCAGATTTTGAAAAGTCACATGGCAGATATGTAGTATGTGATTTTGTATGCCCAACAAAAGAGACAAGAGAAAACTTTGATGCAGATTTTGTTATCTGGATGGATACAATTAAAGAAGGCAGATACGAAGATACTAATAAGCTATTTCAAAATCCTGATAATGTAACTTTCCATATCACTGAGTGGAATGATCATAATCATGAAGATGTTGCAAAGGAAATTTTAAAAAATGTTTGATTGGAAAAAGCCTACTGTTCAAATGCTTGGCAGGTGGCAACCTTGGCATGATGGCCATCAAGCATTATTTAAAAGATGTCTAGCTAAAACCGGTCAAGTAATAATTCAAGTAAGAGATGTAATGGGGGCTTCAGGAGGAGATGGTCAAGACGACAACCCTTTTGACTGGGATACTGTTTGTAAAAACATAGAGGATGGATTGAGTAAAGACGGTTTTAAAAGAGGCAAAGAATACGAGATTATGCTTGTACCAAATATTACCAACATCACATACGGCAGAGGCGTTGGTTATGTTTTTGAAGAAGAAAGTTTTGATGAAGCCACTTCCAATATTAGCGCTACAAAGATTAGAAAAAAGCTTAGAGAAGATGGAGATCTCTAATTTTAAATAAATCTTCTATCTTTATCAGATAAAAGTTAAAATAGCGCTCCCGAACTTTCGGGTCTGTAGCTCAGCTTGGTTAGAGCGCACCCCTGATAAGGGTGAGGTCGGTGGTTCGAGTCCACCCAGACCCACCATTTAGTTATACTACAAAAAATGAATCAAGAAAATTTAGAAGATAATCATATTAATTCTAATATGCATAAAGTTGCACTCACAGCTTTAGCAGGCACTAGTATAGAGTGGTACGATTTCTTTCTTTATGGAGCTGCCGCAGCTCTTATTTTCCCAACAGCTTTTTTTGGAGAAGCCTCTCCTTCAACAGCTCTAATTTTGTCTCTACTAACATTTGCAGCTGGCTTTATTGCTAGACCAATAGGAGGGATTATTTTTGGCCATTTTGGCGACAAAATAGGAAGAAAGAAAACTCTTATTAGCGCTTTAATGCTAATGGGTATCTCTTCTACTTTAATAGGCCTATTACCAACTTATGCAATGATTGGTGTTACAGCGCCCATTCTTCTTACCTTATTAAGGTTCGCTCAAGGATTAGCTATAGGTGGTCAGTGGGGCGGAGCAATGCTTTTAGTAACTGAAAGCGCCCCATCAAATCAGAGAGGATATTATGGTGCTTTTGCTCAAGCGGGCGCTCCTATAGGGGTAATATTAGCTAATTTGGCCCTTATAACTACTAGCGCATTAGTTTCGGAAGAATTTTTTAATACTTGGGGATGGAGAATTCCTTTTCTTGCTAGCGCCGTATTAATTGTTATTAGTATGTATATTCAATTAAATCTTGAAGATACAAAAGCTTTTAAGGAATTAACAGTTCATAAAAACCATCAAGGCGGTGATGCTAAAACTATGATCCAGAAATCACCAATAATTCAGGCAGTCAGGAAATATCCTAAAAGAATAACTCTTGCTGCTGGAGCATTTCTTTCAGTCCAAGTTACTTTTTATATTTTAATAGCCTTTTTATTAGTCTATGGAGTTGAAAGTGCAAACATGGAACGAGATGATATGCTTGCCGCAGTTTTAATTGCTTCAGCAATAATGGTTCCAATGCAGTTTGTATTCTCTTCTTATTCAGACAGGCATGGTAGAAGGGGTATTTTTATGCTGGGAGCAGTTTTATCGGGGCTGTGGGCTTTTGCAATTTTCCCATTAGTTGATACAGGAGATTTTTGGTTAATAGTTCTAGCTATAACAGGTGGTTTAATTTTCCTAGCAATGATGTATGGTCCCCAGGCAGCTTTCTTTACTGAACTCTTTAGTACAGAAGTTAGATATTCTGGAGCAACTTTAGGCTACCAATTTGGAGCAATTATTGGCGGAGCTTTCGCGCCAACTATAGCAGTTAAACTTTGGACAGAATTAGATATTTT
>Ga0208277_1000030_pt1 | contig 76028 bp, 71 predicted proteins | sample ETNtaG_5_FD_185782 | JGI IMG/M metagenome (GOLD analysis project Ga0208277, IMG submission 185782) | Marine microbial and viral communities from oxygen minimum zone, Eastern Pacific Ocean - ETNP201406SV205 (SPAdes) (version 2) | ecosystem: Environmental > Aquatic > Marine > Oceanic ...
TTATTTTTAAAGGTCTTCGAGGGGAAATAGAGTTAGAAAAAGCTTTGCGATAAAATGGGGTAAAAACTTTATAAGGACTACCATCATCCTTTCTGATTTCCCATGGCTCCCATAACAATGAACCATTATAAGTCTTTACAATGAGGTTCTTTTTTGAAAGCTCATTTTTTATATTCTTGTCCCTTTTTATTCGCCAAGGTTCATAGCACCTGTTCCAATAAACTGCTTTTATCGAATAGGTTTCAATTAAGTTGCTAAGAATTTCAATTGGATTCCCACTTGCAATCCATAATTTTCCACCAAAAGATTTTTTTAGTGCCTCAAGGGAATGATGAAGCCAAAACTTGCTTGCTGCCCCTAAATAATTTTCACCCGAGTTATCTTTATCAAGAATATAAATTGGTAATAAATTCTCATGATTTGATGCTGCTGATAATGCCGGGTTATCACTCAAGCGCAAATCCTGACGAAACCAACATATTGCAATATTTTTATTCAAAGGGGTAACTCTTTACTAAATTTTGGTTTACACTTTGGTAAAATGAAAAGTCATATGATATTACAAATCAGTTAAAATAATATCAGTATGACAGTAAAACAAACTTGAAGATCTAAATCAAACCGAAAATCTAAAGATTTTGCTAAGAATTTAAATTTCTAGAAAGTAGAAAAACCATGGACAGTCGAAAAGATTATTCTCCTCCAAAAATATGGAAATGGAAAGAGCCAAGCGGGGGTGCCTTCGCCAATATAAATAAACCAACTTCTGGCGCAACATATGAAGCAAATCTGCCTGTAGGCAAGCACCCACTGCAACTTTACTCTCAGGGAACACCTAATGGTGTGAAGGTAACCATAATGCTAGAGGAACTTCTGGCTCTTGGCTATACTGAGGCAGAGTATGATGCCTGGCTCTGCAAAATAGCAAAGGGAGAACAATTCTCCACGGGGTTTGTAAAAGCAAATCCTAATTCTAAAATACCAGTTTTAATTGACAAAAGCTCCAAGCATCCTCAACGCGTATTCGAATCTGGAGCTATTTTGCTATACCTTTCGGAGAAATTTAATGAGTTTATGCCTCAAGACTTTAGCGAAAAAACAGAATGCCTTTCCTGGTTATTCTGGCAAATGGGAAGTACCCCTTATTTAGGCGGAGGGTTTGGTCACTTCTATAAATATGCCCCTATAAAAATACGCTATGCAATTGACCGGTACGCAATGGAAACAAAGAGGCAATTAGATGTCCTAGAAAATAGACTTAAAGAGGTAAAGTTTGTAGGGGGTCAAACTTATTCAATCGCAGATATTGCTATTTGGTCTTGGTACGGCCAACTTGTGCTAGGGCGCTTATATTCAGCGGAAGATTTTTTGGATGTTAAAAGCTATAAGACAGTTCTGGCGTGGGCAAAAGAAATAGATTCCAGACCTGCTGTAAAGAGAGGGCGAATGGTTAATCGTCATTTTGGAGACCCTGAAATGCAATTACATGAACGCCATGATGCATCCGATTTCGATTTAAGAAATGAGGCAGTATTGATAAAGAACAACTCTACAGAGAAAAAGTAACCATATATTTTTTACTGAGAAAAATACTGGTCAAAAAAAGTTCTTTTCTCTGCTATTCAATGCTCATTTCAATTAAGAGTTCCTTCGCAGAGATTTGATTTCCCAAAGCTGTATAAATACTTTTTACTACCCCATTATAGTCAGCATGGATTCCAGTTTCCATTTTCATTGCTTCTATACTTAAAAGCAAGTCACCCTTTTTCACTTTTTGCCCTCCCTTTACAGGTATTGCTACTACAATACCTGCCATAGGGGCCCCAACATGGTTAGGATTTCCAGGATCTGCTTTTAGTTTTTTTATTGTTTCTGATTTAATTTTTCGATCGGGAACCCTAATAACTCTAGGCTGTCCATTAAGCTCAAAAAACACCTTTACTTCACCATTTTCATCTGTCTCACCAATAGCCTCAAGTCGTATCTCAAGAATTTTGCCCGGATCAATTTCGGCAGAAATTTCTTCACCTGGGCTCATTCCATAAAAGAAAGTGTTTGTAGGAATAGTCCTTACCGGACCATAATTTCGATGGCGCCCCATATAATCTAGGAATACTGCCGGGTACATAAGATAACCAAAAAGATCTTCATCATCAACTTTTCTTCCCTCAAGTTGTTTCGACAACTCTAGCCTTTCCTGGCTAATATCAACTTCCTTAAGATTTGCACCAGGGCGCTCAGTTTTAATTTCTTTTCCCTTCAAAACTTTTTTTACAAGATTCTTAGGAAATCCTTGTGGTGGCTGACCTAAATTGCCCGATAACATATCAACGACACTTTCTGGAAAAGATACCTCAACAGAGGAAGATTCAATATCACTTCTGCTAATGCCCTGACTAACCATCATTAAAGCCATATCCCCCACTACTTTTGAGGATGGGGTAACCTTAACAATATCTCCAAACATCTTATTGACATCAGCATAAGTTGAAGCAATCTCAGGCCATTTATCTTCTAAGCCCATTGAACGAGCTTGAGCTTTTAGGTTCGTAAACTGACCACCAGGCATCTCATGTAAAAAAATTTCTGATACGGGGGATTTAATACCACTTTCAAATGCCGCATACTGACTACGAACAGCATTCCAATAGTTATTGATTTCCAGAATAGCCTCCCTATTAAGTCTTGTATCTCGATTTGTATTGCGCAAAGCTTCTACTATAGAGCCCAAGCAAGGCTGAGATGTTCCCCCAGAAAAACTATCCATAGCCGCATCAGCAATATCAACTCCAGCTTCAGCTGCTGCTATAATTGTTGCCCCACCCAAACCAGAAGTGTCATGAGTATGAAAATGAATGGGAAGGTCAATCTCATCTTTTATTGCTTTAATTAAGACCTTTGCTGCTGCAGGCTTCAAAAGCCCGGCCATGTCTTTAACTCCTAAAATATGCGTTCCTGCTGCCTTCAACTCCTTGGCCATTTTTACATAGTATTTTAAATCATATTTTGATCGCTCAGGATCTAGAATATCTCCTGTATAGCAAATACTGGCTTCACAAATTTTACCCGAGTCTATAACCGCATCTATCGCTATACGCATATTTTCAACCCAGTTAAGGCTATCAAAAATCCTAAATACATCTATTCCTTTAGATGCCAGGGCAACAAAATCTCTAACTATATTATCCGGATAATTTGTATAACCAACTCCATTGCTACCCCTAAGCAACATTTGGGTCATTAAATTTGGCATTTTTGATCGAATATCTCTTAACCGTTGCCAGGGACATTCTTGAAGAAACCGATAAGCAACATCGAAAGTCGCCCCACCCCAACACTCGACACTAAATAATTCGGGAAGCCTCTTAGAATAAGTTTCCGAAATATTTATCATATCAATAGAACGCATTCGTGTTGCTATCAGAGATTGATGTCCATCTCGCATAGTTGTATCAGTTATTAGAAGATTTTGCTGAGCCAACACCCAATCAGAAACTGCTTTAGCACCATTTGTCTCTAACATTTGCCTGACGCCTGATTTAGCTTCAATGCCTGATAGGTCTTCAATAGATAGTTTAATATTTTTTGGTGGAGAATTTCGCCCAACAGTTTCTGGATGTTTATTTACTGAAATATCGGCAATATAATTTAATACCTTTGTGCCTCGATCTTGGCGCTTTTTAAAGGTAAACAATCCATCTGTTTGATCGATGAAATTTGTTGAATATAAGTTTTCCAGAAACGTTTTGTGCTTTAGCAAGTTTTCGACAAAAGCTATATTTGTACTAACTCCTCTTATTCGAAATTCCCGCAAAGCCCTATCCATTCGAGCAATTGCCTTATCAGGCGTTTGAGCCCAAGCCGTCACCTTTACCAAAAGAGAATCATAATATCTACTGATGACACCACCCGAATAATCGGTTCCACCATCTAGACGTATACCCATTCCCGTTGCGCTCCGATAGGCTGTAATTCTACCATAATCTGGGATAAAATTATTTTGAGGGTCTTCAGTTGTCACACGCGTCTGAAGGGCATGTCCATTTAATACAATGTCTTCTTGAGTCGCTTTTCCAGTAGCTTCAGCTAAAGTCTTACCTTCAGAGATGAGTATTTGGGCTTGCACTATATCAATACCCGAAACCTCCTCAGTGACTGTATGCTCAACTTGTATGCGTGGATTTACTTCTATAAAATAAAATTCGTCTGTTTCCATGTCCATAAGAAACTCAACTGTTCCGGCACATTCATAATTGACATGTTTGCAAATACGATAGGCCATCGCGCATAAATTATTTCTTTGCTCATCATTTAAATATGGAGCTGGGGCTCGCTCTACGACCTTCTGATTTCGCCTCTGCAAAGAACAATCTCTTTCCCAAATATGATATATATTACCTTTTTTATCTCCTAATATCTGAACCTCAACGTGACGAGCTCTTGTAATCATCTTTTCAAGGTAACCATCCCCATTACCAAAAGCAGCTTCTGCCTCACGTCTTCCCTCAAGAACTTTCTCCTCCAATTCATTATCGCGTACAATTGGCCTCATTCCTCTACCACCTCCTCCCCAAGAGGCCTTTAGCATCAGAGGATAACCAATTTCTGATGCTTGCTGCTTAATTTTTGATATATCATTCTCTAAAATCTCAGTGGCAGGAATAACGGGAACTCCAGCTTCAATTGCAATTTGACGCGCTGAAGCTTTATTTCCTAAGGCATGGATAGTTTCGGCTTTGGGCCCAATAAAAACAATTCCATTCTTATTACATAGTTCCGGAAGTTCTGGATTTTCTGACAAAAAACCATACCCAGGATGTATTGCATCAGCTTTAGATTTGAGTGCTACCCGAATAATTTCCTCTATCGATAAATAAGCAGCTACTGGCCCCATACCGTGACCAATCCTGTAGGCTTCATCTGCCTTAAACCTATGTAAGCTTAGCTTGTCTTCTTCAGCAAAAACTGCAACGGTTTTCTTCCCAAGTTCGTTTGCTGCACGCATAACTCTAATCGCTATCTCACCACGATTAGCAATTAATATTTTCTTAAACTCTACCAATTACTTGATCCTAAACCTTAATTAGTATTGATAAGTCTAAAGGAATTTTAAATTTCTAACAAACTCTCATTTTGGATGTAACCATTTTCATTCCAACCCCTAGATCTCATCCATGAAAATTCTTTATCAGTCTTTCTATTGATAATCCCTGAATTAGAATGGAGAATACAACTACTGTGTAAGCTGCTGCAATAATGACCGGTTTTACTTCCATATCTGGCAGGGACAACGCCAAAGCTATTGAGATTCCTCCTTTTAGCCCAGCCCAAGTCAAAATCATTATTTCCCCCCTCTCTCTTTTTATTATCGGATTTAGTAGAAGAATAGGGATAGAAACAGCAGTAAACCGAGCAAGAACAGCAATAATTACTGCGAAAATACTTATGCCAATAATGCTATATTCAGCGGAAAGAATTATTACTTCAAATCCTATAAGTACAAAGAGAGCAGCATTAAGGATTTCATCGATAATGTGCCAAAAGTCGGTCAAATGTACCCGAGTTTTTTCACTCATAGCAAATTGCCTCCCTGTATTGCCAATGAAAACTCCAGCCACAACCATAGCAATTGGTCCAGATATATGTAGGCTCAATGCAATAGAATACGCTCCCGTTACAAGTGCAAGAGTTGCAATCACCTCAATAATATAATCATCAATTGAACGAAGGAAAAGAAAAGTGACATATCCAGCAACAATACCCAGAAGTGCTCCGCCAAAGGCCTCCTTAAAAAATAGTGTAATTACCGTATTCGCGTCAACATCCATACCATGACCGTGTCCCGTGGAACTACCAAATGCTATGGTTACTAAAACTGAAAAAACTACAACCGCAACCCCATCGTTGAAAAGACTTTCACCTCCTATAATTGCTTCCAATCTCTTAGGAACTTTCAACCTTTTTAGTAAAGCCAATACAGCCACTGGGTCCGTTGGAGACACAATAACACCAAAAATCAAACAGTATATATATTCGATATTTATTCCAAAAAAAGCTGTTAAGTAAAAAAAGAAAGTTCCATTGATTAGTGTGGAAATAATAACACCAACGGTTGCTAAAATTGAGACGTGAACCTTCGCCTCCATTAAGCCTTTTAAATCTACATGAAGTGCTCCTGCGAATAATAAAAAACATAACATGCCATTCATTAGGGTACGATTGAAATCAATTTCGTCCAACCATCCCTTAAGAATATCCGACAGGGACAAAAACGGGAAAACAGCGTCAAAAAGTAAAACAGCCAAACCAGAAATTAGAGCAATTATTACTAGACCCACAGTTAGAGGTAATTTCAAAAACTTATGATTAATGTATCCAAATACGGCAACGCTGGTTAAAATTAGAGCTGGAAGTTCTAACATGAATTTATCCCAATTATTGTTTTCTTTAAACTTATACGTCAAACCAATTTAATTAGTAAACCGATTAATTTGGTTTAAAATAAAAGATAATAGCATTCATCTGCTAAATGTTAATTCTTAAGGACTTCCAAGAAAATATTGCTATTAAATTCACTGCTGATACATTCAAACAAAAAAGTAACAAACTGATTAAAACCATTTAAGAGGGCAAATGCATGAATGAAGAAGTTAGCAGAGAGGGCGGATGTTTATGTGGAAACTGTAGATACAGGTCTATTGGTGATAGCCCAAGAGCAATTCTATGTCATTGCCGCTATTGTCAGACATTAACTGGGGGCACCTTCTCTACAAACGTTTGGTTTCCAGAAGAAAAAGTTTCTCTACTCAAAGGAGATCTGTCTAGTTACGAAATGAAAACTGAGTCGGGAAATCTTATAACTACCAATTTCTGCAAGAATTGTGGCTCTACAATTTTTTTGAGACTAAATGTTTTTAAGGGCATGGTTGCGATCCCGGGAGGTTCTTATGACCCCCCAACCTTTTGGTTCGAACCTCAAGTTGAAAATTTCTGCCGGTCCAAAGCGCCCTTTATTGAAACTGCAATTCCTGAAAAAAATAATACTCACCCAATGTATAAGCCTGTAAGAGAAGACATTCATCCACATAAAAAAGGTACTTGAGTGGTATTTATGTTCTACTAGAAATGATAGTCCACGTACTCTGCATTTGTGTAAAGATTTATAATGTACAATAGATCCATAGTTCCAAAAAATTTCAAAGTTCCCGAAGAGTTAAGAACAAAAGATTTTATACTCAGACCTCTTAAAGTTAATGATTTAATTAAAGATTATGAAGCTGTTATGAGCAGCATCGACCACTTAAGAGGTCGAATGGATGATAGTGACTGGCCCGTTGGGCTTACAATTGAAGAGAATCTTATTGATCTCGGATGGCACCAAAGAGAATTTACACTAGGTCATTCATTTGCATACACTGTGGTAAGTCTTGATGGCAAAGATTGTCTAGGGTGCTGTTATATCTATCCCTCAGAAAAATCAGAGAGCGAGGTAGACGTTTTTTATTGGATCCGCAAAGATAGACTTGCCGAAGGCTTAGAAAATCGGTTAGGTGAAGCACTTAAAAAGTGGCTTCAAGATGTCTGGCCATTTAAGACATTTGATTTTCCAGGCAGGATTTAAAAGTGGAATAATTTTTAGAAAAGTTTAATCTCTTCTCAACTGGAGCTTATGACTTTTCTACCCCATGCCTAAGGTCCTATATAATAAAAAAGGCATTATAAGATGTTTAAACTTTCTGATTTCAATTGGTCCGAATGTATAAAACCAGCAGAAGAAGCATCTTCCCTTCCTCCAATCTGCTACACATCCTCTGACATTATTAATCAAGAAATAGAAACTATCTTTAGAGGGTCATGGATAGGCGTTGGGCGCTCCGACATAGTCAAAGAGCCTGGAAATTATATATGTTTGGATTTTGCTGAGCAAAGTGTGATCTTGCTTCGAGACAAAAATGGAAAGCTACGCTCATTTGCAAATACATGCCGTCATAGAGGAGCACGGCTATTGGATGGTCAAGGTTCCTGTAAAGGCATAAGGTGCCCTTTCCATTCATGGTTTTATGGACTTGACGGCAAACTTATCACAGCCCCACATATGAATAAGGCTCAGAATTTTGATAATAATGAATATGGGTTAATAGAATATCTTGCTGAAGAATATCTAGGATTTGCATTTATTTGCCTGAATAAGAATGGGAAAGGCATTAATAGTTTCTTATCTGATTTCAAAGATATCCATTCACCTTGGCCGATTGAACCTCTTGTTTCAGTAAGGCGCCGAGAACTAACTGTTAATTGCAATTGGAAAATGTTCCTTGAGGTCTTTAATGAATATTACCACCTACCATTCGTTCACCCTAACTCAGTTGACAGTATTTACCTATCTCCCTCCGCAGCAGAGAAAGTCAAAGGTTCTTTTGCAACACAATTTGGTGAAACGGACGGAACGGGCGGGTTGTTGGAAGACACCCAAGAAAATGCCCTACCTGATATGCCAGATTTAAAAGGGTTAGCCAAAAAAGGTGCAAGATATACCTGGATCTTTCCTAATATGACCTTTGCTGCAAATCGAGATGCCTTATGGTGCTATGAAGCTTATCCTTTGGGGCCTGATAAATGTAAAGTTTTACAGACAGCTTGCTTTCATCCTAAAACGATTTCATTAAGTGGTTTCTCTACAAAAGTTAAAGCTTACCTTCATCGATTAGATGCAGCATTAGAGGAAGATATTCCCGCTCTTGTAAATCAACAAGTTGGGTTAACTAATCCCGATAGCATGCCAGGGCGCTTCCAACCCAGTCTCGAGCCAAATGTCGCTTCATTTGCCAATTGGTATGCTAAAAGGTGGTAAGAATTTCTGGGAATGTCAGCTATTAATCAGTTTCTAGTCTCTTTTCTTTCAGCATAAAACAAATAACTACCTGCTATTATAACAATAAGAGTACCTATGATCATAAGAATATCTGGTATCTCATTATAAAAAACCACACCATAAAAAATGGCAATAAAAATACTTGTATATCGAAAAGGAGAGACAAAGCTAATATCTCCCGTTCTAACTGATAAAACATTGTAAATTACACCTATAACGAGAAAAATACCCGCCCCTGATAACAAACCCACTATTTCCAAGGGAGGGTCCACCCAAGGCTGAAATGGGTACATTATCATGCCAATGATAGTTACTGTGGACGCCGTAATTAAGGAAACGAAAGTTGAAGGCATAGATATATCCAATTTTCTAGTAGACAAATCTCTCAACACTAAAAAAAATACCGCTACTATTGCAATCAATGAGTAAGAATTAAAATCTGTTGAGGTAGGTTTTATAATTAATAATACCCCAAAAAAGCCAGCCAGAATTGTTAACCATCTTTTCACTCCCACTGTCTCTCCAAAAAGTAATGCACCAAAAAACGCCAAAGCCAGAGGCAAACATTGTAAAATAGCCACAGCATTTGAAATCTTCATGTTTAAGAGTGCAGTGAAGAAAAAAAGTGTCGCGCCTACCTCACCAAGCACCCGCAGGAACAAAAATCTCCGTTGACTATTTTTTATTGATACAAATAACTCTTTTCTTATCAACGCAATTATTGTCAATAATAAAACTGCAACTATGCCTCTAAAAAAAAGAATCTGAGACAAAGGTAGCCAAGCTCCTGAGTGTTTTATCAAAGCATCAGAAGATGTAAAACCGAACATGCTTAAAGTCATAAATAATGACCCATAGAGATTCTGTGACATAACGCAAGAAAAGCCATTTAATGTAATTATGAAATAACTATAATAGAAATTTCTGATAAAGAATTAGAAAAATTGAGCAATAAAGACCTAAAGTGTCGTGAATAGGCAAAAAAGTTGTCGAAAACAAACAAACGGTTGATAAACCCCATTAGCATTTGTTACAGTCGATTCTATAAAACTTTTTATCTTTTAATCATTAATTAATGTAATTCAGGGAGATTATTAATGGCTTATAAAACAATTAATAATAAGCCTCTTCATAACAAGATACCAGGCTTCGCTAAAGAAGCTAAAGAAGGTAAACTTGATAGAAGAGAATTTCTAGCTTATTCAACGGCACTCGGTGCTACTACTGCTACGGCTTACGGCTTACTAGGGCTTTCAGCTCCAATGGCTATGGCTGAAGGTAAAAAAGGCGGTACTCTTAAAATATCAATGAGTATTAGACCTTTTGAAGATCCTAGAATTTATGACTGGTCAGAAAAAGGCAACTTGGGCCGAATGGTTTGCGAAACGCTAATCAGATACACTACAGACTTTACATTTGAGCCAATGCTTCTTGAGAGCTGGGATGTAAATTCCGATGCTACCCAATACACCCTAAATATTAGAAAAGGTGTCAAGTGGAGTAACGGTGATGACTTCAATGCGGATGACGTAATGTATAACATCCAAGGTTGGTGTGAAAAGGATGTTGAAGGCAATTCAATGGCTGGACGAATGGCTTCTCTAATTGATCCTAATACAAACAAAGCTGCTGATGGAGCAATCGTAAAGTTGGATGATTATACAGTCCAATTAAATCTACCAAACTCTGACATAACTATTGTTCCTGGTATGACAGATTACCCAGCATTAATTGTTCATAGAGACTTCGATAAGGGCGGTAGAAATTTAATTACTAATCCTGTCGGCACAGCTCCTTGGAAACTCATTTCTCATGCCGTGGAAGACTCAGCTGTTTTTGAGAGACGCGATGGGTATTGGGGCGACGCACCATATCTGGATCGTCTTGAATTTACTGACTACGGAACTGACCCAGCAGGTGAAATAGCTGCGTTTGAAGGTGGTGATTGTCATGTAAACTATCAAACAACTGGTGACTATATTGAAGTTCACGAGTCCCTTGGCATGAACATTGTAGAAGCTGTGACGGCTGCGACTGTTATTGCAAGAGTAAACGTTGGAGTTGAGCCATATAATGACAAGCGTGTTAGAAACGCGTTACAAATGGCTTGTAGCAACCAAGTAGTTACTGACATAGGATTTCAAGGCAGAGGATCCGCCGCTGAAAACCACCACGTTTGTCCAATTCATCCAGAATATGCAGATATTGGGACCAGCCCAGTTTCAGGAGATGGTTCTGACAAAGCAGGGGCAATGGCTCTCATGAAGGAAGCTGGAATGGCTGATTATGAGCATGAGCTCATTTCTATCGATGACGCATGGCGCAGAGATGCAACGGACGCTGTTGGTGAGGAATTGAGAAGTGCGGGTATTAAAGTTAAAAGAACTATTATACCTGGCTCATCTTTCTGGAATAACTGGACACAGTATCCATACTCAACAACTAGTTGGAACATGAGACCACTTGGCGTTCAAATCTATGCTCTAGCCTATAGAAGCGGTGAAGCTTGGAACGAAACTGCATTTAGTGATGCAGAATTTGATTCACTCCTTGCTGAATCTCTTAAGGTTGCTGATGCTGATAAGCGAAGCAAACTGTCGGCTAAAATGCAGGCCATACTTCAAGACTCTGGCATAATGATCCAGCCAACATGGAGAAAGCTATATAAGACGGTTGCTCCAGGAGTAAATGGCATGGGTGGAATGCATCCTTCTTATGAAATGCACTTTGAAAGTGTTTGGTTATCATAAGTAAGCAATAACAAGACCGGGGAGCTTATATGCTCCCCGGTCTTCCTTATTTTATAAAGTTAATTTTTAGATGTTACTCTTTTTATTTAAGCGAATAATAATACTGTTTCTGACGCTAATTTGCCTATCATTCACGGTTTTTAGCTTGGTCACAATTGAGCCTAATCTTAAAAAATTGGCTCTAAATCAAGCTAATATGAGAATGGAAGAAGACGAAGTTCAATCTTGGCTCGAAAAAAATGGCTATAAAAGACCACTTCTTGTCCAATATGGTGAGTGGTTGGGAAATGCTGTAACAGGAGATTTCGGCTACTCAACACATTTCAGAAAACCAGTTAATGAAGTAATTTGGCCAAAATTAGGTCACACAGGAATTTTAATGTTCTGGGTATTTTTACTAACAATACCTATCGCACTTACTATTGGAATATTGGCCGGTATGAGGGAAGGAACAAAAACCGATCGAACCCTCTCAATATTTGCAATCTTCACAACTTCCGTTCCCCCATATGTGAGCGGAATACTGTATACTATTATATTTTCTAGTTGGCTTGGTATTTTTAAAGGTGTTGCAAAGGCCGGAAACATTACTTTTGAAAATTTTGCATTGCCAGTACTTACAATAGTTGCCTATGACATTGGCTATATTGCTAGAATGACAAGAGCTTCAATGGTAGAGGTTATGGGCTCTCAGTACATAAGGACCGCAAGACTGAAAGGAATGCCTTTTATGTCAGTAGTCTTAAAACACGCACTTCGAAATGCCCTCATAGCTCCCTTTACTGTTATTATGCTTCAGTTTCCGTGGTTATTGACTGGAGTAGTCATTGTAGAAAAATTGTTTAACTATAAGGGGTTTGGTTTCTTACTTGTGTCTGCAGCGGACCAGAATGATATAGATGTTACCTTGGCATGTGGCGTTGTGGCAGTTGTTTTAGTTCTGACAACACAGCTGATTTCAGACATTGGATATATCTTTTTAAACCCAAGAATAAGATTTACTTAAATCATGGACTCAATTAGCACTCTAGAGATTTGGCAAATATTTTTTACTAGGCTCTGGCCTGTGTGGGCTGCATTAGCAGTCACCTTTTTTGTTTTGTATCAAATGAGGAAAAAACTTGGCACTTTAGGACAGATATTTGACTCGAGAGTTGGCTTGGTTGGATTATTTATCGTATTATTTTGGATCTATGCTGCTATATTTGCTGACCTCATAGCACTTTTTGAGCCGCTAGAGCAATCTGGTCTATATAGGAGAAAACCTCCTGGAACCATAAATGCTAATGTTGGAATACCCTATATTTTTGGCACTGATACTCTTGGAAGAGATTTATTCAGCAGAATGATTTACGGTAGTCAAATAGTTTTGCTTATTGCACCTGCTGCAACCTTAGTTGCATATATTGTCGGAATTACTTTAGGATTGCCAGCCGGTTATATAGGTGGCTTTTATGATACTGCCCTATCATTCCTTGCCAATTTAGTTCTCGCATTTCCAGTGATTTTATTATTCTATCTTTTAGTAGCTCCGGGCATTAGGGAGACAATCCTGCCCAACATTATGGCTGGGATATTTTTTATTATTCCGATTCTTTTTGCACTTATGGTAGTTTTCTCACGATTCTCACAAAGGTTAAGCGTTTTAGTCCCCTCCTCCATTGTAATTCTAATTATAGGCGCCTGGCTTTATTCTGGATTGGTATTTAATGCCGACCCCCTAGGCTTGGTTGCGATTGACCCAAATGAATTAAATATCTTTGCAGCTGTTGTTTTTACAACTTCCCCAGGTGTTTTCAGAATAGTTAGAGGCTTGACCCTAGATATCAGAACAAGAGATTATGTCGCTGCAGCTGTGACCAGAGGAGAGAATCCATTATTTATAATGATATGGGAAATTCTTCCAAATGCGAGAGGTCCACTTATTGTCGATAGCTGTCTAAGGATAGGTTATGTAACTATTTTATTAGGTACTTTAGGCTTTTTTGGTCTCGGTATGGAGCCAGAAAGTCCTGATTGGGGATCAATGATTAATCAAACAAGAAGTTATATCAGGTTAGTACCTACAATTGTACTTCCACCGACTATAGCATTGGCATCCTTTGTATTGGGATTAAATTTACTAGCTGATGGTCTCCGTGAGCAATCATTAAAGGATTAGAAAATTGTCAAATTCAATTCTGAAAATCAAAGATCTATCAATCACCCTTCCTAAAAATGCTGATAGGAAATTTGCTGTCGAAGATGTCAACCTAGAGGTTCACAAAGGAGAAATCCTTTGTGTCGTTGGTGAAAGTGGGTCTGGAAAATCAGTAATGACGAGTGCGATACTAAATGAGGTCCCTGGCTCATTGGACATCACTTCCGGGAGTATCGAGTTTGACAATCAAGATATTTTGAAACTACCGCAAAAAGAACTTAATGATCTTAGGGGCGCTCGCATTTCGATGATTTATCAGGAACCAATGGCTGCCTTAAATCCGTCAATTAGAGTTGGAAAGCAGGTTGATGAAGTTTTTGCCCTACACCGACCTGAAATTAAAGTAAATGACAGAAAAGCTGAAACTCTAAAACTGCTCGAACAGATGAAATTACCAACACCAGAGCGAATTTATTCTAGTTATGCTCATCAAGTCTCAGGTGGGCAATGTCAAAGAATAGTAATTGCAATGGCACTAGCATGTAACCCAGATATATTAATTGCAGATGAGCCAACGACTGCACTCGATGTAACCACACAAGCTGAGATTTTAAGACTTATCTCCGACCTAAAGGAAATCTATAATAATACAATTATTTTTATCACACACGATTTTGGAGTTGTTGCAGATATTGCAGATCGCATCGTGGTAATGTGTCAAGGAAAGATAATTGAAGAAGGTCAAAAAGAAGACATATTAATGAGACCCAAGGAACCGTACACACAATTACTTGTTGATGCGATGCCCTTGCTTGAAACAACTAGAACCCCAGACCAAAGCCGAACGGATGAACCTAGTGTTGAAGTAAGTAAGCTTCACAAAATTTATAAAACCCGGGGCGGCCAAGTCCATGCACTAAACGATGCATCTTTTGTTCTTAGAAATGGAGAAACATTGGGTGTCGTTGGTGAAAGTGGTTCAGGAAAATCAACACTAGCTAAAACTTTAATTAGACTTGAAGAGCCTACTTCTGGTTCGGTAAACATAAGGCAGGAAAATTTTCTTTCCTTGTCAGGAGCCGATTTAATTTCATCTAGACAAAAAATTCAAATGATATTCCAAGATCCTTTTGGTTCTCTAAATCCAAGCCAAACCGTGGGTTTTATGCTGATGCGAAGCTTGGAGCTGCAAGGGGAAGATCCTGTCGAAGCAAAGGCTCGATCCCTTAAGCTGTTGCAGCAGGTAGGGCTTGGGGATCAAGCATTCAATAGAAAGCCTAGAAACTTTTCTGGCGGGCAGAGACAGCGTATTGGCATAGCCAGGGCTCTATCCATGGGACCTGATGTAGTAGTGGCCGATGAGTGCGTATCTGCTCTTGATCTATCGGTTCAAAAGCAGGTTTTACTTCTGCTAAACGATCTGCAATCTACCTATAAAATGGCTATCATTTTTATAACCCATGACTTAAGAGTTGCGGCACAAGTTTCAGATTATATTACCGTCATGGAAAAAGGAAAAATGGTAGAATTTGGAACAGCTGATGATGTATTCAATAGACCTAAACATGATTACACAAAAAGGTTATTAGATGCAGCTCCAGGTAAAGACTGGCACCCACCTAGGCTTGATCCTAAGGAAGCAGCCGAAATAGCTAAGAGCCTGGAAAAAAGTTTTTCTTGAACTCAAACTTTTAACCTATCTATTAACAATAATCTAAAAAAGACAGGTGACTTTCTCGGAAGGAAGTGAAATGAATGTTAAACCGCTATTACAAGAATGCATTAGCTCATACGCCTCCCATTTTTCAAAACTTCACCATAAACCAGAATTGGATAAATTTAGATTAGGCATAGGCAAACTATTAAACGAAATATCCGTGAAAAACATAAAGCAAAAAAATCAAATAAATGTGCCAAAAAAAGTAGTCGAATACCTTAATAAATGCTCAGAAGTAAAAAAATTTGGCGGTAGCCTTGAAAATTCTCTCTTAAGTATTTCGAATAAACTGGACTGGTATAAGATAATTAATGGAACTAATTTAGATAAAAAATTAGTGAACGGGTTATTCGCTGCGCAGCTGTGTGGGTCCCGAGGCTTAATTAAATCTGACGAAATATATTTAGGCTTATTTCTATTAGCTCCAAACCTTTTGTACCCTCTACACCAACACGAAGCCTTAGAACTTTATCATGTCTGTGCTGGAAATATCGAAATTTCTCACGGCCGAAAGAAGAACCCGTTTAAGGTTAGTCAAGGGAATTTTTCCTTAACCCCAAGTAATCAGGTACATTCATTGAGGACAGGTCCAGATCCCTGCTTATTTTCTTATATTTGGGTTGCCGATGAAAAAAAATTGCCTGGAAAAAGCTGGTGGTGGCAAGAAAATTCTGATGGCTTTTGGTCCAGAATATCATGGGAACGGCAAGCTGATTCTTCATGGAAAATCTCTGGATCTGAAAGACTGACAGAAGAGTTAATTAAAGAAGCTGGCGATTATTAAAAAATTTTCCTTAGAATTTTACTATTAAATCTACAGAACTCATGGTTTAGTTAGATTATTGGTTTAGGAAAATACATGGAATCAAATCATCTAACATATTTGGAAGATTCACTACCCTCACATTGGTATTACGACGAAGATTTTTTCAAAAAAGAAGTTACTAATATTTGGGGGAACCATTGGATCTATGTGTGCCACAAAAGTCGGATAAAGGAAAATCGAGCTTTTGTAACAATAAAGGTAGCAAATCAAAATATATTAGTTCTCAGGGATTCTAAGGGGTCCTTAAAGGCTTATTTTAATACATGCCGACATAGAGGCTCTATACTTTGTGACCAGGAAACTGGAGTTGTTGACTCAAAATTATTGCGTTGCCCATACCATCAATGGGCTTATTCTGTCGATACCGGAGGACTGATAAGTGTAGCTTCATTTTCTAAAAACCCAGAGGGCTTCGACAAAAGCAAATTCTCTTTATTTAAAGTTGCAGTAGAGGAGTGGCGCGGATTTATTTTTATCAACTTAAATGAAAATGCATTATGGAATCCCAATGAAATTTTTCAAAGACCTCCACATGCTTTTAACAACTTTCCTGTGGAAGATATGGTTTGTGGTCATGTTTGGGAAAAAATTATAAATTCTAATTGGAAAAGTTTTTGGGAAAACTTTAATGAGTGTCTGCATTGCCCCAATATTCATCCAGAGTTAACGGATCTCGTCCCGATGTTTTCAAATAGAGTAATTAATCCTAAAGACTTACCCACATGGATAGAAAAAACAAAAGATAGTGATCCAAAGTATTCCGGGGGGTTGAGATCTGGAGCGGAGACTTGGTCAAACGATGGTTCTGCTCAAGATTGCCAAATAAGCACATTAACTGAAGAAGATTTTCTTAAAGGCCATGTGTATGCGTCTTCATGGCCTTCTATGTTTTTAGGAGGTTATGCTGACCACGTAAGGGCGGTTAGAGTTACTCCAGTAAGCAGTGAAAAAGTAAAGATCACCGCAGAGTGGTTATTTGAAAAAGATACGATTAACAATAAAAACTATGACATCACTAATGTTGTTTCATTTGCCTGCACCGTAATGGAGCAAGATGCATACGCCTGTGAACTTAACCAAAAAGGATTGCATTCAATTCCATATAGCAATGGCGTCTTGATGCCTGAAGAATATGTAATTAAGAATTTTCATGATTGGTTAAAAAACGAAATGGGCGAGAATGTTTAAATGAGACTTAAATTACCATCTAACTGCTAATACTAAATACCCATTGAAGAATAGCTCTGAGCTATTCTTTTGATTGCTACCATCATGGCAGCTGTTCTTAGATCTTTTACCTCATCATGCGCATTCCATGTTTCAGAAATAATTTCATAGGCATTACGCATAGTGTCCTCCAAACCAGATCTAACTAGATCTATTTCCTTACCACCCTGAATAATTTTCTTTGCTAAATCTTCAGGAAATTCAGACCCGGTCAGGGTATTAATTCCCTCAATCAAAGCTCCAAAACGATTTTCCTCAGCTCTTCTTTGCATGCGCCCAAAGCGGATACGGCTTAAATTTTTTATCCATTCAAAATAACTTACTGTTACACCGCCAGCATTTGCATACATATCAGGTATAATAACCTTACCCATCTTATTTAAGATATCGTCGGCTTCAGCTGAAACTGGCCCATTCGCCGCTTCTATAATTAATGGTGCTTTAATTGAAGCAGCGTTCTCTTCTGTTATAACTAATTCCATTGCAGCAGGAATGAGAATATCAGCATCCGCTTCTAGTAATTCAATTCCCTTTGCAACAAAGCCTTGATAACCCTTCACACTACCGGTATCCAAAATGTGTTCTCTCAACTTCTGAATGTTGATACCAGCCTCATTTATTACTGATCCATCACGCTCAAGAACATGGGTTATAATTGCATTATCCTCAGTAGATAAAAATAAAGCTGCGTGATAACCAACGTTTCCTAAGCCTTGAACAATGATCCTCTTATTGGCCAAACCAGGTGCAAGGCCGGTTTTTGCAACATCTCGCTTCTGATCAAAAAAAGCCTGAAGAGCATATTGCACGCCCCTTCCAGTTGCCTCGGTTCTGCCAGATATTCCGCCTTTAGATACTGGCTTTCCGGTCACACAAGCCCATGCATTTAACTCAGCAGGATTGAGCCTTCGGTATTCATCCGCCATCCAAGCCATTTCCCTCTCACCGGTTCCTACATCAGGCGCAGGAACATTCTGAGAAGGATGGATCAAATCCCTTTTAGCCAATTCTTGAGTAAAGCGACGTGTAATTCTCTCTAATTCATCAGCACTCCATTTCCTTGGATCAATTATCAAACCACCTTTCGATCCTCCGAAAGGAACTTCAACCAAGGCGCACTTAAAGCTCATTAAAGCAGCTAGGGCCTCTACCTCATTTTGATTTACATCTGGAGCATAACGGATACCGCCTTTGACCGGTTCAAAGTGTTCTGAATGAACAGATCTATACCCCGTAAATGTATGCATTTCTCCTCTTAACCTAACACCAAATCTAACTACATAAGTCGAATTGGCGGATAGGATCTGATTTACCAAGCCCTTATCTAAACCGATATCATAACCTAAGCTCTCCAGTGAGCTAATAGCTTGTTGGAAATTTATTTCTATAGACCTTAAAAAGGCTTCACCTGCCATATTCTTAGGCCAATCCAATTAGTTGTTTCTATACAAAAATTAGTGTTACATTCTATACATAGTAGTGACAACTAATATTTTAACTTACGATAGGCTTTTACTGCCCACTATAAGATACAAGCTTAACCGACCACACAGTCTCTTACAATTTGCACCCAAGAATAAAAATTTGTATTTAAACTAAAAAATTACATGTTAAAGTTTAATTAGTTATTTTTCAGTTTTCTTATTTGGATGAGATAAATGAAGCCAACTGTTACCACAGATCAAATAAAAAGATTTCAGGCAGATGGCGTAGTATTTCTGGAAGGGTTCTTCCCACAAGAATATATTGATTCTCTAACTAAAGGCATCCAAAAAAATCTGGAGGATCCTGGCCCAAGAAAACATGTGTGGAATAAAGAATCAGAAGGCCAATATACTCTTTATGATTCAGATAACTGGAATAGGATCTCTGAGTATAAAAATGTTATCCAAAAAAGTGAACTTAAGAATATTGCAAAAAAATTACTAAAAACGGATAAAGTGAATTTCTTTTTTGAATCTATATTTGTCAGATCGAAAGGTGTTCAATTTTCTACACCATGGCACCAAGATGAACCATATTGGTCCGTTGAGGGTCATGATACAGTAAGTATCTGGATGCCACTGGTTGATGTCAGAAAAGAAAGTGCTTTAGCATTTGTTCCAGGCTCACATCTTAATGGGAAAAAATATAAGCAGCAGGACTTTGGGGAGCTCAATCCAGAGAAAAAGAGAGATGTGAATAGAGTCATTTTTGATAGTGAATGGGAACCCCTACCCGATATTGATGCCGATCGAAACAGGCATAATGTTATTAGCTGGGAAATGAAGGCTGGTGACTGTGTTGCTTTCAATGGAAGGATTATTCATGGTGGTGGAGGTAAATTGCCAAAAGATAAAGATCTTCGCGTGTTTAACACCCAATGGCTTGGGGATGATGTGAGAGTGAATTTTCGCTCCTATGGGATGGACCCTGACCATTCTAAAAAAATGAGAGAGTTTGGGATGACCTCTGGAGATCGAGTCGATAGCCGCGTTTATCCAGAATTTAAAGATTCAATTTAAAAGAGGTAACAATTCGAAAAAAGGGTATTGCTAATGGTTTCTGAATTAATAAAAAAATGCATCAAATCATTTGAAGATCTTCTAGAAAATCAAAGTGATAAAACCTTAATTAAATTCTTTTTGGAAGACCTCAGAAGCTTAAAGATAGAAGACTTTGGTGGGATAGATGAAGTTGCAAGTGGAAAGGATTTCCCTAAAAATGTTCAAAAATATTTAAAAGAGATAAAGAGTGGAATTGATAACTCTTGTACACTTGATTCTTCACTTTTTGATATTTCTAAATATTTAAACTGGTACCAGCTTTTTGATGGAGAGGGAATAGATCCATCTCTGGCAGAGGGTCTTTTTGCAGCACAAATTGTTGGGAAAAAAGGTTTAGTGAAATCTAATAACTTCTATATGGGGCTTTTCCTGCTGTGCCCTAATGTTCACTATCCACTGCACCAACATAATGCATTAGAAATATATTATGCTTCCTCTGGTACGTTGCAATTGCAACATGGTAGAAAAAAAATGCCTTTCCTTATAAAAAATGGCGAATATTCTATCACTCCCAGCAATCAGGTGCACTCCCTCACTACTAGCAATGAACCTTGTCTTCTTTGCTATATGTGGGTCAGCGGAACTGGAACACTTCTTGGCCCAAACTGGTGGTGGGAGGAACAAAAAGATGGTTCATGGAAGCGTATATGCTGGGAACGCCAAGAAGACTCTAGTTGGGCAATAACTGGCTCTGAAAACCTAACAAATAGAATAATAGATAGCTCCGGAGACTCTTAAAGGCTTTTTAAGGTTTGAAATAATGCAAGATCACGAATTAGATAACTTGAGTAAATTTTATGAAAAAAACGGATATGTTTCTCCGGTAAAATTGTTGAGCGAAGCTGAAGCGGCAAAGCATCGCAACCGCCTGGAAGAAGCAGAGAAAAAGCTTGGTTCATTACATTACCGCTCTAAGGTACACACTATTCTTACTTCGCCTTTTGAATTAGCCACAAGCTCAAAGGTTTTAGATTTAATTGAGAAATTAATTGGCCCCAACATATTACTTTATAATGTTACTTATATTATCAAGGAGCCAAATTCACCAGATCATGTAAGTTGGCATCAGGATCTTACCTATTGGGGGTTAAGCCATGATGACCAGGTAAGTATGTGGTTAGCACTGTCACCAGCAACCAAAGAAAGTGGTTGCATGAGAATGATCCCTGAAAGCCATAAGAATGGCCAATTAAATCACGAGACTACGAATGATGAATCCAACGTACTTTATCAGGGTCAAACAGTTCGTGATATTAATGAGAATGAATCATGTCTTTGTCCTTTATGTCCAGGAGAGGCAACTTTTCACCACGGATGGACACTCCATGCCTCTACACCCAACCATAGTAATGACCGTCGTATTGGGTTAAATGTTCAGTATCTTGCAACTCACGTAAGTCAGAAAAAACATGATAACGACAGCGTAATTCTAGTTCGTGGTGAAGATACATATCAAAATTTTAATTTAGATGTTCCAGCAAAAGTCGACTTAGATGCCGACGCTTTGAACCGCCAATTAGAACTGGAGAAATTATACATAGAGACTGCCGGAAGAAAATAGAATGAACCTTACGGAAATAGAGACCCCTTCAGTTTTAATTGATTTAGATATAGTTGAAAACAACATTGATAAGTATCAGTCCTACTGCAATAAAAAAGGTATAAACCTTCGGCCACATATAAAGACCCATAAGATCCCTGAACTTGCGAATCTCCAACTAAAGGCCGGAGCTATAGGAGTCACTTGTCAAAAAATTAGTGAAGCTGAAGCAATGATTTCAGAGGGAGGAATAGATGATATTCTAATAACCTTTAATATTTTTGGCCAAAAAAAACTCGATCGCTTAAGAATACTATCTGGCCAAGTAAAACTATCAGTTGTTGCAGATAATATACAATGCGTACAAGGTTTATCGGATACATTTAAAAATGAAAAATCCCAACTGACAGTATTGGTAGAGTGTGATACTGGTGCTTTAAGGTGTGGTGTAGTCACCCCAAGGGAAGCATGTGAGCTTGCGAAGAAAATTTCATCTTTACCAGGCTTATCATTTGGTGGATTAATGACCTACCCACCAATTTCTCAATCAGAAAAGATTAATATTTTCTTAGGGAAGGCCAAAGACCTCATAGAAGCTTCTGGCATCCCAGTTCCTGTTATATCTATTGGCGGTTCGCCAAATATGTGGGAGGTGGAGAAAATACCTCTTGGTACCGAGTATCGAATAGGTACCTATATTTATAATGATCGCTCATTAATGGAGCGCAGTAATTGCTTAGAAAGCGATTGTGGTTTAACAATCCTAGCTACTGTTATTTCAACACCAGAGCCTCATAGAGCTGTGATTGATGCTGGATCTAAAGTTTTGACCTCTGATCTTTTTGGGCTCAAAGGTCATGGTTATATAATTGGCTTTCCAAAATTAAGCATATCTAATCTATCAGAGGAGCACGGATGCATAATAGGAGAAGGTGAGACAGGATTAAAAATTGGCCAAAAGGTACGCATAATACCAAACCATGCATGTGTTGTTAGCAATATGATGGATGAAGTCATGTTCATTAGAGGAGATACCTTTGTTAAAAAGCAACCCGTAGTAGCAAGAGGACAAGTTTTATGATGCCTTCTAAGGAAATAAATTGAAAGAAATATTAGAGATTCAAAAGCAGGCTTTCATTAAAAATGGGCCACCAACTTATAAAGAACGTATAGACAGTTTAAGACGATGCATAGCGCTTATAGAAGCACATGAAGGATTACTAATTGAAACTCTAAATCAAGATTTTATCCACAGATCAAAAGATGAAATTAAAATTTCAGAAATAGACCAAACGATTAGAAATTTATTATTTACCATAAAAAATCTAAAGAAATGGATGAAGCCAAAAAGACGAAGCCCTTCACTTGGCACAGGTTTACTTGGTGCCAAATCGATAATGAATCCGACACCGTTAGGAACAGTTGGTATTATAGCCCCGTGGAATTTTCCTGTTGGAATGGTATTTTATCCCGCTGCCTCCATTCTTGCGTCAGGAAACAAAATAATGGCCAAACCATCTGAAATTACCCCCAACACAGCGAATCTTATAAAAGAAGCTGTAGGGAAATATTTTGATCCATCTGAATTTTCAGTTGTTTTAGGTGGGCCAGAAGTAGGTGAAGAATTTTCATCCCTTCCTCTAGATCATCTGCTTTATACGGGTAGCAATACTATTGCAAAAAAAGTATTAAAAAATACAGCCAAGAATTTAGTCCCTACCACTTTAGAACTTGGTGGAAAGAGTCCAACCATCATATCAGGCGATGCTAACCTTAATCTTGCCGCAAAAAGAATACTTTTTGCTAAAACTATGAATGCAGGTCAAATTTGTCTCGCTCCTGATTACATTTTTCTAGAAAAGAAGCTGCAAGAAAAGTTTGTAGAGCAATTACAAAACATATTTGAAAGTTATTATCCAAAGGGTCACGAGGATGACTACACTTCAATGGTTAATGATAAGCATTACGAGAGAATGAATTTATATATAGAAGACGCAAGATCTAAGGGAGCCCAAATTGTTGAGATAGGTCGTGGAAAACCAAAAAATCAAAACACAATTTTAACAAAAGTCATTCTTGGAGTTAATGATGATATGGAGGTTATGAAAAATGAAATCTTTGGTCCACTTCTCCCCATAATGCTTTATGAGGACTTAAATGAAGTTGTGGAATATATTAATGCTCATGATAATCCATTAGGTCTTTATTTTTTTGGCGACAGAAAGTCTGAACAAGATTTTATCATTAATAATACTAGATCCGGTGGAGTAACTATTAATGATTCCTTATTTCATATCTTGCAATCCAGACTTCCATTTGGAGGGGTCGGAGAGTCTGGTTACGGTTGCTATCATGGTTACGAGGGATTTCTTAACTTTTCAAACTTGCGAAGCATTTACTACCAAACTCGCTCTGATACATTGCTTTCAATGATGAGACCCCCTCGTGGTAAACATTTTGGTTTCCTGTCTAAAATTTTAAGAAGATTAGGCTGATTAGTTATTGGAGACTTTGATAAATTAGGGAATTAATAAAATGACAAATAAAATAGCTATAATTACTGGAGGTTTATCTGGAATTGGCTTGGCCTCGGCGAAAGCATTAACCCAAGAAGGCCATACGGTTATCATCGGATCTCGCCGATGTAATACTAAGGAGGCTTCCTCAGTTCAAAATTCCCTAGATAAAAAAGTTATTTTCTATCAACTAGACGTTTCTGACAAAAAATCTGTAGCAAGTTTTACCAATCAAATAGAAAAAGAATTTGGACATGCGGAAATTTTAATTAATGCAGCCGGGATCTATGAGGAAGCCCAAATTGTAGATGACGATACCTCTCATTGGCATAACCAAATTGATATTAATTTAACAGGACCATTTCTAATGACTCAAGCTCTCATGCCTGGAATGATTAAGAAGAAATTTGGTAGAATTATAAATATCGCCTCAACTGCTGGAAGAGTTGGAGAGGCTGGCTATTCTGGGTACTGTGCTTCAAAAGCTGGTCTAATAGCTCTAAGCAAGGTTACAGCTATCGAAGGTGCTCCTCACAATATTTCTTGCATCTCCATAAGCCCAACCTGGGTGGAAACGCCGATGATGGATAATGCCATCGTTCGCCACTCAAAAAATAGAAAGATTAGCAATTCCAGCGCCAAGAAAGCTTTGAAATCATCAAATCCACAAGGAAGACTTGTTCAACCTGAAGAAATAGCTTCCCTAATTGCTTTTGCTTGCGGCGAGACCTGTCCTGGGCTTTCAAATGAAGATATACAGATTAATGCGGGAGCTATTTGGTAATTATTATTTATCGGCATTGGTTATTTATTATACGAATTAAATACTATTCCATTAGCTACTAACTAAATTCCGATTTATTACCGAGAATGTTGCATCATTCGGAAGATCTTTATCAAAAATGACTCTCGTTGGCCCAAAAAGTGCCACGCAAGTTTCTATTATTTTATTCTTCTCAGCAAAATAAATATTGCTTTCAGAAACTTTAGCTCTGTCCGCAATTTGTAAATTAAAAACCATAGCCTTAGAAGTTTTACTCCAGCACTTCTTTAGACATTCAAAAATATAATTTTCCCAGGCAAAAACATCTTTGGTTGCTGCTAAGTTATATGTGCCAGACATAACACTGAAAGGCATTATTTTCCTTGGTCTAATTCCCTCCTGAAATCTAGCCCACCCAAACCTTATTCTTTCGTTGCATTCATTTATAAGTTTTGGGGAAATATCATAACCTTCGTATGAGAGAAGGTTTATATCATTTCTAAAAGATAAATAGTCTGCCAAAGCACCATATCCACAACCAATATCTGCAATCTCTATGGGACTCCCTCTAGAAATCTTTTTTACCTCCCTCAATATAATTTCAAATCTTAATTCCTGGCGTGTTTTCGAAACCCAGAAACTTCCCTTAGGGGTTGCTCCATATTTTTGAAACCTGGTCGAGTATTTTTCTATAAGATTTAAAGAAAAGTATTCATTCATAATAAATTTATACTATTCTTTCTCTATCAAAAAAGGATCTGTGTATTTCGCAAAACAAATTGAAAATAGAATTTTCTGTAAGCCTAAAAAAAATATTAACTATTACTATAATTGTGGTCTAGCACTGAACTCAAAAACCTTTTCTAATTCTTGTGCAATTGACAATAATCTATCATCCCTGCCCACTGGAGCATCAAGCTCAATTCCTATAGGCAAGCCGGAACTAGAAATAGAAATGGGTAAACTTATTCCAGGAATTCCAGCATTGCTAGAAGGGTCAGTATTACGAATAAAAGTTGGAAAAGTCGGCTGCTGTACTCCATTCAATTCTACTGTTTCATCTTGCCCTATCGGCCTTGCAGTTAGGGGAGAAGTAGGAAAAATAATAGCGTCAACACTTTGATTAGCAAAATATTCTCTGAATGCTTCTTGAAGTTTTGGCCGCCCACTTTCAATCGCTTCTTTATAAACACTCTCAGGCATTGCTCCTTCTCCGAGCAATGACTCAAATAAGCCTTTGACGTCAGGGCTACCAATATCATTACAAATATCTTGCATGCTAAAATTGAGTTTATTTTCTGTTAGATATTTAGGCAAATCAGAAATAAATTCGTAAAGTGCAATTGGAAAACTAACGGCATTATTCATATCTCCAATACCGTTTATGTCTTCTTCTACCAAATGAACACCCTCAGCCTGAAGTAATGAAAGCACTTTCTCTGAGGCTACTGCTACATCAGGATCCAAGTCATCATAGAAATATTCGCGAGGAACACCAAGTCTTAAACCTTTCAGGCTAGTATTAGAACTCTCCTCACTTCCTGAGCACATTACTCTATCAAGTAATATAGCATCAGGAACTGAGCGAGTGATAGGACCCGCAGTATCACGTGTATGACTAATTGGAACAATTCCTTGTCCAGAATAACGCCCGACTGTCGGTCTAAAACCAACCAACCCACACAAAGAAGCAGGCAACCTAACCGACGCTCCAGTATCCGTACCAATTCCTGCCGGCATCATTCCAGCCGACACTGCTGCTGCCACACCCCCACTAGAGCCTCCTGGAATCATACTCTTATTCCAAGGATTTCGTACAGGCCCTGTTACAGAATTATTGCTTGTTATTCCAAAAGCTAGCTCATGCATATTCCCAGTAGCTCCAAGAAGAGCACCTGATTCAAACAATGATTTAGCGACAGGAGCGGGAGAAGTAGAAACATGCTTTGCCAAGGCGCCCGTAGCGGCGCAGGTCGGCAACTGGGCCGTATTAATGTTAGCCTTAAAACAAAGAGGCACCCCTGATAATTGTTTTTCGGAATGTCCCGATGTATCAATATTTTCTGCTGATACCCTAAGAGTTTCCCAGTCAGTTGATACTAATGCATTGAGGTCCTTATGCGTTTCACTTTTTTTAATTAAAGCGTCAACATACTCTTTGCAAGAAAAGCTACCATTTTTGTAAGCCTCTTTCACTTGATGTAAATTTAATTCACAAAGATCTGTACTCATAATTAATCTCCCAAAATTTATCGTTTAAGTTAAGTCAGAAAGAACCTGAACCATCTCTTCGGCATGTGTCAGTATTACATAGTGTCCAGCCTTTATTTGAATATGATTCATGCCGTCAGCTTTTGCCCTTTGTGCAATTTCTCCAAAAAATGAAGGCTCCTGTGTACACTCAATATAAGTACCAGAGATTTCTGTTGTTGCCTCTGGCAGTGGATCTGAATGTGTACGTATTGTCATTGGCGTTGATCTATCCATATCATAGCCCTCTAGTTCCGGAAAATATGTCAATGTGTCAACAGGTTTAACTTGCCAAGGTTTGTCTTCCAATCTAAGGGTCTCAAAAATCTCCGGTTGCCACGGCAAAAGATCCCAAGCACATTCACCAGCCCTCGGCAAAAATGCATCAAAATAAACGAGATGGGATAATCTAGCCTTTACCTTTGCTGCTACTCCAGTAATTACCATCCCACCGTAGCTATGCCCTCCTAAAATAACGTCGTCTAACCTCTCCCATTCTATAAGCCTAGCAATATCATCGATGTGGGTTTCAAGACCTACATCTTCTGAGATAAGGTGGTGCCTGTCGGACATCCCCGTTAAAGTTGGAGTCAAAACCCTATGACCTTTTTCCTCTAGCATCTCCCTAATTGTTGTCCACTGCCAACCGCCAGCCCAAGAACCGTGTACCAGTACAAAATTTGCCATTTTCCTCTCCTTTACAACATTCGACCAAGTATCTCTACTTAGCTTTCAGCAATATAACCTAAATATCAAGTACCAATCTACTCGAGGAACAGCCTGACACACATGGTGTCAGATAATTGTCCCTATCAGAGATTTTCATCGTTAGATCGCGATGAACCGGAACACCCTCCAAATAACGTGTCTTGCATTCTAAACAAACGCCCCCTTCACAGGAAGCTGGAACTTCAATATCTGCATTCCAAAGAGCATTAAGCATAGTTTCACCACGAGGAACTAAAATAGTTTTATCAGCTCTTTTTAGATATATCTCATAAGCAGGGTCATCTATAGGTTTATTAAAACCAAAATGTTCAATGTGAACTCTTTCACTAATTTCACTATTCAAATTTTCAAATTCCATCAGCATCTTTTCAGGTCCACAACAATAAAGTTGCTGACCCAAACTTACTTCATTAATTACTTGTGGTATCGAAATTCTATTCCCCTCCTCACTAAAATGCCAATGAACCCGTTCGTCCTCCATGTATGATTTTAAGAGACGACTGCAAGGTATATTGTTCTTATTTGAAGCACAAATATGAAGTTCCCATTGTGAATTACTACGTTCAAGAACTGGAATCATTGAAAGGAAGGGCGTAACACCAATCCCTCCAGCTATAAACAAATAATTCTGCGCAGGCATAAGAGGAAAATTGTTTCTTGGTAGCGAAACAGGTAAAATATCTCCCTTTCTCAATTCATGAACCTCTTGTGACCCACCTCTTCCTTCCTTTTCGCCCTTAACTGAAATTATATACTCATTTGATATGTCCGGATCACCGCAAAGAGAATATTGGCGAATTTTTCCGCTTGGCAAGTAAACATCAATATGTGAGCCAGCAGAAAAAGGTGGCAAAGGCCAGTTATCAGGATCGGTCAATATTAGGGTTTTTATATCATTATCTAAAATTATTTCTTTAATTTCCGTTGTCACTCTATGGATAATTTTTCTCATAACTTTATTCCAGCTCTATCCGGTCATTAACAAAGATCTCGCCACCCACTATGATTTTACAATTTAATCCCGCTCTATTCATCAGCAGATAAAAAATATCTAACCCTGTAATTTGTTCGATATGATTACATGGAGTAGATAAACGCATTCCCTGTAATAAAGCATTTCCGACTTTAAAACGCTTCCCAACCAGATGATTTAAGGGCGTATTTCTAGTGGTTACGTTGCGTCGGTGATCTTCCATAGACAGTTTAACCCCATTATCTCTTAATAATGCTTCAAGGGTCTCGGTTTCAAAAAGAGTTATTTGTCTACCCTCTTCTGGCCGATCAGAATGAAAAGCTTCTCCGGTAGAGTGGCGATCTTCTTCAACGCCAACGCCAGCTATTAATTTAAGTGATTGGAAGCTTTTCATTGGCAAAAATGATCTTGGCGTCCTATGTAAACCTTCTACTTTACCTACCCAACTCATTCCAAAACTCCAAAACATCATTTTTTTCAAGCAGACTTTTTTGTTTACCAAAGCTGCTGTTTAGATAAGAGTAACATAGATCCGTTTTTTTTAAAAAATTCATTAAATTTCCTTCAAATAAGAATCCTTTTCTCGATATCATTTCTGAAATTAGGCCCATCTGTGTGATAAGTTTGTTCCCCATGATCAAAAAGATGAACTCTATCGGAAAATGCCTCAAGGAAAGTTATATTTTGATCTACTATTAAGAAACTTCTACCTTTAACTTTTTCTTCATTAATAACTTGAGCCATTAAAATTATATTATCTGATTGCACTCCTTCAGTCGGTTCATCTAGAATAACCAACTTTGTTGGCTCTGAAACTGCCCGAGAAAAAGATAATAATTTCTTTTCTCCACCGGACAGTGTTCCAGCTTTTTGCTGAAGACGGTCCTTAAGGCGTGGAAACCTTTTGAAAACATACGTGTACCGATCAAGATTTGAGGAAGAATAATGCAGTGTTAGATTTTCTTGAACTGTCAGACCATCAAAAACTATACTTTCCTGTGGTGCATAAGAGATACCAAGTTGAAAAAGACTGTGGCTTGGCAACCTGTTTATTATTCTTCCAGATAGCCGAACATGACCACCAAGCAAAGGTAAAGCACCACAAATCAATTTCAAGAAAGTTGTCTTACCCACGCCATTTCTGCCTGTAACACCGTTTGCAGAACCTTCATAAACATCTAAAGAGATTTCTTTGACCACTTTTAGGTCACCGTAACCACCTGATACATTGTCAACCTCAAGAGCCTTTTCAGTCACTATTTTGTTCCTCCAGCATATACTCTTTGCACATCTTTGTTCGATCGAATTTCCGCCAATGAACCTTGAGCAATGAGTTTTCCCTGATGCATCACAAGGACATTATCAGACAGAAGCTCTACGACCTGCATGTCATGTTCGACAATGATGAACATAGATTTAGAGGATTTAGATAGATCAGCAATGGCTTTTATCATTGTTTCGGTTTCCGCTTTAGACAGCCCCGCGCAAGGTTCATCCAGCAAAACTAAGGAAGGTTCGGACAGTACAGTCATTGTAAAATCTAACATCTGCCTCTCACCGACTGAAAGAGATCCAGCAATTAAACTTTTGTCTGAAATAAAAGGAAAAACTTCTTCAAGTTTTTCTAATAGATCACTTTTCCAAGTATATGGAACCATAGAAAGTAATTGATTTCTCTTCAATCTGTTTACCCAAAGAGAGAGATCAATATTTTGACGAATAGTTAAATTTGGGAAAATTGATGGAACTTGGAACTTTCTCCCGATCCCCAAACTTAATGTTTGAAATGGTCGAACATTATTTAAACTACGCCCACACCAGGAAATTTCACCAGAGTCTACTTCTAACTTACCAGTTAAAGCATTAAGAGCAGATGTTTTTCCTGCACCATTAGGTCCTATTAAACATTGAATTCCTAACCCCTCAATTTTGAAAGAAAGTTTGTCTAGAATTACAACAGAGCCCCTGGTGATTGTCACTTCTTCAAACTTTAATTCCCTTGTAATAATTTTATCCACTTCCGGGACTGATCTTGATCGCTCTGAAATTTCACCATATGAGTGAAAGTTCAACCCAATTTTTCTGGAGAGATGCACCCCGATTCCCCCGATCCCTCCGGGCAGCCTCAATACTACCAATATAAAAACGAAAGCCACAATTACTTCCCAATATACAAACGCATCTCGCAAACCAGATGCAAGAAACCCTATTAGAACTGCGCCTATTACTGGTCCTAGGAGACCGAAACGACCCCCAACTGCAGTCCAAATTACCAATTCAGCGGATAGTATAAAGCCTAGTACTTGAGGTGTTACAATACCCTGATGAGGTGCAAAAAAAGCACCAGCTAGGCCAGCAATACCACCACTGACCGCAAATGCAGCAGCCTTTATCCAACTGGTATTATTTCCAAGAAATTGTAATCTTTCCTCGTTCTCACGAACGGCTTCTAAAAGTAATCCGAATGGCGAACCCATAATTTTACTAAGAATGATTGTTGTTAAAACTAAAGCTCCAACTATAACAAAATATAGGCTACCAAAACTATCAATATTTGGGAGACCATTAATTCCAGTTAAACCATTAAATCCACCAGTTAACCAGACCTGTGAATTAGCTAACTGAAAACCAACAAGTGCGAGTGCTAAAGTAATCAAAGAGAAGTATGGCCCAGATCCGATCTGCCGATTAAAAACAAGCACCCCAACGACCCCTGCTAGCAAAAATGGGATAACTATCGCCAAAAATAATGTAACTATAACTAATCCCCAGCCAACATCATTTTGCAGCATTAATCCAGATATGTAGGCTCCAATTCCAAAAAAAAGTGCCTGCCCCAAAGGCAAAAAACCACCTTTCCCCCAACATAGGGCAATACCCTGGCCGACAATTCCATAAAGAAGGTATAAGCCCAATTGATATGCTGAATAACTATTAGTCACAAATGGGAAGGCAATTAACAGACTAAGTAAACTTAGTTTAACGACGATAGAAAATGCCATCTGGGCGCAACCATAAAAATAGAATTGAAATTATCAAAACTGACATATAACCAGCAGTTTTATCAAATATTGTTGAAATAACGGCATCCGTCCCACCAATTATGGTTGATCCAATTAAAAGACCTTCAATGCTTCCCAAACCTCCAACTACTAAAATGAAGAATGAAGACAAAAGGTAATCAAGGCCAATGTAAGGCTCTACCCTCACTAAAGGCGCTAATAGAGCGCCAGCCAGTCCAGCTGTCGATACACCAATAACAAATGTAACTCTAGAAAGTATTGCTATATCTATCCCTATCGCAGCAGCGAGTCCTGGATTTTGAACCATAGCCCTAACCCTGAGACCGACTTTACTTCTTTGATACCATAGTAAGAGAACCACAAAAATACCGATGATAATTGAAATTAAAATAAGCCTGTATGCAGGGTAATTGACACCAAATATTTCCACGGTGCCCGGCACGACTTGATTAACACTTTTATAATCACGAGTAAACACTACCTCAACGCCCTTACGAATTAAAATTGCTAATCCCCACGTTGCTAAAAGAGTATCAAATGTTCGGTTGTAGAGATGCCTAATTACAGACCATTCAATCAAAAACCCCAATATTGCAGACACAAATATAGCTAAAGGTATCGCCCAAAAAAAAGAAATTTGCGCCGTCTGGACCACATATGCACTATAAGCTCCAAGCATTACAAACTCGCCATGAGCCATATTCATTACACCAAGCAGACCAAAAACCATGGCCAATCCTAGCGCTACAAGCGCTAGGATTGCAGAGACATATACAAAATTTAACAGAAAGGTTGCAAATGCCTCCACTTTTTAGGCCTTGCAAAAATTACCTGGTTCCTGGTTTTTAAATGATTGAACAATTTTGAACTCAGCACCAACGGCATTAGCTAAATAAATATCCATCGCCAAATGTCGATTTTTCATCGTGCCATGGCCCCTTGGTCCATCGTACTCCATACCTTCAGCAGCTTTATCCATAGCTTTTGTATCTAATGCACCAGCTCTTTCTGCAATTGTATCAAGTGCGATTAAGCCATCGTAACAGGATTGACTAAGAGCATTAAGTACCGCAGCATCACTACCAAATTTTGAAGCATAGCCTTGCGCAAATGCCTTGGCAGCGTCAGTCTGAACATTTGCAAAATATCCGGCTGCAGAATAAATATTCTTTGAGTTTTCAGCCCCAATTCCCATCAAAGTGTTCTCATCTATAAGCGTGCCGAAACGTAAAACATTTTCCGAAAGGCCAAAACTTGCAAAAGCACGATTAAAAGATACTGAAGCTCCTCCAACCAAAGTTATAATGACTAATTCGGCTCCTGTTTCTTTCATTTTTGCGAGACTTGAATCAAAATTGTCGACAGTAAACGGCATATATTCTTCACCAACAACCTCACCACCTAAATTCGCTATTGTTTCTTTTGCTATAGCATTTGTATCCCGTGGCCAGTTATAGTCATTACCTATGAGATAGAATTTTTTTACTTTCTTTTCAGCAGCTAACCATTCGATCGAAGGCACCACGGATTGTGCTGGTGTTTCACCAACGTAATAAACTCCATCAGCACACTCACCACCTTCATAATTTGGGCAGTAAACATAAGGCACTTGAGCCTTGAATACATTTATTAATGCCCCACGGACAGCGCTGTCATGCATTCCTATAAATGCCTCACAACCTTCCCCACGCCAAAGCTTTAAAGCAGTTTGAGCTACTTCGGATGGAGATAGACCTGCATCACCTAAAACAATTTCTACTTGCCTTCCTAATATGCCGCCTGCTGCATTAATTTCAGCTGCTGCCATTTCAGAGACATTTTTTGATGCTGGTCCAAAAAGTCCAGCAGGACCACTTAATGGAATCATTACCCCAATTTTTAAATGACCTGATGCTGATGCCCTACTTGCAAAACCTCCAAGAGCGGCCGTGGTCGCAGCAACTGTCAAAGATTTCTTAATAAAATCGCGTCTTTTCATAAAAGAATTCATGCTTTTCTCCCTATTTTTAGATATCTATTTAAATACGTTAGCACTATTTTTTAACATTTCAATATTTTGTTACAATAAATTCACTTAATGGTTTTTTTTGTAACATAGTTATTAATTGACTTTGCTTAAATTAATTTGAAAAGTTTAAATAGGAAGTGGATGGTAGCTATGCCCGTAAATACTACGAAAATTTTGGCCGAGTTTGCTATAACAGCTAAACTCAACAATCTTCTTACTGAACTTATAACCCCTGTAATTGCTGATTGTTTTGGTTGTATCATTGCCGGGAGCAACAGTCAGGTTGCTATAAGAAGTTACAAATCATTTAAAAAATTTGGCTCTGGTGAATCGATATTGTTTGGAACCAATAAATTACTAAATCTTCAGAGTGCAACGGTTTGCAATTCTGTAGCTGGCCACGCTTGGGATTTCGATGACTATGAAGCCCCTGGGAACACGCACCCCACCGTTGTGATTCTACCTGCCATGCTTTCTGCAAGCCATCTTCAAAAAACAAGTGGTACAGAGCTTCTTATCGCTTACGCAGTTGGTGTGGAAGTAATCATGCAGCTGGGACAAGCTATAACCCTGGAACACTACGCACGAGGTTTCCACTCTACCGCAACTCTCGGTGCTATTGGAGCAGCTGCAGCAGTATCCCGGCTTTTACATTTGTCTAAAGAGCAAACCAGTAATGCTCTCGCAATAGCAGTCTCTCAGGCAATAGGTTACACTGCCCAATTTGGTTCAAATGCTAAGAGTATTCAAACAGGCTTTGCTGCACGGGCGGGACTTGAAGCTGCAGTTCTAGCTGAAAGTGGAGCCACGGGTAATTTGGATATAATAGAGAGTGATAGCGGTTTTTTTGCCTTACTTGGGCAGCATGATAAAGATCGCATTGATCTAATAGAGAACAAAATTGGTAATAAATGGGCGTTACTAGAGCATGGTGTGTATTTGAAGCCTTGGCCAGTATGCAGCTACACTCACCGAGCTATTACAGCTGCATTAGATATCCGAAAAAGGCTAAAGAACCAATTAGATCAAATTACTGAAGTTCGAGTCGTTATGCCTGATTTTCATTATGCGATATTACCTTTCAAAATACCTCAAAATCATAATGAAGCCTTATTCTCTCTACCTGCATGTCTCGCAAAAATATTGATCGATGGTACTCTTACACTTAAAGATTATGAAAATTCCTTTTGGGAAAAATCTGAGATACAACAACTAATAAAAAAAGTTTTTGTTAAAACTGAGCCAGCACGTAACCTTTCTCTTAATTTTGATCCCGAGCAGCCAGATCACCTTTCAATAAAATTAGAAGGCGGAGAATTAATTGAATCTAAGTGTGCATTCCCACTAGGCTCTCCACAAAATCCAATGAATTTGGATCAGCTCTCAGGTAAATTCCAATCAATTACCGGATATTCTGCAGAACGTTTTCAAAATCTATTAAAATGGCCACAAACCTCAGATGTTTTGAAATTTTTTAGAGAAGCTTCTGATCACTAACCGTATCTAAGGAATTATATCACTAATAGTAGTTTGCTATATAATGAAATTAAAACCAGCTCTTAGAAATGAATTAGAAATGGTGTTTACAGGTTAAATCATGATTAAACCAATGACTATACTTGATTGGGCAATATTAGGTCTAGCGGCTCTCTTGCTAGGCAGCACATTCGTTTTCATGAACATTGCCGTTTCGGAAGTTCATCCATTCACCGTAGCTGCTGCCCGCGCCATGGTGGCGGCACCAATTTGCTGGGCACTAATGATGTTTTTTGGCGCCAAGATGCCTAGATCAAGAAAGGAATGGATTGTTTTTTTCTGGCTTGGAGTTCTAACTGCAGCAATACCTTTTGGTACAGTCGCTTGGGGTCAACAACATATAGAAAGTGGACTAGCCGGTATTTTATTCGGAACTAGTCCGATAATGTCCGTTATATTAGCACCTCTATTTCTTAAGGAAGAGCGACTTACTTCAAGACGCCTTATAGGTAGTATGATTGGATTTATGGGTATTGTTATCTTAATTGGACCATCAGTCCTTGCTAATGCTACCGACCAATTATTAGGTGGTCTTATTACTCTGCTCGCACCAATTAGTCATACATTGGGAGCAATCTATGCACGCCATCATCCTACACTGGCACCTCCAGCAATGGCTACTGGGCAAATGATTTTTGGATCAATAATCCTTCTACCTTTAGCATTTTATTTTGAAAATTCTCCAGCGATTGAAGTGAGTGGGGTTGCAATAGGTGCAATGGTTTGGGTTGGTATTGCTACTGCCTTTGCCATGAGCCTTTACTTTTTAGCTGTCAAAAGGGTTGGCGCTGCAAGAGTTTCTCTGGTACCTCTTTTCTTCCCTGTAGTGGCAATCATATTAGGTTTTATAATTCTTAAGGAAAGGCTCTCTGTAGAAGCGTTTCTTGGACTGGCACTCATTTTGACTGGAGCTATTGCGGTAAGTAGCTCATCACAGAAAAATTAATAAACTATAATTTTATATTTTGCTATTGTGTAAACACTTCTAAAGTAACCAGATATATTTTGATTTTATAGATTAGGAAAAACTCATGAGCTACGGGATATATGTAGGAAAAAATCTTTCAAGTACGGGTCATGCGTGGCTTGCGGGTTATGGAGATGAGCCATCTAGCCATTGGCTAGAAATTCATCCAAGAAAAAATCATTCTAAGAATGATTCCATGGTTGTTGGAGTTACTAAAGATTCTGAAATGCCAGGAAAATTAACCAAAATACCTGAAGTTCAAAACACAGCACATAACATTCGCGTCAACTATTCTTACTATAAGGGAGTCCCTGCTCCAATTACAAATGGAGGTTTAAATGAGTATGGAGTTGCAGTCCGAGATATTTGGTCTCCGTCCAGAAGAGAGCTTATAGATATGACCCCAAAGGACCAGACTGGGCCCAATTATAGTGACCTCTCTAAAATTGTACTGGAGCGCTCAAAAAGTGCGCGGGAAGGTGTGCAGATAATTGCAGATCTTACAGGCCAATTTGGTGAAAGTACCTATGGTGGAAATTCACATATAATTGCCGACTCAAAGGAAGCCTGGGTAGTCATTCAATTTGCAGGTGGACTAGGCTTATGGGCTGCAGAGCGACTGGGAGATAATACTATTAGAGCTTCAAGACCAGGATATATTCAAGAAATACCAATAGACGTCCCCAACCACCCTGATTTTCTTTATTCTCCCAACTTAGTGGAAGTAGCTAAGGAAAATGGTTGGTATGACGAAGGTACCTTTAACATCAATCAGATTTATGGTGACTCCAAAGGCCCCTGGGATGGCGTTAAATGGATAGAAAGTGAAATGCTAAAAATTTCACAAACATCTAAAAAAATAACCGTGAAAGATATGATATGGGCAATTCGCACACCCAAATTAACTTCGGATAGATCAGGATATGGACAAGTGGTTCCATTAACAGAGCCTAAGTACAACATGCTAAGGTTAATCTGGCATAGCCCAGTGGGCTCAATTTCGGCCCCTTTTGCTCCTGTATTTATAGGGCAAACAGAGGTTCCCAAAGAATTTCAAAAGCATCGTTATCTTACCTCAGGTGAAGACTCTAGGTTTATGGACAATTCAGAAAGAATACAGGGGTTTTCAGAGCAAATGTCTAATGTAGATCAAGGTATAGAAACCTCACGGTCTGCGGTGCAAGAAGCCAAAAGGTTATTGTATTTAATGGTACAAGACAAAGAGACATACACGCCTGAAGTTCTGGAAGCATTTAAAAGTCACGAAAATCAACTACTACTTGATCTAGGGGTTATATTAAAAGCTTCTGAACTCTTATTGAATGAAAATGAAGAAGCAAAAGCTCAATCTTTGCTTACCTACTTCAGCAACCAATCATTACTTTCTGGGTTGGATTTAGTGATTAAACTTTCGGAAAGTATTTATTTAAGAAACAAATTGAAACCCCAAGGACAAAAAAATGAAGGATTTAAAATGTATGATCAAATCTGGTGATTCTATAAATCAGATTTTTTCTTGCTTAAAAAATTTATCTTTAAATTAGGAGGGAAAATGGAAGTCAAAAAAAATAATTACCTTGAATGGTTTGGTGTATTAACGGCAATATTATACTCTCTCTTGGTTGCCTCTAATATAGGGGCTGAATTTCTCGGTTTCTCTCTGCTCCTTGTTTCAGCGATTTCCATCGGATTATGGGCTTACTTTGGTAACCATAGAGGAATTCTATTGCTTCAATTCTTTTATGCTTTAGCTGGCATATTAGGAATGTTTCGGTGGTTTTAAGTAAAAATATCCGAATATATACTTCTTAATTTTGGAACAACCCGACTAGAGCAAATTTTTTAAATTATTCTCCATATGTAAAATGGGGTTGCTACAAACCAAAAGCTCTCTATTATTCCCTATAAGTATAGGGTTTAGAGCACTCTTCAACATATGCGACAATTCCGTCGCCTAGAGGTAAAAAGTTCCTATGAGTCTAATAAAGGCTATAATAAATATTCTAACCATAGTATTTAAGACTGCTATTTTTTTAGTTAGAGTCATATTTCGATTTAGACTAATAGTACTCCTATTATTAGCCTTAGGATCTCTCTTAATAAATATCTCATTATTTACTGGGACTTTTTATTTCGAAAACTTTAATTCAATATTTCAAACAATCACAAGAACGACTCCCGTTGCTTATCAAGATAGAGAAGAAATAAGGATCACTAAGGAAGAGTTGGCTGCTTCCAAGGAAGCCTTAAATGATCAAAATGCCGCCAGCATAGATCTAAAGAAAAAAATTGAGCAACTCACAAAAAGGATTGATAAAGATGCTGAAGCCATCAGCGAAATGAACAGTGAGAATGAGCTCCTAAAAGGGCTTGTCCGGCAGAACGAGAAATTGAATGAAACACTTCGTGAGAAAAATGCTAACCTATCAAATAGTCGACTTTCAGAAGTTATTCGAGAGAACAATACCCTAATCGAAACACTTCAAAATAATATTGCTAAACTTACTGAAAATTTATCTGTTAAGGACAGTCAAATTATGGATCTTAAAGATCAGTTGAACGAACTTTCCCAAAATCTACTAGTCAAAGATAGTAGAATATTAGACCTTAAAGATCAGCTGGACGAACTTTCAAAAAGATTTGAAGATCTCAGAAATGATAATTCTAGACTAGAAAATGAATTAGAACGCCGAAACGTTAAAGGGTACTAAATTATCTGAAGAATTTTTTTATCTGGCTCTAAATTTACACCCATTCGCCTTTTCGGAATACTGGAGTTCTATCCCCACTCTCTGATATTCCATCTATGTCAATTTCTTTAGAACCTATCATCCAATCTATATGGATCATACTGCTATTCCCTCCTTTAGCCTTAACTTCTGCTTCTGACAAATTAGTCTTACTCTTAAAACATTTTGAATAGCATTGCCCTAAGGCGATATGACAGGCAGCATTTTCATCAAATAAAGTATTATAAAAAAGCAGACCAGATTGTGAAATTGGTGAACTATCTGGCACTAAAGCAACCTCACCCAGTCTTCTAGCTCCTTCATCAGAATCTAAGACTTTTAAGAGGACTTCTTCCCCTTTCGATGCTTTTGCCTCTACAATCTTTCCAGCTTCAAAGTGAACTTGAATATTATCAATTAAACTTCCCTGATGTGACAAAGGTTTTGTTGATGATACCTTACCATCAACTCGTAAAGCATGCGGGGTGGTAAATACTTCTTCTGATGGGATATTTGGATTACAAACAACTCCATTTTCGGCTTTCGAAGCACCACCCATCCATTCATGATCTTCAGCAAGGCCAACTGTTAGGTCTGTATTTGGACCTGAAAAATGAAGTGCATGAAAACTCTTTTCATTCAGCCAATTGGAGCGAACCCTCAACTTTGCGTTATGGTCTTCCCAAGCTTTAACAGGATCGTCAAAATCTACTCTAGAAGCGGAAAAGATTGCATCGGCAAGTTTTGCCTGTGCTTCATCAATAGGTAATTCAGGAAACATTCTCATTGCCCAAGCTTTTCCAGGCCAGGAAATGATATTCCAATTCACTTTGAATTGGGTAATTCGTTCCCTTGCAGGTTTTAATGCTATTGAATTTGCCTTATTTGCCCTTCCAACTTTATCTGGATCTTCATTTGATAAAAGCATCGGATCATCACCAGCAATAGCCATCCGAGCTGTATTATTATCAAATGCTTCACTCATACCATTGTAGAGCCAAGCGGCTGCCTTATCAAAGGATTGTGAAGGAGCGTGCTTGTATCGAGCTAGTACAATCTCTGGGTCGGAAAACAAAGGTGTAACTACACCAGCTCCTGCCTTATATGCATGAACAGCAATACGCCTAACAAGAGGTAAAGCTTCTACAGGTGCCGTCAGCAACAAATCCTGACCTGGCTGCAGCGCAACCCCAGTCTTAACTGATAGCTCTGCTAAACGGTCTAATTTTTTTTCGTCAATCATTTTATTGTCATCCATTTGATTTCTAACCCCTATAAAGAACAAAATTTTCCATACGATAAGTGTTGAAGCATTTCCCGTCAACAGAAGTAGTGTTTCTAATCAAATCTTAACTGAGTCTTTCCAATCCAACCAGGCAAATAATCCACTCTGGGTGGGGAGAAAATTTCGTAATATGTACAGCCTTCTGATCCGCATCCAATTAATCCATGCTTGGAGCCGGAAGGAAAGAACACCATATCTCCTTTTTCGGCACGAATAATCTTATCATCTACCTTTAGCGTAGCTTCACCTTTTAGCATCACAAGCATTTGTTCGTTCTCATGCCAGTGCAACTTTCCATCAAAATCTGCATCTGGGGAAGTTTCTACCAATACTGCAGAAAGTTTATCTGCAGATACTGCCTTGCGAGTAGCCCCCTTACGCATTCCCTCAGTTTCAGGAAGAGAAGTCCAATCTATTTTCATATTTTTTCCTAAGTAACTTTTTCATCATTAATTTTTGATTTTTTTATTTCTTAATCAATATCTTCTATCGGCATTTAGAGAAATCATTTCGTTTTCTTTTGTCAACTCAAAACATAATTCTTTTCTACATTCTAACTTGCTGATAAAATAAACATGTAACAAAATCCTGAAGGCACAAAATGTCCCCAGATGTTGTAATTGTAGGAGCAGGAATAACAGGGTGTTCAACAGCCTACGAACTTTCAAAGGCTGGTTTCAAAGTTCAAGTGTTTGAACGATATTTTCCTGCTGCTATGGCGTCAGGTTGGACTCTTGCGGGCGTAAGACAATCAGGACGCCATCAAGCAGAACTGCCCCTAGCAAAATATTCTATAGACAAATGGGCTAGCCTTAGTGAAGAGCTTCAATACAACATTGGTTATATACAAGAAGGAAACTTGAGATTGGCACGTGATGAAGGTGAGAGTTCAACAATCCAACTTCTAGTTAAACAACAAAAAGAAGCTGGGCTGGATATAACTTATCTTTCAAATAATAAAAGTGTGAGGGAGGTTGCTCCTTTACTTTCCGAAAAAATACATTCTGCATCATTTTGTCGAACTGATGGACATGCTGATCCTGTTGCAACTGTGGAGGCATATAAATTAGCAGCTGAAAGAAATGGTTGCATCTTTCATATTGGGAGAGAGATCAAAAAGTTATGCATTAATGAAGGCAAGCTGGAAGGCGTTGTTAGTTCTGAGGGTAAAATAAATACAAACTCCTGCCTATTGGCTTGCGGAGTACAAACCAATCTGCTTATGACAGATTCCAATTTTTCTGTTCCTATGTCGATACCTATAGTTACCGTAATCCAGACGGAACCCGTGGATAAAATTCTTAAACCGGTAATAGGTGTTGGTAATGCAAATATGTCCATGCGGCAGGAGAAAAGCGGTAGCTTTCGGTTATCAAGTGGGGCACAAGACTGGAACGGGAGTTTAACAGAAAAAGATAAAAAGCCTTATGCCCTGCCATCACTGGAAAAGGTGTACGCAACTTTAGATTTAGGCTTTAATGTCCTGCCTCTACTAAAAAGATCACCCATTAGAGATGTTTGGGGAGGGCTTCTCGACCTAACCCCTGACGCACTGCCGGTGATGGACAAAGTTCCTGATATAAATGGACTTTATGTTGCTTCAGGATTTTCTGGTCATGGGTTTGGTATTGCTCCAGCTACTAGCCATATTCTTAGCAACCTACTCTTAAACAAGCCTTCCGAACTGCCTACAGAGGCTTTTTCCATACGTAGATTTGAAAAACATAAATCTTCCAAAAAAAATGAAGAACTAACTCTTCACGGCTGAATTTATAAAAAAGCGAATGGGCAAATATATAAGCCACTTTTTCAATTTGGCTATTAAACTTTAGGGATCACCATGAATGCCTCGAAGAATGAACGAATTGAATCAACTGACTCAAGGCTAAAAATTTTCGATACATGGTGATCAGGCCTCACAATTACTACACAGCCCTCTTCTTTGTTTATTCCCCTTATTTCAAAGATATCCTCTCCTAACTTAAAATTTGGACAAAATACCTTCTCATAATCAATTAAATTATACTTTCCTTTATAAGGCATAAGAAGTGATGGTAACCAACTAGGATTGAAATCTCGATGATTCATTTGAAAAATTGCTCTTACATCAAAAACACTATCAATATCTAATCCCTTTTGGGTATAGGTTTTTATGAGAGAGTTATTAAGTTCAGACAAACCCTTGCATAAGGAATGAACTTTGGAATCTTCTTGTCTTGAGAAATTGTTGTCAGAAAAAATAAATAATCTCCAACGCCCATCTGCTTTTAATGTATGGCCAAGTTGAATTGGTTTAGCATCAAAAACTCTGATTACAGGAGCAGAGTGAAACCGTGTTCCAACCATAAAACCTTTGGCTAAATCCTGGTACTCTGAAGAACCCGTAATTAGTGACTTAGAGTATTTTGTTTCTGTGCCTGCCGTAAATCTTCCATACTTTTTAAAATATTTTTCAAATTCCTTTGGATCAATTTCTTCGTCATTATTGGAGTTAACACTTTTAGGGCGCGCACTGAACATGCGGGCAAATTCTTTATCAAATTCAATTAGCTGGCTGGCAACTGCACGTCTTTCTTCAGAATATGTTTTTAAAATATCCGGCAAGCACTGTCCTGCTAAAACAGAGCCTAATTTCCATCCCAAATTAAAGCTATCTGCCATTGCAACATTCATACCCTGCCCTGCCTTAGGGCTGTGAGTATGACACGAATCTCCTACAATAAAACCTCGAGGATCTCTATTTTCCCTTTTTAGGTCATCGAAACGCTCGGCAAGCCTTTGGCCTATTTCATAAACCGACCACCAAGCGACTTCTTTTACTTCAAACTGGTAAGGGTTTAAAATCCTCTTTGCGGAAGTAATTAATGTTTCTATTTTAATATCTTTAGATGATAATCTTTCGTCCTCTTTCAATTTGTCGAGCTCGATATATAATCTCACCAAATATCCACCCTCCCGTGGAATAATGAGTAAGTTTCCTTCATGAGACGAATGGACTACAGACTTAAATCTGATGTCAGGAAAATCACTTATAGCCAACACATCCATGACACCCCAAATCTGATTAGCTGAATCGCCTTTCAATTTAATTTTTAAAAAATCTCGAACGGAACTTCGAGCTCCATCACAACCCACAACGAATTGAGACCTAACTATGTGCGTCTTCTTTTGCTTTTGGCTATCAAGTTCTTGAAAGGTCGCCATTACTGGATAAGATTCATTCACTCCGATATTGGGACCGTCATCAACCTTTAAATCAATTAATTTTAATTTATAGTTGGGTTGAATCCTGAAGGGAGCATTATACATTTTCTCGAGAAGATGATCATGAACCCGTGCCTGATTCAGAATTACATGAGGAAATTCAGACAATCCATCTTCGGTATCTTGGATCCTAGAGCTTCTTACTATCTCCTGTTCATTCTGATGGCTCGGTTTCCAAAATGTAGTTTCGTTAACCCAATATGCCTCCTTTAAAACTTTTTCACTAAAAGAAAATGCTTCAAACATTTCCATTGTACGACAGGCAACACCATCTGCTTGACCCAACTTTAGCGGACCTGGTTTCTGATCAACTATTACGGTTTTAACTGAAGAATATTTTGATAGTTGGGTCGCCAGCGTAAGCCCTGCAGGACCACACCCAATAATCAAGACATCTGCCTCTATAGGTAATGAATCTGATCCCGGTAGAGGTTCTTCACAATCTTCTAAAATCTCCGGATTACCCAGCTTAAAACCATTTAGATGGAATTGCATATTATAACCTTTACTCTCTCATTAAATAATAAAGACAATGATATTTTGACTCTATCCAGAAGCAAAATTTTTTCAATCCTTTCGATAAAGAATCAACTTTTGACCCTTTAATGTTTCCAACTGCAATAATTCAAATACCGAGGAATAGACAAAAAAGTAGTGCAACAATTGTGTGATTAATGTAAGTTATGCCAGCGGACACTTTGGAGAACAATGTGGTTAAAATTTGTCTCGTAACTGACATTCACCATGGAGAAAATAATTACTCTGGGGTGTACAATAACGCCTTACCTTTAATTAAAAAATTTAATGATTTTTGTGACCACCATAAACCCGATTATGTAATTGAGCTTGGTGATAGAATAAATGATTCAACTTATGAGAAGGATTTTGAATTAGCATCCGAAGTTGCAAATGCATTCTCAAAGAATAACTTTCAGGTCCTCCATATTAATGGCAATCATGACAGAGACAGTCTTTCCTTTGAAGATAACAGTAAAATTTTTAACCAGAAAAAGGAAAGTGAGTTTTTAGAATTAGAGACAATAAATCTAGCAGTTTGGCGTGCTGAATCCAAAATGGAAAATACTGATAATTTTCGAGGGATCCATGCTAGAGATAGTGATCTTGAATGGCTTTCAAAGATATGCAGAAATTCAAACAAACCTTTACTAATCTTTTCCCATATCCCTCTATCGGGCCGTAGCCAAATTGGGAATATTTTCTTTGAAAATAATGAAGAACTGTCAAAATACGCGCGCACCGCTGAAATTAGAGATATTTTGACAAAATCCCTAAATGCAACCTTCTGTTTTTCCGGGCACATCCATCAGAATACCTATACTCAAGTTGATGGAACTTTTCATTTTACTCAACAATCTCTAACTGAAACTTTTTCAACAGAGGGTAATATCACTAACTCAATGGGCTTAATTGAAATAGACGAAAATTTGAAATGGACAGTTTTTGGAAATGATCAAATAATAATAGAAAAGCCTATCAATGTTGCAAATTGGGTCCCACCTATTAATAAGTTGGAACCAAAAAATACAGAAGTTAATTTACCGGGCGAAAATGAAATTAACAAAAAAAGAAAACTGATTGGGTGATGGTAGATTTTCCTTGTATATTACAGCAATTAGGTACTGACTGTTTCAGTGGATGCGGCTGGGAAAAATACGAAGAAAATTTAAGCCAAACAGTGGGTTCGGACTTAGAGGGATAAAATATGGCTAAGTATCTAAAGCATGGAAAATCATTAACAGAAAAAGAGAATGACAACCAGAAAATAAAGGAAACTGTCGAGAGAGTTTTAAAACAAATTGAGAAAGATGGTGATGACGCGGTTAGAGATTTAAGCAAGAAATTTGATAATTACAATCCAGCCTCATTTAAATTAACTTCAAAACAAATTAAGAGCCTAATAAGCACTCTATCTAAACAAGAGCTTCAAGATATAAAGTTTGCCCAAAAGCAAGTAAGAAATTTTGCGAAAATACAGAAAGATTCTATGTCTGACGTGGAAGTAGAAACTTTACCAGGAATTATTTTGGGGCATAAAAATATACCAGTTCAGTCCGTAGGTTGTTATGTGCCAGCAGGTAAGTTCCCTATGGTGGCTTCCGCGCACATGTCTGTTGCCACTGCTTCAGTTGCAGGGGTCCCAAGGATAATTGCCTGCACACCTCCTTTCAAGGGTCAGCCAAATCCCGCAGTAGTAGCCGCAATGCACTTAGGTGGCGCTCATGAAATTTATGTTTTAGGTGGTATTCAAGCTATTGGAGCAATGGCTATAGGAACCGATAGCATGTCTGCAGTTCACATGCTTGTTGGCCCAGGAAATGCTTTTGTAGCTGAAGCAAAACGTCAATTATTTGGACGAGTTGGGATCGATCTATTTGCTGGACCAACTGAAACAATGGTTATTGCAGATGAAACAGTAGATGGAGAGATATGTGCTACTGACCTACTTGGGCAAGCAGAACACGGTTATGATTCTCCAGCAATACTTTTAACTACATCTAAAAAACTAGCTGAAGAAACTTTAAAAGAGGTAAAACGACTATTAACGATCTTACCAACAGCCGAAACTGCTGGAGCCAGTTGGCGCGACTACGGCGAAGTCATATTGTGTGATTCTTATGACGAAATGTTAAGCGTTGCAAATGACATTGCATCCGAACATGTGCAAGTTATGACTGATCGCGATGATTGGTTCTTAGAGAACATGACAAGTTATGGCGCTTTATTCTTAGGAGCTCGAACAAATGTTTCCAATGGCGATAAAGTAATCGGAACCAATCATACTCTACCCACTAAAAAAGCTGGAAGATATACTGGTGGATTGTGGGTAGGCAAATTTTTAAAAACTCATTCATATCAGAGAATATTAACTGACGAAGCAGCAACAATGATTGCAGAATATGGATCAAGACTTTGCATTTTAGAGGGATTCATAGGACATGCTGAACAATGTAATTTAAGAGCTCGAAGATATGGTGGAAAAAATATAGGCTATGGAAAGGCAGCAGAATAAATGAATCTACCCGAAGTACCATCATTTGATTTGAGTAAGAAAAAAGCTCTCGTTGTGGGAGCATCCTCTGGCATTGGATTGGCATCTGCCTGTGCCCTAGCATCACAAGGAGCAAATGTCACCTTGGCATCGAGAAGAGTGGAAAAATTAAAAGATATTTCAAATGAAATGGCGTCAAAAGACTGGATGTCAAGTTATATAGAAATGAATATTTCAGATATTGAAAGAACTACGAACTTAATTCGAGAAAAAGGCCCCTTTGATATTCTTGTTAATAGTGCTGGTGTGGCACGTCATAGCAAAATGGTGGATACGACTTCAAACGATTTCGACGAAGTTATGAACACGAACCTGCGAGGAGCCTACTTTCTTACTCAATCTGTGGCAAAGGGTTTATTACAAGTTGGGAAACCTGGATCCCTAGTTAATATTTCCAGCCAAATGGCGCATGTGGGTGGTCAGGAACGTGCAGTTTATTGTGCTTCAAAATTTGCAGTTGAGGGCTTTACAAAAGCACTGGCTATAGAGCTTGGGCCATCAAAAATACGTGTAAATACTATTTGCCCTACCTTTATTAAAACCGCTTTTACTGAAAATACCTTGCGTGACCCAGTAAAAAAAGAGTGGGTATTGAGTAAAATAAAGTTGAATAGATTTGGCGAACCCGAAGACATAATGGGTGCTGTAATATACCTAGCGTCTGATGCATCTACGTTAGTGACAGGAACGTCGATAATGGTAGATGGAGGATGGACGGCTGATTAAATGACTTTGGAGAAAATTATTTTAGATGGAACAAAAAAGTGGTCTTTAAATTTCAAAGACTTCTCAAAAGCATGGGAAGCCTTTAAAAGATCCAGAACTTAAGCTTAGGAACTGTAAATGCCAAAAGTAATTTATGAAAAAGATGGAAAGATAGCTCGTATAACTCTTAATCGACCAGAAGTATTTAATGCAATTGACAGTGATACACCTAGGGAAATTTCTGAGTGCGTAAGAATGGCCAATTCTGACGAAACAATCCATGTTATAATTTTATCTGGTGCCGGGAAAGTTTTTTGCTCTGGCTATGATCTAAAAGCTTTTGCTGAAGAAAAGAATGAATTCATTCAAGAAATGCCCTGGGATCCAATGAAAGATTATAGCCGAATGATGGAAAACACTAACCACTTTATGTCACTTTGGAGGAGCAACCGTCCGGTTTTATGTAAGATTAAGGGTTATGCATTGGCTGGTGGCTCAGACTTAGCTCTTTGCTCAGATTTAGTGTTCATGGAAAGGACAGCTGAAATTGGCTATATGCCCTCCCGTGTTTGGGGCTGTCCAACTACGGCCATGTGGGTTTACAGGTTAGGTGCAGAAAAAGCTAAAAGAATGCTCTTAACTGGGGATAAAATTTCTGGAATAGAGGCTGAAAATATGGGTTTGATTTATAAAGCTTTTGAATCAGAGGAACTGGACTCAAAGGTAGAAAAAATGGCCGAAAGGATGTGTGGAGTTCCTATAAATCAGCTTATGATGCAAAAACTTATGATCAATCAAGCGTACGAAAATATGGGCTTACATAATACCCAAATGATGGCTACCATCTTTGATGGTATTTCACGCCACTCACCAGAAGGAACAAATTTTAAAAACCGGTCCGAGAAGGAAGGTTGGAAAAAGGCCGTTAAAGAGCGTGACCAAGGCACTTATGACTGGACAAATAATAAACCCATCAATTCCTCTAAATAATAAACCACTTTTAAAAAGCAAAATTTAATTGTAAAGGTTGATACTTTTAGGAACTAACAGTTGTCACAGAAACGGTTAATAGTTACTTCATTTGTCGTTATCCTTTGTGCAATTTTAGCCATTTTTCTTAATTCAGATTATCAAAAATGTGTTGGAAAAACGACGAACTTCAACTCTTCAAAAGAAATCACGGCATTCTTTAAAGAATGGTGTCGTAAAAAGTAACTTAAGATTTAAAATATCCCACTTCAAAAAATTTCCTTACGCTTTATAATTTAATCTAAAATTGATGTTGGAGGTATAAATGGTAAAAGTTGCTTTGGTTACTGCCGGAGGCAGTGGAATGGGAGCAGATAGCGCCCGAGCTCTTGCTGAAGATGGATACAAGATTGGTATACTTTCGTCTTCAGGAAAAGGCGAAATTCTAGCTAAAGAATTAGGTGGAGTAGGCATAACAGGAACAAATAAGTCTGAAAATGATATAAAGAGGTTGGTCGACACTTCCTTAGAAAAATGGGGACGGATAGATGTTTTGGTTAATTCAGCAGGTCACGGACCTCGTGCACCAATTTTGGAATTAACAGATCAGGATTGGCACGAAGGTATGGAAGTTTATTTTTTAAGTGCCGTTAGGCCCTCAAGGTTGGTAACCCCCATAATGCAGAAGCAAAGAAATGGCGTGATCATAAATATCTCTACATTTGCTACTTTTGAACCAAACCCGACCTTTCCAACTTCTGGAGCGATGCGAGCTAGTTTGGCAAGCTTCACAAAGTTATTTGCCGACAAATATGCCTCAGAGAACATCAGAATGAATAATATTTTACCTGGATTTATTGACTCTTTACCCGAGAAAGAAGAGTTAAAGAACCTTATCCCAATGGGCAGATATGGAAGCTCGAGAAATGAAATAGCAAGTGTAGTATCCTTCCTCGCATCAGAAGGCGGTGCCTATATAACTGGGCAGAATATTCGTGTTGATGGAGGAATTAGCCGTTCAGTTTAAATCTTGCGCATACTATTTTAAATTCTTTATGGCATTTTTATTAATTTGATTGCAACTTGCTTTGTGAAAAATGAAACAGCTAGAACTGTATAATCATAACTGTTCTCAGCACAAAAATCATTCAACGCTTTATACTCATCAAGTTCCCAATTTTTATTATTGATGAATTCGTCAAAAATTAGAACTGTTTTGTTGTCAATTACAGAGTATGAGTGATCTAAAGCACATTTAGTTGAAGAATAAAGATCTGCATCAAAATTGATTAAGGATGCCATAGGACGCTTTTTTAAAAAAAATTCTGGCAATGTGTCTTCAAATTTTCCTACAAAAAACTCTCCTCCTTTAATATCAGGCACCCGACCATCTCCAGAATATGTGCCAGAATCAGTATCATGCCATTTTTCTGGCAAACCTTCAAAAGTATCAAAGCCATAACCCTTTCCGAAAAATTTTATAAGATATTTAAATGCTTCTCCTCTCCAAACACCAAATTCGTAAAATGGTCTTGATTGATCTGAATGCTTGATTAAATCTTTAAAAAAATTCCAGCGGTTGAAATAGACTTTTGGTTTATTTTGTAAAGACATGTACCATTTAATTGAACGCACAAAATGATGGTCTTTGAGATCTGAATTGAGAAAAGAATTGTAAAATTCTTCCCTTCCTTCAAAAACTTCTAGCGCTGCTAAAGTTAGTTTAGCTTTCAAATGGTTTCCATTAATCTCTAAACATCTTTTTAGGTAATCGCGTGCTTCAGAAATTTGATCAGAGGTGGAATGTAAATTATATAGGGCCTCGGCATACTTAGGGTTAATTTCTAGAGTTTTTTTATAGCAATTCTTTGCTTCAATCATATTTCCGAGGTCCTGCTGAGCATTTCCCATATTATTGTAAGCGTCAGCATAATCAGGATTAAGCTTTAGTGCTTCTCTATAAAAGCCTATTGCCTCATCTAATTCACCCTTTTCCAGAAAGGCATTCCCCAAATTATAAATTGCTTCAACATAGTTTGGTTGTATTTTTAGAGCCTTTCGATAACAGCCTACTGCCTCATCTAATTGTTTTTTTAACTGAAAGGAACTTCCCAGATTACTCCAACCCTCTGCAAAATCAGGTTTAATTCGTAGCGCCTCTTGATAAAAACTTATTGCATTATCAAATTTCCCAATACTAGAACTTGCTGCACCCATTAAATTAAGAAGAAATATAGATGTAGGAAAATCGTCTTTTAACTGTTTTGCAGCATCTAAAACTTTTTCAAATTTATTTTGATGGTATAGTTCCAAAAGAAATTTTTTTTGATTCTCAAACAAAGGAACATCTTGTTTACTCTTACTTTTGGCTTTTGATAATCCACTTAACTTTTCATCTAATATTTCAATACTAGATCCCGAATGCCCATTTTTCTTGGCTTGGCTTAGAGCATCCTTGGCATCTCTTCTTAGGCCTAGTTTTATTAAAAGATCAATATAGTTTAACCAAAAGTCTAACTTGCTTCCATCCGCTTTTGTCGCCATGTGTAGCAGTGAAATAGCTTTGCTAGCTCTGCCAATTTCAACAGCCATTATACCTAGTTTGTAATTAGCCAGTGGATGTTCTGGAAAAGCCCCTAAAACCGCCGAGAAAAATTTGTCCGCTTCATTTATATTTCCCTCTTTATAGGCTTGATCCCCTCTCCTAAAAGCTTCTTCGATTGTTAATTCCATGCCAAAAAATACTCACTAGTAAATTTAATTTCAAGACTACTAAATATTCCAGAAGTTTGCATAAAAATGTTGTGGATATTTTTGTTCTAGTTATCATCTTTCTTAAGCTAATTAATTTAATGGGTGAACTATGAGGGAAATTAAAACTTTAGGCCTTCTTGGAACAGGCGTAATCGGTGGTGGTTGGGCAGCAAGAGCTCTTCACGCTGGAATCAACGTAGTCGCAGCAGATATAAACCCAGAAATGGAAAAATGGATCAAAGAAGCTGTAGAAAATGCCTCGCCAAAGCTAATTGAACTAACAGAAGGCATCAATATGCCTGAAAGAGGGACTCTAAGTTTTACAACTAATCTGGTTGAAATGGCTGAAAAAAGTGATTTTATTCAAGAAAATGTCCCTGAAAACTTAAATATAAAGCACAATGCATTAGAAACAGTTTCTAAAAATGCAGCTCCAGATGTAATTATTTCTTCTTCAACATCTGGGTTTATGCCTTCTGAAATGCAAACCCACGTAATAAACCCTGGAAGATTCCTCGTTGGCCATCCCTTTAACCCTGTCTATCTCTGCCCTCTAGTAGAAATAGTGGGGGGGAAAGATACCTCAGAGGCCACAAAGCTTGCTGCAAAGGATTTTTATGAATCTTTAGGTATGCATGCCCTTATGGTGAAAAAGGAAGTCCCAGGTCATATAAGTGATCGCTTACAAGAGGCCATGTGGAGAGAAATACTTCATGCGCTTAACGACGATATAGCTTCTACGCAGGAATTAGATGAAAGCATTGCATATGGGCCAGGTTTACGTTGGGCCATTATGGGCATGAATCAGATTTATATGATTGCTGGTGGTGCTGGCGGTGCCAGACATTTTATTGAACAATTTGGTCCAGCTCTTGAATGGCCATGGACTCATCTAAAAGCGCCACCACTCACTGAAGAAATTATTAACCGGTTTGTCGAGGGAACAGAAGCACAATCTCAAGGAAAAAGTATCAGAGAATTAGAGAATGTTAGAGATGAATGTCTCGTTGCAATTCAAAAAGTTCTTGCAAAGCATAACATTGGAGCGGGAACTGCTCTCAACAATCTAAAGCAACGGTTGAAATAAGCAAAATTGATTTAAAAGACACTGGGAATCACTTAGAGTGTAATTTACCCAATGTTGACTGAAGAAATTTATGAAACGTTTTATTGAAATATTTATCTTAGCATTATTTGTAATTTATTTTGTAGGAGACGTTTTTTATTCGCGTGTAATCGAACGGAATTGGAAAATTAAACAAGGAGAGTACCCCGAAAAAGCTGAGATTAATTTCAGGGGTAGTTTTTCAGAATTATCCGAATTTATGCCAGAAAAATCGAATGAGTTACTAAGGAATGCCTACTCTCTTATGGGCATAAAAAGCTTAAGTGAATATAATAAAATTATAGTTGGAGATTGGGATAAAGCCTTCTTTTTCTCTTCATTAGCTGCAGATGCTGGGAGTAGAGAAGCGATGGTACTTCTTGGAATACTATACGCAATGGAGACTGAGCATCAAGATTTTGGGAAATCTTTAAGCTTCTTTCGGAAAGGCGCAGAAGAAAACAATGTCATTGGTAAATTAGTATTGAACAATATTGAAACCTATAAGATTTGGCCTTCCGCACAATATCAGGACATAAATATTATAAAAAAGATAGAAGAAGAAAAGAGGCCAAAGAGTTTTTAATTTGAGAGTTAAAGATGATGTCATAATTATTGGTGCAGGTGTTATTGGTCTGGCTTGCGCGTATTATTTATCCAAAGAAAAATTAAAAGTCAGAGTTATTGAAAAAAACTTGCCTGGATCTGGAGATTCTACAAAGACGGGTGGAGGTATCAGGTATCTACATGGATCCTCTATAAATGCTGCTTTGTCAAAAATGGGTCATTCTTTTTGGAAAAATTATATAAATGAAAAAGAAATGCTGACATCTTTCAAGAACACAGGGCATTTATTTCTCACTTCAAAAAAGGAAGAATTAACAAAATTTAATGAGCAGAAAATATTAAATGAGAGATACGGCATAGATGTTGAAACCCTGAATAAGGATGAAATTAAGAATAAATGGAAGTTACTGACTAATAGTCCATTTAAATATGGAAGCTATTGTAACCTAGGAGGATATTTAAATCATTTTGAGGTCATAAATTATCTAATAGAAAAAATAACCCATTATGGCAGCAAGGTAGAAACAAATCAAAAGGTGGAAGAAATTTTAATTAGTAACAATAAAGTCAAGGGTGTCAAAACCCAGAAAGGAGTTTTCGAAGGCAAGGTTACTATTAATGCTACAGGGGCTAACGCAAATGTTATAAATCGTTTAATTGGAGCGCGTATGCCATTTATATCTAGAAGGCATGAATTATTAATAGTAAATTCTGATTTACTTTTTTCTGATTCTTTTCCTTGGTTAATTGATTTAGACAACGAAGTTCATTTGAGGAGCAATGGAAAAGGTCAGGCATTAGTTGGAGGATTTCTGGGAAAGGATCAAGAAGTTGATCCATTGAATTATGATAAAAATTCATCAAAAAATTGGATAAAAAAAGTTCTTAAAAGAGCATCCATTTCTTTTGGCCTAATTGAGACAACTCCTGTGGTTTTAGAATCATGGGTAGGACTTTACCCTGGTACTAAAGATTATCTTCCCGTAATTGAATTTTCTATGGACGGCCTTATTACTGCTGCCGGTTTTTCTGGAACTGGTTTAATGCACGCTCCAGCCGCCGGACAAATAGTAAGAAATTTAGTTTTGAACAAGTCCACAAAAGACATCTCTATTGACGCAATGTCTTCCTCTCGTTTCCTAAAAAACCAGGGACAGAAAGAGTACTCTGGGTTTTAGTGATGTTCAGTCCCTACTAATTTCTAAATAAATGCTTTAAAGGTCAAGGTAGTGAGAGATCTTTCTATCCCTTCAATAGTTAATACATTTTCATTAACCCACTGTCCTATATCTGCTTCTTTTGGGGGATGAAACTGAACCAATAGATCCCACTCTCCACTAGTCGAGTAGAGCTGAGTCACAATTTCACGTTCATAAAGTTCATCTGCTACCCTATAGGCAGTTCCGGGCTTACATCTCAGTTGAACAAAAATAACATTCAGTGCCATTAGCTTACCATTCCTTAGTTCATTAAAGGTTCACAAAAATTCTAAATGAATAATACTGAATAGACAAACCTTCTTTATACAAAATTATTTTTCATTCCCTCTACTTAATAGCCTCTACTATTTCTTTGTCATTTACTATGCCTGAATTAACCTTTTTACTAACCAAATGTATTCCTAATCTATTGGGCGAATTGCATTTGAACAATTCTTCATCTTGTCCACTCAACCAAAATTCTAAACTATCTTTTGAGAAAAATACTGGGCGCCGATGATGTATATTTCTTAATATTCCTTCCGATTCTATTGTAACAATGGCACACCCTGTATCGTTAAAAATTCCTCCTAAGAAAAAATATTCATCTTTTAAATAATGGAAAAATGGCTCCTTTACTTTTCCAGCTCTTTTCCACTCAAACCAACCGCTTGAAAAAATACCGCATCTTTTAGCATTCCTAAATGAGGGCTTTTGTTTTAATGTTTCGTAACGGGCGTTTATTAAATTTAATGGTTTAGGTGCCCAATTTGGAGAAAACAACCACTTCTTATTGAAGACCATATCTGTTTTCAACAAAATTTGAGCGGAAGGAGCTATATTATAATTTGGAGATATATCTAAACCAAATTCTAAATTTATCGCCTCCACATTACCTAAAGAAAACCGCCCACACATAATTAAATCCTGTAAAATATTACTCCAAAATCATTCTATGGTATGATGCTCATAGAATAATTCAAATTGGTAGATTAAAATGAACAATCAAGAGTTTCTAGAATACATATTTGAAAAACTAGAAAACCTAGATGGATTTTCTTCAGGAAAAATGTTTGGAGGTCATGTATTAAGAAGATATTCCTTGCCAATAGCATTGATTTTTCAAAATGAAATCTTCCTTAAAGCAGACGCTGTAAACAAATCATTTTATCAAGATGCAGGTGCTGAAATATTTTACTACCATAAAGGTGGGAAAAGAATTGAAATATCCAACTACAAAGTACCAGCAGAAATTTTAGAGGATGACACACTTTTCGAAAAGTGGATAATGACTGCCTATGAGGCTGCAAAGAGAATTGAAATGAAAAAATTTAAATATCAATGATGAGAACTTTTATAAAAATAATTAAACCGCTAATCAGTATGACTGCTTTTTTTCTTACGCTAAGTTCTGGAAGCAGTTATGCGGATTCTGGGAGCGGATATAAGTGTACGACCGAAATGTTTGTGGCTTTTCCAAACAATGAAAATCCAATACGTTATGACAATGAACATTTCACTTTTTTCTGGGAAAATGATGACACGATCGTATTTGGAGACGAGCCCCTTTTTAAAGGGGCTGTCGCTCCTATAAAATATTCCTCAATAGAACTTTTTGATGCTCGACTGGAATTTTCAACAATTTCCTATGCTGACGGTGCTTTTAATTATGCACAAACCCTCTACCAAACAATAACCGTCATACAAGCTAAATGTGAAAAAGATAAAAATGATTAAAATTCTAAACGCAAATAGAACCTTCTGCTTACTCTTTAATTATAACCTTATTTTTTTCTTTAGTATTCTTTACTTTAGCAATCCTGGTCATTCAGCAGTCGGAGACACATATGCATGCGAAAAAATTCAGGCCGTAAAAATCACAGAAGCCATAGAGAAAATAAAATTTAGATCCCTTAATTTTTCTTGGTTAGAAAAAACCATTCAGGTTTCCGAAGGGCTCATTTTTAATAATTACAATTATACGATTACTTATCAAAACAAAAACTCTTTTACTGCTGCGAATAGCACACTAGCTGCAATTATAAGGTTTTCGGAAACTCAAAAAGCTGCTTACCTCTCATTTACATTTTCTACCCCTTTCTCGGTTACTAACTTATTGGCAAAATGCCAAAAACAAATCTAAAAATTAAATTTTAATAAAAAGAAATCGTTATATATTAATACACTACATAAAGATCAGAGAAATATATGAGAAAAATACTTTGCACAGTTTTTACAATTTTATTTATTTCAGCAGGATATACATATGCAGATATTCGCGGGCAATATAACTGCACATCTACTGGTTATATAGAAATGAACCATGAAGGGCGTGTCAAAGATATTGAGTTAGAAAATTTTACTGTTGGATTTGAAGGACATGAAATGGTGGTTATGGGTGGATTTAGTTGGTTTCTATCTAATAGATTTCCTTATAAAATTAGTGCTGATCTTTCTATCATATCTGGCAGCAAACTAGGGGTGACATTTGTTTTTGAAAAGGGTCAACTTACTATAGCTGCAATTTATCCAAGCACGTGGAGTGAAACTACTCATATGAGAGGCATGACAGTATTACAGGCAAAATGTGAAGCTATATAAGACATGACTGAACTGCCAAAATTTTTACCAATCACAATGGACAACGTTAACGAAGCTCATAATGCTATGTTTGCTGAATGGGTGAGACAACTTAATATTAAATACTTAGAAGTTACGCGAGGGACAGTGGTTGCAGATTATACCGTCGCAGATCAGGAAAAGTTTATATTAGGAGGTGTTTGTGGACAAGTTTTGATGGCACTAATGGACACTGTTTTTACAGTCGCCGTCTGCACTACTGATACACCAAATAAAGGAACAATTAGCCAAAATAATAGCTTTCTTAGACCTGCTATTGGGGAAAAATTTATAGTAAAAGCACAAGTGAAGAAATTTGGAAAATCCATTACAATAGGTGAAACAGAGATAATCAATCCAGCTAATGAGAAAGTAATTTGCCAATCAATATCGACTTTCTCTATGCAAACCTAGCTAAATTGATCGATTTCTCTTGAAAGTCTTTTAAATACAAACAATGCTTCCTCTGGACTTAGTTTCCTGACTAGTCCATTTTTGACCTCATCAAAAGACCACATCCAAGTCTTAACTGGATCGTCTCTCATGGCCCAGGACGCAAATAGTCTTCTATCCGTTTTCCCTTCCTTCAATGGATGAAGCTCAAGGTGCCTATCATCCCGCTGTATCCTTTGAAATGTTTGATCTACAGCATCCTCAGGACCCTCTAAGAGTTGTAGATAGAGGTCAGATCGACAGATAAGAGCACCAGTAACATTTGATTTTGTATTATTATTTCTTGATGACAGAAGGATACTTTTTAAAACAGCGTCATCGAACCCAAACGGACGGGAAGCATAAATAATATGCTTCAGTTCTTCCTTATCCTTACGTCTCATAAGCTCATTAATAGTTTATTTCAGGATTAAAAGCTAGATAAATGATTAAAACTTTTCAATCCAAGGTCTTAACTCTATCTCCCAAGACCAAGAATTACGTTTTTGTCTATGAAAATCTAAATAAGATTTTGCTATGTCATCCGGATTAAGCATATCATCAAAACTTTCTTCATCCTTAGAACCTCTTAAGTTTGGCCCAATACTTCCATCTATTACAAAGTGCCCAATATGAATGTTTTCAGGGTGAAGTTCTCTAGCTAGCGACTGAGCCAACCCTCTCAAACCAAACTTTCCCATGGCAAAAACTGAAGAATTAGCAAATCCTTTTACACCTGCAGTAGCGCCCGTAAAAAATAAACTTCCGTGGCCCAGTTTTTTCATCCTCTTTACAGCTTGTTGCGCTACTAAAAATGCCCCATAGCAGGTAATATCTAAAGCCTTTCGGACTTCAATTGGATCACATGAAGAAATCGCACCTCTTACCCGAAAAGAAGGATTATAAATAACTACGTCTGGCGATCCAAAATAATCATCAGTTTGCTTAAATAATTCTTCTACATCATCAATATTTGAGGCATCACACTCAATTGCCTTAGCGTTACTCTCATTGGCTAAGAGTTCCAACTTTTTTACATCCCTCGCAGCAAGAACAACCTGCATTCCCTCTTTGTGAAAAAGCCTCGCAAGCGATGCGCTTAAGCCCTGCCCAACACCGACAATTATTACTTTTTCAGACATAAAGTTCCTTTGAAAATTGGCAAAGAGTACCATTAAAAAAGAAAAATGTTATTAGAAAAATAAAAAATAAAAATTTATCTATTTTTACTAAAATTTATTAGTTATAGAACGTTTATAGTAATGATAAAACGTTCTAGGAAAATAAAATGCGTATGCCCATTTTTTTCAAATATCATCGACATCATGGCGGTTATGTTTTCGAGAGCGAGGAAAGAGTTTTGGTTCCCAGCAATCCAAATGCAGAAATTGAGGAAGGTATTTTTTCTGAATTAGCTCTTTATGAATTTCTTGATGCGACCCTGGGAGACACTTATCCCCAGCTAACAGAAGCAAAAGTCTTGAGCTTTTCCGATAGATGGGGTTCTTTAAGTAAGTCAGGTCCATGTCACCTAAGGGACTTTGAGCAACTCGCACTTCACATAAGATCTCACCGAATAAGGACTGCTAACAGTGCTCTTCGAAAAAGAATCGGAAAGAAATCCGATTTGACAAATTCGTCATTCACTAATGCTCATCTAACTGGAAAGTTTTCAATGGTTTTCGCTGAGTCTCAAGAAACCTCAGAAGTAATACCTCATATTGAACCTGAATCCTTAGCAGACTGTATTTGGCTAACTTTTATAGTTAAGGGTGAAAATTCATATGAAAGGTGTCAATATCATAAATCTCACGGAATCGGTAGACCTGGTTGCGACCCCGGTTGCTGGGTTTATACAGGAGGCAAGTCTAATAAGGGGCGGAAAATGAAATGGGGAAAAAGTTCATGTAGATCCGCCAATAATAGAAAAAAAATTCTAGCTGCTTAATAAATAAAAAAAAGTATACAAAACTCTATTTTTAGTAACAGAATACTTCTAGGACATTACTAAAAATAGAGAGGCAACATGATTGACTGGGAATCCTACCTAGCGAAGAATTCTGAAAAATTCGTTTCAGAATTAATTGAGTTTGTGAATATACCATCTGTTTCTGCCGACCTTTCCTATAAGGAAGATGTAAGAAAAGCTGGAATGTGGGTAGCAAATCGCTTAAAGACTGCGGGAGCTGAAAACGTAAAAGTTATGGAAACAGGTGGCCATCCTGTAGTCTATGGAGATTGGCTTCATGCTGGTCCTGAAAAACCGACCATAATGATCTATGGTCATTTCGATGTTCAACCAGCAGATCCATTTGAACTTTGGGACAGTGACCCGTTCGACGCAAAAATCAAGGATGACATTATCTATGGTAGAGGAGCATCGGATGACAAAGGAGGCATGCTAATACCAATTCTCTCTTTTGAAGCATTATTGACTTCCAATGGATCGCTTCCAGTCAACGTCAAATTTTTCTTTGAAGGTCAGGAGGAAATCGGATCTCCTCAATTACCTGAATTTGTTGCAAAACATAAAAGTTTGCTTACTTGTGACATGCTTTTCTCTGCAGATGGACTTCAGTGGGCTGCTGATGAAGCTATGATGGTAATGGGCTTAAAAGGCTTAGTCGGTATAGAAATTGAGCTAAAAGGCCCTAAAGGCGATCAGCATTCAGGTTTACATGGTGGAGCTATCCAAAACCCAATAATGGCATTAAGTCATCTTATAGCATCTATGAAAAATACTGAAGGAAGGATAACCGTTGATGGTTTTTATGATGACGTCTTAGAATTACTAGATGATGAAAAAGAAGAAATCGCGGCAGTTCCCTATCATGAAGAGAATTACAAAAAAGAGCTCGGAGTCTCTGAGCTCTTTGGAGAGCCAGGGTACACAACAAGAGAAAGATTATGGGCAAGACCTACTTTGGATCTAAATGGAATTTGGGGAGGATACCAAAGAGAAGGGTCCAAAACTGTCCACCCTTCTAAAGCTCACGCAAAAATTACCTGCCGTTTGGTTGCAAATCAGGATCCAGATAAGATTTTTGACTGTCTGAAATCGCATGTCTTGAACAATCTTTCACCTGGCATAACCGCCGAGGTAAAAAGGCTTCCAGGTAGCGGTGACCCCTTCCTCATACCAAGAGGCCACAATGCCAGCAAAGTCGCCAAAGATATTCTAGCAGAGGTTTATGGAAAGGAGCCCTATATTACTAGATTAGGGGGAACAATTCCGGTTTCAGCAATTTTTCTTAAAGAATTAGGGGTCCATACTACCATGTTTGGTTTTTCAATAGGTGATGAAAACTTGCACGCTCCTAATGAATTTTTCCGCTTAAAAAATTTTAGGAGAGGCTTAAGAGCTTATTGCTTGCTACTGGAGAGACTAGGCAGAGTTTAATAAATGTCAGATCTTATCTTTTGCGATGCAGATATTATTACTATGGATGATGCAAATCCATCTGCACAAGCAATACGAATTCAAGGAAATAGAATAAAAGAAATAGGATCAAACAATAAAATTTTGGGGACAAAAAATGATGGCACAGTCATAATTTCAGCAAAAGGAAAAACGATCATCCCTGGCTTCATCGATAGCCATATTCATATCTTTCCCGGTTCCGAATTCTTAAGTGAACTCAACCTCATGAAAATTAAAGATTTTGAGACATTAAAATCATCTATTCTATCTCACATCAAAGGTGACAAAAGCAAATCTACTATCCATGGCCGAGCCGCACATTATCAGTTATTTAAGGCTTCAAATTCACCATCTAGAAAACAGTTGGATAGTATAATCTCAGATAGGCCATTACTTTTAGTAGCTCCTGATGGGCACACTGCATGGGCAAATACAAAGGCTTTATCAGACGCCAAAATTCTAGAGGGTGCAACTCTTCCCGAAGGTAATGAAGTTGTCTTAGCATCCGACGGTTTGGCAGAAGGCATGCTAAAAGAAAATGAGGCGATGAAATTAGTTACTGCTTTAGAGCCTCCACGCAGATCCAGGTTAGGTTTGGATACGGGAAGTGAACCAACTCCTAAACCCACCGATGAGGAGCGGGAAACAGACAAAAAAATCTTAAGAAAAGGCTTAGGCCACTTGGCACAATTAGGAATTACTAGTGTTCATAACATGGATGGAAATTTTTATACATTGGAGTTACTGGAAGAAATTCAAAAAGAAAACGGACTGACTTGCAGAGTGAGAGTCCCTTTTCATTTTAAACCGGAGATGAATTTTGATAAACTCGATTTAGCCGTAGCGATGCATCAAAGGTGGAATAACAGTTTTTTAAGTTCCGGGTTCGTGAAATTCTTCATGGACGGTGTTATTGGCTCAGGAACTGCTTTTTTAATAGATGATTATGCAGATACCCCTGGATGGAAAGGAGAAGCTTTATTTAGTGAAAAAAAATTCAAGGAACTTGCGGCAGAAGTAGATAAAAGAGGCCTTCAGATAGCAGTTCACTCTATCGGCGATGGTGCTGTAAGAAGAGTACTTAATGGATACACATATGCAAAAGAAGTAAATGGTACCAGAGATTCCAGACATAGAGTAGAACACATCGAACTTATCCAGAAAGAAGATATAAGGAGGCTTGAAAAATTGAGCGTGATTGCTTCTATGCAGCCTGTTCATCCTCCTGGAAACGACGGGTTGCCCCTAGAACCTGAGCTATCAAAGATTGGGAAAAATAGATTTGATGAAGCATATGCATGGAAGTCCATTAAGGATACAGGAGCTATCTTGACCTTCTCAACAGATTGGCCTGTCTCAAATGTAGATCCTATTAACTGTATATTCAACGCATTAAATCGCAAGAAATGGACTAAAGAGACAATTGACCAGAGATTAAACCTTATTGATACATTGAAGGCTTATACAAAATTTGGTTCCTATGCAGAATTTAAAGAAAATGAAAAGGGAATGCTAAAAGAAGGTTATCTGGCCGATCTCGTGGTTCTATCTGACTCCATTGAAAAAATTGATGTGTCAGAGATTAAAAATTTACATGTTAAATTTACAGTAATGGATGGTAAAATAATTTTTCAGAGAGATTAAATTTCTGGCCTTTCATTAGCCTGATACCAGTTGCTAGCTGACTCAATTACATAAGCAACATTAAATACATCTTTATCAGAAAAACTCCTTCCAACTATCTGAATCCCAGTGGGCACATTGTCATTTGAAAAGCCTGATGGAACTGACATAACGGGAAGTCTAGATAAAGCATTAAAAGGATGAGTCATAAACCACCCCCCCATAGGCTCAACTTCTTTACCGTTTATGATAACCTTGTCCTTAGAATGATCAAAGTCGGCCTTTACTGCCGGGAGGGCATTTGTCGGACAAAGAAATGCATGATAATCTTCCATCATTGGGCCAAAAAAACTATACATCTCTCCTATAGTATTCATTGCTCCCGCAAATTTAGAAGGAGTAACAGTTTTAGATTTAGCTATCCAATATAAAGCGTAGTCCGTGACTTTATCTTCGTTGCCAGAACAAACATCACCAATGAAAGCTCCAAAACCATAAAAGAGATAATTGATGTAGCTTTCATATGTTTCCCATGTCCAGGGAACCGAAACCTTCTCTAATATAGCTCCATTATCCTTTAAAACCTCCAAAGTTTTCAAAAAATTATTTCTAACAGAGGATTCTACCTCAAAAAAACCCAAATCGTCTGACCAGGCTATTTTTTTTCCTTTGATATCTCCTCCTGAAAGGGGCAATTGAATATTTTCTCTTACTGTTGCCATATCCAATGGATGAGGTCCTGAAATAATATTTTGCAACAACGCATTATCTGCAACAGTTCTAGCCATAGGTCCAACATGGCTAAAAAAATCAAGACAAAATGGAGCCTCTTCTGGGTTTCTTCCGTAGGGCGGTTTGTATCCTACTACTCCAGTACAAGAAGCAGGTATCCTTATAGATCCTCCTATATCAGATCCCGTTGCGATAGGGATAATCCCTGCCGCCAGTGCTGCCCCACTACCACCCGATGAACCACCTGGGGTGAAGTCCAAATTCCAAGGATTTCTAGTAATTCCGGTAACAAGATTATTACAATAACCTGCACAAGAAAACTCAGGTGTCGCCGTTCTTGCTAAAACTATTCCACCCTCCTGAAGTATACGCCCATTTATTGGTGCATCGTTATCTGAAATGGTTCCTTCAAGCAATAAAGAACCATTGGACATTGGCTTTCCTTTTAGACCACTTTCATCCTTAATGCCGACAGGAATCCCTTCGAGTAATCTTGGGTTGCCATTCTTACTAAGGAACTTTTCCTCAGCTTTTTTTGCATTATCTAGAGCCTCCTCATAAAATGTATAGGTAAAAGCATTCAATTTTGAGTTAATAGATTCAGCTCGTGAAATAAGCGCTTTAATCACTTCTACTGGAGATAGAGTTTTATCTCTATAGTTCTTAGAAAGCTCAGTTGCTGACATATAGCAAATTTCATTATCGCTCATAACTTTTCCTTTTTTACTCTCAAAATACTATTTAAAAATTCTTTTAAATATACAGCTAATACCTTAGGCAAAAAGTGGTTGGCCAGTTAAACTGGCCAACCTCATATCTTTATTTCATTAAGTTTGTCCAAATTTTGGTATACATTTTTGTTACCTCAGGTGCGCAAGTATCAATGAATTGACCTTTTGCTGCTAACTCCGCTGGAACAGCAATTTCAGGTGCACCCTTCATATCGTCAGGCATAAACTCTTCCGACCCTATAATGCCATTCGAATATCTTGCAAAAGCAGACATCATCGCGGCATTTTCAGGTTCCATAATAAAGTTTTGAAATAGCTTAGCATTTTCAACATTTTTAGCCTCTGCTAAGACCACAACTGCATCCTGCCATAAAGGATACCCTTCAATTGGGTGCCCATAGTGCACGGTTTCATTCTGGAATCTTGCACGCATACTTGCCCCATTCCAATTAACTCCAGCATAGATATCTTCGGCTGCAAACTTAGCCAAATTTCCATAATCCATACTTTTCCACTTAGGCTTTGCAGCTAAGAGAGTGTCATTTACTTTCTTAAGCATTGCTTTGTCGTCAGAACAAACTTCACCACCATGATACCATATCGCCATTGACATAACATCCATCATTTCAGGAACGACATTTATTTGACCTACCAATTCATCTGGGGGATCAAGGAAAATAGTAGATGTATTGATATCACCTTTATAGTATTTAGTATTAACGGATACTCCTGTAGATCCCCACTGCCAAGGAGCACTATATTGGCGACCTGGATCCCAAGAAACATCTCTAAATTGTGGAAGAATATTCTTGGCATTAGACATCTGGTCTACCCTTGTATTTAATAGCAATCCTTTCTCAATCCATATAGGCACATAGGAATTTGATGGAACTGCTATATCAAAACCATGCCCTCCAGCCGCAACTTTTGCCAAGGCGGTATCGTTACTATCATAATCAGTGAGTGTAACCTTTATATCGTATTGCTTTTCAAACTTTTCGATCAGATCTGGTGGTGTGTAATTTCCCCAGTTAAAGATATTGAGTTCCCCTGCAGCAAAAGCTATGCCGCCTGAGAAAGTCAGTGCAGTGGCTACCACACTTGATATTAATTTAAATTTCATTTTACTCCTCCTTGTTTTGCCCACCAATTTGGGCCTTAAAGTCTCAGCCCTAATTTCTATTTCTTGTTAACAAAAAGAAACCAGAGACAAGAACAACACTCACAACAATATTTGCTGTGGCTATCGCGTTAGTTTCAGGTGTGATAAATCGTCTTAACTGTCCAAGCATATAGGTGGGCAAAGTTTCCTGCCCTGCAGACTTCACGAATTCAGAAATAACAACATCATCTAACGAAATTACGAATGCAAGCATATAACCAGCAATAATACCAGGCCAGATCATCGGCAAAGTTATACGCTGAAATGTTTTCCAAGGGGTTGCGTACAGATCTGCTCCAGCAGTTTCAAGCGTCAAATCCATTGACTCAAGTCTAGCTCTAATCGGCAAATATGCGAAAGGTATACAAAATGCGGTATGGGCTATAATCAAATACATCATGCCAGTGTAACCGGTAGCTATTTTTATCATTGCAAAAAATACCAACAATGCAACAGCTGTAACAATCTCTGGGATCATTAACGGTTGATTTATTATAGCATATATAAAGGTCTGTCCTTTAAAACTTTTTGTTCTCGTGGTGGCTAATGCAGCCATTGTAGCAGCAACTGTAGCTATTGAAGCGGCGACAGCTGCAAGAACTAGAGATCTTATCGCCGCGTCTTGCACTTTTTCATTATCCCAAGCCATTGCGTACCATTTTAGCGAGAACGATTCAAAAACTCCAAGAGATGGGCTACTGTTAAAGGAGTAAATAATTACAATTATTATAGGAGCATAAAGACAAGCAAATGTTACAAGAGCTATAGTTTGAAAGCTAGGAACTCTTTTTACATCAAAACGCTTCTCAAAAAATGACTGGCTAAACATTTCTATTATTCTCACTATTTGAAACTTTTACAAAATAAAGCAAGGCTACCAAGACCATTGCCATCAAGGCCAAAGATAATGCCGCACCGAGAGGCCAATTTCTCCCTTGCCCAAACTGCAATCCGATTAAATTACCAATCATAAGCTGATTACCACCTCCCAATACACGAGGTGTCACGTAAGCTCCAAGGCAAGGCACAAAAACTAAGATTGACCCAGCTATTAACCCAGGTCTTATTAATGGCAAAATGACCCTTCTGAAACATTTCCACCTCGATGCATAAAGATCATAGGCTCCTTCCACCAAACGAAAATCGAGTTTCTCTATTGATGCGTAAACTGGCAATGCCATCAAAGGCAGATAAACGTACGTCATGCCGAATGCTACCGCAAAATCAGTAAACATCATTTCAATGGGCGCATCAGTTAAGCCAGTCCATTGTAAAAAATTATTAATGACCCCCTGATTTCTTATTAGCTCCTGTATTGCATAGGTTCTAACAAGAAGATTAGTCCAAAAAGGAATTGTTATTAGGAATAACCATAAATTTCTAGACCTGTTACTTCTGGTGGCAATAAAATAAGCCGTGGGGATACCAAAAATTGCTGTTAATACCGTAGTTAGTAGAGAAAGCTTAACCGATCGCCAAAAAATAGTTAAATGAGCATCCGCCCATACTAAATTATCATCAAAGATATCCCTTTCGAGAATAACATTAAACCAATTTTCAGTAGTAAAAATCCATTTAACACCAGTATAGTCTCCCGGTACTAAAAACGAATAAAGAACAACGATAGCCATCGGGCCAGCGGCAGCAAAAAATATAATTGAAAGCGCAGGTAAGGATAAAAGCCAACGGTTTCTTATATCCTTCTTTTGAGCCTCTAATGCCGCTAAAGCCGCCTTTTCTTTACTATTATCGGCATTCTTATAACTAGCTGTGACCATTATTATATCCCAACTTTCAGTCCTTTAGAATTTGAATTGCGCCTTTGTCAATTTCTAACTCAACGGTTGAACCTATTTCGAATTCCTTTCCGCCATCCGGTGTATTTTGTTTTCTAATAGTAAATTCATCGCCATTTCTCAGTTCTAGATGAAAATGAGTATCGGTACCAAAGTAAACAATATTATTTATCGTCCCCAGAAAAGATCCCTTACTGCCATTTGATTTCACCATTTGGACATGCTCAGGTCTAATCAAGATAGACCTTTCCCCCGTATAAGTTGAATTATTTTTGCTAGATAGGGCTAGTTTTGTTCCGTCAGAAAGTGTCGCGTGTCCCCCTTCAATAGTGGCAGACAAAAAATTACTGTCACCGATAAAATTAGCTACAAATCTATTTTCTGGGTGATGATAAATTTCCCGAGGCGTCCCAAACTGCAGAATCTTACCTTTATCCATAACTGCAATTCGATCAGACATCGTAAGTGCTTCTTCCTGATCGTGGGTCACAAACACAAAAGTTATACCGGTTTCAGATTGTAGTCGTTTTAGCTCAATTTGCATTTGTTTTCTTAATTTTAGGTCTAGCGCTGAAAGCGGTTCATCCAACAGAAGCACTTCAGGCTTCGGAGCTAATGCCCTAGCAAGAGCAACCCGTTGTTGCTGCCCTCCAGATATCTCAGAAGGCCTTCTATTTTTCAACTCTTCCATCTTAACTAAAGCCAACATTTCATCGACAGCTTTGGAAACATTCTCTTTAGACCAACCTAACATTTCTAGACCAAAAGCAATATTTCCCCCGACAGTCATGTGGGGGAATAGTGCATAACTTTGAAAAACCGTGTTGACTGGTCTTTTGTTTGGGGGAAGTAGAGAAATATCCTTTTTGTTAAGTAGGATTGTACCACTTGTTGGATGTTCAAAACCAGCTATCAATCTTAGCAATGTTGTCTTTCCACAACCTGATGGTCCTAATAAGGTGAAAAACTCATTCTCTTGAATCACTAAAGATACATCGTTAAGAGCATAAACATCTGTGTCACTCTTGTAGACTTTCAGAACATTTTGAATATTAATCGATTCATTAATGTCGTTCACAAACTTCTTTCCCTTATTTTCTTGAGAACCTCTAAACCCTATTTATTGAACTTAGCTTTATGCTTCCATACTAATCAAATATTTGCAAGAGTGATAAAAACCAAAAATATGATATATTAGTTTAGAATATATCATCAGACTTCTTACACCTATTGGTACCGAAAATGAAAAAGCTCAAAAATTTTCCCCTAATTGAAATTTCTGGAACTCCCTTAAAAAGAGGCTTGCAATACGGAGAGCAAGCAAAGCAAAGGATCTCTACTTCAATCGATATTTATTCGGATAGCCTTAAGGATTTAGGTTTGGGTAAAGATAAAATTTTAGATTTAGCCAATAGTTTTTTACCTATGATCAAAGATTGGGCTCCCGATTTGATAGAGGAAATGAAAGGGATTGCCAAGGGAGCTTCAGTAAATCTTGGAGAAATAATGCTAATCAATGCCCGAACTGAAATACTTAAATTAGCTGAACAAAATGAAACTTTTGTTGATACCAGTTCAGATGGATGCACTAGCGCTTTAATAATGCCAAAACTATCCGAAACTGGACAAATAATTCACGGTCAAAATTGGGATTGGAAGCAGGAATGTATTGATAATTGTATCGTCTTACGTATTTTGAGAAATGACGGCCCAGACTTATTGACCTTCACTGAGGCAGGTGCCCTAGCACGCAGTGGGCTGAACTCAATGGGGATATCAATAACCGCTAATTATCTAAATTGTGATCGTGATTATAAGAATTTAGGAATACCACTGCCATTCATAAGGAGAAGAGCTCTGGAATGCACTTATTATTCGGACGCAATAAGGTTTGTTGCGACAACAAAAAAATCCGGAGCCAATAACATGATTATTGCTTCTTCGGAAGGAATGGGAATTAACTTTGAATGCGCACCCGATGAAAGCTTTGCAATACTACCTGATGAGAATGGTCTAATTGTACACGCCAACCATTGGAAACACACGGCCGCTCTATCAAAATTAAAAGATACAGGAATTTCTTGGTCACCAGACAGTTTTTATCGTGATTATAGAGTTAAAGAATGTTTGCTAAGTAGAAATAAGAAACTCAAGGTTAAAGATTTAAAGGATGCATTTTTTGATAAATTTGGAGCTCCTTATAGTGTATGTATCCCTCCTTATACTGAAAACGTGACCGATCCCGGCGCTACTGTTGCTATGATTATAATGCAGCCAAAGAAAGGGTTGATGGAGATAGCGCCTTTCCCTGCATTGAATAAAAACTTTCAAGAGTATTGGTTAACCGTATAGAACTCACAACTCATAAAAAGAGAAATGTCGAATGAGTAATACACAAAGGATTTAACGATAAATTATTTTGTTCTATTTCTAAAATGGATTTGTTAAACTTCAATATGAAAACAATCTTCTCACCAAAGCATAAATTACGAAACTCTCAAACTGAGCTTTATGGAGGTCAACTTGTGCGACCTTTCGAGTGCCCGGAAAGAATGGATTATATAATTAGTTCTATTGAAAATAAAAAAGTTGGAGAAATATCTGAGCCTTCATTTTGCGATACCAATATTATCACCAAGATCCATGATACAAATTACATTTCCTTTCTTGAAAGAGCTTGGGGAGATTGGGTTAAAAGTGGGTTCAAAGGTGAAGCCATTCCTAGTGTGTGGCCATCAAGATCTATGCCATCAAAAGAAATCCCAACATTTATTGAAGGGGAGCTTGGATATTATTGCCTAGCCTCAGAGACATCGATTTCAAAAGGTACATTTGAGGCAGCAATTTCATCGGCAAGCGTCGCATTAACTGGAGCGAAAATAGTTTCTGAAACATCTAATGCTATCTTTTCCCTTTGTAGACCACCAGGCCATCATGCTTCAAAAAATCAATACGGTGGATATTGTTTTATAAATAATGCTGCCATATCAGCACAATATTTTTTGGACAACGGTGCCAAAAGAGTAGCTATATTGGATGTTGATTTTCATCATGGAAATGGAACTCAGGATATATTTTATGATCGCTCGGATGTTATGTTTTTATCCCTTCATGGGGACCCTAAAGATGCTTTTCCACATTTTCTAGGTTATAAAAACGAAACAGGTGCCGGAAATGGAGATGGCTATAACTTTAACTTTCCTATGCCTCCTAATACCAGTTATGGCTCATGGAGCTCTGCATTAAGTGAGGCTACAAAAAAAATTGCTGAGTTTAGAGCTGATGCATTGATACTCTCTCTTGGGGTGGATACGTTTAAAAATGATCCCATTAGTTTTTTTAAACTTAATAGCGAAGATTTTATCGATATGGGAAAAAGAATAAAAGGAATAAAACTACCTACATTATTTGTGATGGAAGGTGGTTATGCAATCGAAGAAATTGGAATAAATACTGTAAATACTTTAATTGGGTTTGAAGAAAAATGATTGTTAATGTAGCCGCCACTCAGATGGAGTGTACTTGGAACCAACAAGAAAACCTGAACAAGGCTGAAAACCTAATACACGAAGCAGCGGAAAGAGGGGCAAATATAATTCTGCTTCAAGAGTTATTTTCTACTCCCTACTTTTGCCCTGAGCAAAAGGATAAATATTTTGCTCTGGCTAATGAAGTTTCAGAACACCCATATCTTGAAAAATTCTCTAATTTAGCTAAAAAATTGAAAGTAGTTCTTCCTATTAGTTTTTTTGAGCGAGATAAAAACTCTTATTTTAATTCTGTTATGATTATAGACGCCGACGGCACATATAAGGGCATATACAGAAAATCTCATATTCCACAGGGACCTGGCTATCAGGAAAAGTTTTATTTCAGCCCTGGAAATACGGGCTTTAAGGTTTGGGAGACGGCTTATGGGTGCATAGGCATAGGAATTTGCTGGGATCAATGGTTTCCCGAATGTGCTCGCTCAATGGCCTTAATGGGAGCTGATTTAATTTTTTACCCAACCGCTATCGGAAGTGAGCCACAAGATCCAAATTTAAATTCTTTAAGGCATTGGCAGCGAACCATGCAAGGGCATGCGGCAGCTAATATGACACCAATCATAGCTAGTAATAGAATAGGTAAAGAGATAGCAGACAAGACCGAAATGACATTTTATGGACATTCGTTTATTTCTGACGAAACTGGTGAAATTAAGTGCGAATGTAATGATGAAAGTGAAGGTACAATTCTTCACTCTTTCAATATTGATGAAATTCGGATCAGCCGAGCTAGTTGGGGACTTTTTAGAGATAGACGACCTGAATTATATGATAAGATTTTACAAAAATGAGAGATGCTTCGTATATTAATTTTTATCTAAATTCCTTTTCGGCCATGAATCCATGTATTCAACAAAAAAATCAAAGCTCAATGGATTGGCCATCGAGTCTCTATTGACTACCTTTAGAGGGTCACCGCCTAGCAATAATTTTTTCACTGGTACTTCTAGCTTCTTACCAGATAATGTTCTTGGCACCTCTTTAATCTCAGCTATCTCATTGGGGAGAAATCTTGCAGATATGGAGCTTTTTATACTTAAATTAATCTTCTCTTTTAGAGCGTCAGAGAAATCATAAAGTTGACCAGTCACAACGAAAAGAACCATAAAACTTTCTCTACCTAAATATTCTAGATCTATAACAAGACTATCCTCTATTTCATTAAGCGACTCAACAGCTCGATAAATCTCGGAAGATCCAAGACGAAGACCTTTCCTATTTATGGTAGCATCTGATCTGCCATAAATTATTGACCCACCATTATTTGTAAACTCTATCCAATCACCATGCTTCCAAATCTCGGGATACGTATCAAAATAACTTTCTATCAATCTTTTGTTGCCATCATCTCCCCAAAAATAAAGAGGCATTGATGGCAAAGGTTTAGTACAAACTAGTTCACCGACTTGCCCTACAACAGAATTGCCGGCTTCATCAAAGGCCTGTACTGCACACCCTAGTGATCGAGCTTGCATCTCGCCTTCTCGCACCTCATCCATAGGATTTCCCAACACAAATGCTCCTGCTAAATCGGTGCCGCCAGAAATAGGAGCCAACCAAACATCGCTTTTTACACTATCATAAATCCAACTGTACCCTTCCGGACTTAAAGGCGAACCAGTTGACCCTATAGATCTTAATTGATTGAACTTTAATTTCTTCTTGGGTTCAATGCCCGCCTTCATGCAAGATGAAAAGAATGCAGCGCCCGCGCCAAAGTAAGTTAGCTTTTCTGAATCAACTCTTCTCCAAACTTCCATCATATCAGGATGATTAGGAGCAAAATCGAACATGGCCACAGAACTTCCTCTCAAAAGTGCCATAGATTGTACATTCCACATTATCCAACCCGATGAGGTAAGCCAACAAAAATGGTCCTGATCATCTAGATCCATGTGTAGTGACTGCTTCGTCATCTCAACTAAAATTCCACCATGCCCATGTACTATGGGTTTTGGATTACCTGTGGTTCCAGATGAATAAACTATCCATAATGGGTGACTAAAAGGTACAATTTCAACCTTTACCTCCTCAACTTCATTTGTGATAAGGTCCCAATCTAAAACCCCATCTATTATCTCATGATTTGGTGCCTTTACAACGATTGTGTTTTTTAAGGATGGCAGTTCACGAATTAAGTTTTTAATTGCTATAGTTTTATCTATAAATTTCTCAGCATAAATGTATCCACTTTGACAAATTAGAATTTTTGGCTTGATTTGCCTAAATCTATCTAAAATTGCAACCTCACCCATATCTGGAGCACAAAGAGACCATATTGCTCCAATGCTAGCCGTTGCATAAAAGGAAATTAGGGCGTGAGGTGTATTAGGTAAAACTGCCACCACCCTATCACCTTTTTTTATACCTAGTCGCCTTAATTCCGCCGCCAAAGATCCGGTCTTTGTTTTTAACTCCGCCCAAGTAAGTGTTTCTTCCCCAAAGGTTTCAGAAACACTTGAAACTGACAGCTTATTAGGGAATTTATCAGCGTATCGGAAGATTTCATCTACAAAGTTAATACTCGCGCCAGGAAACCAGCAAGCACCAGGCATTTTTTCCTCTTCAAGAATTTTATCAAATTTAGTTTCAGATTTTAGCTCAAAATAATCCCAAATGGTTTGCCAAAAAAAATTTAAATCATTAATACTCCAATTCCAAAATTCATCATAACTTGAAAACTCCAATGAATGGTTTTCATGCAACCAATTCATATATTTCTTCATGGAAGAAGAATTCACTCTTTCCTCTGAAGGCCGCCAAAGTACTTTCCTATGTTCCAAATTTTCTCCTGGAAATGAACGAATTAATGATTTTTCTGTTGCCTCATTCTAAGATAAGAATAAGTTTAACACAACGAACCCTTGAAAGAGATTTTCACTTAGCGATATATTGAGCTTATAATAAGAGAGGCATAATTATGCTACCAAAGAATCCAAGTAACAAGCTGGAAACCCATGAAGTATTCAATGTGCCGTCTTATCTAGGAGATCAGGATTTATGGGAAAACGATAGAGCCCTTAAGGACTGGACAAATATTTTGGGTGGTGGATGGGCTGTCGAAAAGCTAAAAACCATCGGTAAGTCAGTAGGATCTCAGAAAGTTTTTGATAAAGCTGATAAAGCAAACAAATATGCTCCTGAGTTAAAGATTTTTGATAAATATGGGATGCGAATTAATCAAGTAGAGTTCCATCCTGCATATCATGAATTACTAGATTTAGCTGTATCAAGTGAAGTTCATAATTTTGCATGGCGTCATAGAAAGAAAGGAAGTCATGTGGTAAATGCAGCTTTAATCTATATGTTTTGCCAGCCCGAAGGTGGGATAATGTGTCCTATGGCAATGGCCTATTCTGTTACACCATCTCTTAAAAGCACACCAGAAATCGAGAAGAAGTGGATGCCGGGAATTTTATCTACTTCATATGATAGCAGAGATATCCCAATAGAAGAAAAAACAGGCAATCTCATTGGAATGTTTATGACTGAAAAACAAGGTGGCTCTGATGTCCGGGCAAATACTACATTCGCCAGACCTCTAGGAGCAAAGCAAGGTATATCTCAAGAATACCTTATCACCGGGCATAAATTTTTCTGTTCAGCACCTATGTGTGATGCCTTCTTAGTATTAGCAAAAACGGAAGATTATGGCATATCTTGCTTTCTAGTGCCTAGATGGAAACCAGATGGTACTAGAAATTCTCTCAATATTCAGCGCATTAAGGACAAATTGGGAAACAGATCAAATGCATCTACAGAAATGGAATTTAAAGATACTTATGGCGTGATGGTGGGAGAGGAAGGCAGAGGTATTCGAACCATTATGGACATGGTAACTGGCAACAGAATCTACTGTGCTATGTCATCTGCTGGAATTATGAGGCAAGCATTAGTACAAGCAATACATCATGTTTCAAACAGAAGCGCATTTCAGAAAAGACTTATCCAGCAGCCTTTAATGCAAAACGTGATTTCAGATATGGCTATAGAAACAGAAGCAGCCTTGGCTTTAGGGATGCGGGTAGCTTCATCTATAGATAATTCTGAACATAATGAAGAGGAAAAATCTTTTGCAAGAATAGGAACTGCAATTGCCAAATATTGGATATGTAAAAGAGCCCCTTTTCTAGTTTATGAAGCTTTAGAGTGCCATGGCGGTATAGGGTATATAGAGGAAAGCATTATGCCAAGACTTTATAGAGAGGTTCCGCTAAATAGTATTTGGGAGGGCCCTGGAAATGTAATGGCTCTAGATGTTTTAAGAGCTATCACTAAAGATGCATTAGCGGGTCAAGTTTTAATCAAAGAAATTAAATCTGCCTATGGCGCCGATGATAGGCTTGACAGATTATGTGATAGGCTTGAATCTCTTCTTGAAAGCAAAAATACATTAGAAGTCAGTATGAGGGAAATCACTCAAATGATGGCTTTGGGACTTCAGGGCGCCCTACTTATAAAGTATTCATCCAAAGAAGTTGCCGAAGCATTCTGCGCCTCAAGACTAAATAACCAATATGGTGGGGCTTTTGGTACTTTACCTGCTGAAACCGATTTTGATTCAATAATCGAGCGCGCTTATAGCCTATAAAATAATTTCTTTTATCAATCAAATAGGAAATTCCAATGAGAAATATTAAATATTTAGCCAGGGATAATTTGGCAGAAATCATTATCAACAGGCCTGAGAAAAAAAATTCTTTAACATCAGAAATGTACGGCGATCTAAAAGAATGCTTCGATCGCGCTTCAGATGATAGGAAAATTCGGCTGGTTATTTTGAAGGGTCAAGGTGAAGTCTTCACAGCTGGGAATGATATTAACGATTTTGTTAGTATCCCAGAAGGTGTAGACTGCAGAGAAACAAACGTCATTAAATTTATTCAAACGGTAAGTGATTTCCAAAAGCCAATAATTGCGAATGTAAAAGGTTTAGCCATCGGTATAGGAGTAACCATATTAATGCACTGTGATTTTGTCTACTCCACAAAAGATACAAGATTTTTGTTACCGTTTGTTAATTTGGGCCTTTGCCCAGAAGCCGCATCTTCTATTTTGATACCCTTAAATTCAAACATGTTGATTGCTAAAGAAAAACTTCTTTTAGGAGAGCCTTTCGACCCTGCTGAGGCCCTAAATATGGGGATTGTTTCCAAAATTTATGATACAGAGAAGGAAATGGTAGAAACAACTTCTGAAACAGCCAAAAAAATATGTAATTTACCAAGCTCTTCAATTTCATTCACTAAAAAACTGATTAATCAGACCTTTAAGGAAATGATAAAAAATCGCATACTCATGGAGGGACAAAAACTTTTTGAACTTCTCCACTCCGACGAAGCTAAAGCTGCATTTTCAAAGTTCTTAAAAAATTGATTCTAATTCATCCAGATTGAAACATTATAAGTAGGCAGTGCTTCCTCAAATTTCGGTACAAAATCAAAAATTCTAGCCTTTATTTTCTTTCCAGATTTTATACCCGCAAGAACTGTCTCTGAAGTCCCATCTGGCAAGTAGCCTACGATGTCCTTCTTTGAAAATTTCATGCCCATAATATTTTTTTTATGAGTAGCTGAAAGCTGCACTCTATTGTCCTTGGTTAAATTAACCTCGGCCCATTTGCCAATATTTTCTCGGACCTTTTCTAGTCCAGCTGAAATTGATTTTACTTCTATTTCTTCCATTCTATACATTAAACACTCCATCTTTTATTGTCAAAATTCTGACGTTTATTTATATAAAATTAAAGAAGCAAATAGATTATTGGGTCGACCATGGTGTATTAGAGGAAAAGTAATCAAAGGCAAGAAAAGAGGAAGACAAATTGGTTTTCCAACCTGCAATATTAAGTTAAGCGATTATATAGTCCCCAAACTTGGAGTTTACTCTGTAATAGTTAAAACGAATTATTTTAAGAAAAAAGGTATCGCCAAT